>Ga0194136_1001678_pt1 | contig 11013 bp, 9 predicted proteins | sample TARM_MetaG_T3A_1_FD_134023 | JGI IMG/M metagenome (GOLD analysis project Ga0194136, IMG submission 134023) | Freshwater microbial communities from Pennsylvania, USA, analyzing microbe dynamics in response to fracking - TARM_MetaG_T3A_14 (version 2) | ecosystem: Environmental > Aquatic >...
AAGTATGTCTACTACTACCGGTACTGTTAAGTTCTTCAACGAAGCAAAAGGCTTTGGCTTTATCACTCGTGAAGGCGGCCCGGACGTTTTTGTTCACTACAGCGCTATTCAGGGCAGCGGTTTTAAAACCCTGGCAGAAGGCCAGCAGGTTGAGTTCACCGTTACCCAAGGCCAGAAAGGTCCTCAGGCGGAGAACGTTGTTGCTCTTTAATCCCTGATGGATTAAGGCAATAACCGCCAAAAGGCAGCTTCGGCTGCCTTTTTTTGTGGGCGCAGGAAAGTTGATCCGCCGCCCCGGCGCCATCAACGAGCAAAGATCTCCTCGTAGAACCGCATTGTGCCTTGCCACGAATGTTTCGCAGCGTCTTCGTCGTACCCAATGGGCATATTGAACTTCTCGGCAACGCGATCAGCGTTTGGGTTGGTAAAGGAATGGCGCACCCCAGGGTAGGAAACGAGCGTCAGTGCCACTTCGGCATTCTGCATTTCCCGCACCAGACCGGCGACCTGTTCAGTCGGTACCATCTGGTCGGCCCCACCGGTATAGACCTGAACCTTTGCCTTTACTTCGCCGGCCTCAGCCTGGACGGGGCTGGCCAGTGAGCCGTGATAGCTGACCACGCCATCCAGGTCCACGCCCATGCGCGCCATATTCAGCACCACGGCACCCCCAAAGCAGTAGCCCTGAGCCGCGATGCGGGAAGGGTCCACACTTTCGTGTTTCTGCAGCACATCCATGGCCCGGGTAAAGCGGTCTTTCGTCTTTTGCAGGTCGCCGCTGGCCTCTCTGGCAAACTTCTGCGCCGTGTCCGGGTGCTCGGCCTGCTTTCCGGAGCCATACATATCCAGCGCAAAGGCGGTATAGCCGGAAGCGGCCAGTTTTTCAGCCTGTTCCCGGACAAATTCGTTATGGCCCCACCATTCGTGCACGACCAGTACGCCGGGACGCTTTTCCTCGTATTCATCATCCCACGCCAGGTAGCCGGTAAAACTCTGGCCGTCTACGGTGTAGTCGATGGTTTTCGTCTGGACCTCTGCCGATGCTTGAGGTGATGCTGCGGCGAGCAGCAAAGCGGTTGCTGAAGCGATGCCTGCACTGTTTTTCATGGCTGACGACTCCCCGGGTCTGGTTATCTATTGCACGAAATTACTTTCATCTTTGGTGTCATTGACTATAGTCAAAATAGAAGCGGTTATGAATCCGGAATTTTCGGGTGCCGTGTCTGAGAAAGCTAACCATACTAACAAGAGGGGGTGCCTACATGCTCCTGTCGCATGCGTTCGGTCTTTTCACCCACCCTGATGCAGAGTGGGAGAGTATCCGGAAGGAACACGAAAATCCTACCCGGCTCTACATTGCCTATGTTGTGATTCTGGCGGCCATAGCGCCCGTTTGTGCCTATATCTCGACGGCTCATTTTGGCTGGACAGTTGGTAGTGATCGAGTGATCAAACTGACTGGGGCCAGTGCGGTGCAGGTGAGTGTACTGACTTATGTGGCGATACTTGTCGGTGTCTTTGCCCTGGGTTATGCCATTAACTGGATGGCTAAAACCTATGGTGCCAGAGAAGAGCATGTGCCATCGAACGGCGTTGCATTGGCGGCATACTCTTGCACACCCCTGTTTCTGGCCGGCTTTGCCTTGCTATATCCGCAGCCGTTGTTCAACGGGCTGATCTTCCTGGCAGCGGCCTGCTACGGCGCCTGGTTGATGTATGACGGGTTGCCTATTGTCATGGGCATCGAAAAGGAGCAAGCCGAGATGTACGGTGTTTCCATGCTGACGGTCGCGTTGGTTCTTCTGGTGTCCACCATCGCGGGCTCGGCCATTCTGTGGGGCTTCGGTTTTGGGCCGGCTTTTGTCAGTGGCTGATGCTTCGGTTTATCTGGTGTGATCTGAAAACGGGGAGCCTGAAGGCCCCCCGTTTTTTTGTGAAAGGCCCGGAAACAGGCTGAGGGACTTTGTTCGCAAGCTGCTCAGGGCAGGCCGCGGGTGATGATGGAGGGATCTCCCCGGCCTTCCACCGCCGCCAGTTCAGCGCTGGACAACCACTCTCCGGGAGGCTTTTCCAATACTGCGGCACAGGCGGCCAGGGCATGCCCCCATGAACAATGATTGGCAAACAGCATGCCGCTCTCATTAAGTGTGCCACCCCGGTTGATGTAGCCCAGAACCCTTGAATAGCCGGGGTGGGGGAACAGGGTATGCATATGTCCGCGGAACACTTCCGGGCGCATGTGTGTGAGAGCCACCCGGCGGTGCATGCGGTAGGGGAATAGCCGTTCCCGTTCGAATTCGGTCAGGCAGGAAGTGGCTTCCATCGGATCCCGGGGCTGGCGGAAGCGGCCGGGTTCCTGCACATACACCAGCCTGAAGGGCGCGCCGGTGTCGCGAAGACGTTCGCAGGCGCGGATGGCTTCTGACAGCTGGTAGGCCCCGCAGGCAATCATCAGTAGCGGCTCTTCACCGGAAGAGGTGTCTTCATCCACCACCAGGGCGCCGTGCCTTGCCAGGGTCTGGGCTTCACTGGCATTGAAGACGCAGGGCCTCTCGCGTTTGGGCACCACCATACAGCTGATACGTCCGCGTTCACTGTATACCGAAGGCATCACCGCCAGAGTACTGTTGTAGTCAGCCGGGAAGAGCACCCGGGAGACGTCGCCCATTTCCCCCAGCATGGCTTCGCAAAAGGTGGTGTCCTGATGCGACTGTTCGTTTTTGCCGTTTTCCCAGGTGTGTGACGTTGCTACAACGGGAAAGCCCAGCCATTTGGCGGGGCGGCCTGTTTCTTTCTGGTGCCGGGCAAAAATCATTTCCTGACGAACAGCACCGAGCATTTTCACGCAGAAGGCTTCATAGCTTGCCACCAGGTTAAGACCGCCTTTGTTGGCCAGGCAGGCAGACACCACGGCTTCTTCGTTCAGTGCGGTGATGATTCGGCCGTCAACCGCTTCCTGGTCGATTTCTGGTTGATTGACCCGGTGTTTCAGATCCTTCAGTACGCCGGTGAGCTGATTGCTGGCCAGCTCATCCGGATTGCCAACGCGGGCACGCAGCCCGGGATTGTCGGCCACCAGGGCCCGGAAGAATTCATCAACCGCCGTCATCGGTGATGTCTGGTTCTGGCCCCAGGGTAACACCGGAAATACCGGATCGGCGGGGTTGCGTACCGCCAGCGGGTGGTCCCTTTCCAGAGGCCGGCCGTGGATCTCGTGCTCATTGAGCATATTGACCGCCAGCCCGAGTTTTCCGGGCTCGACCCACAACGGCTGGATATGTTCGTTGAAAAGATCCCGGGCCCGGGCGTCCAGGCGCGGATTGCCGGGCAGGGGCAGGTTGTGGGCGGAGTTCTCGCCGGCGCCGTAGAAGCCATAGCCTTTGATGGTTTCGGCGATGCCATAGGGAATCCGCACCGGGTAGTCCTGCTTACCTTCAGAGGCCTGTTCAGCGCGGGCAGCCAATGCCTGCTCCATTTCGAAAAGAGCGCATACGAAGGCTGCAGGGTCTTTACCGTCAAACCGGAAAGGTTCAAAGCCGCGCATCTGAAGATGTTGTTCAAACCGTTCCAGGCCTGCCGGGGTTCCCAGTTCGGTGCGTTGCTCAATCCGGCGGCCGTTGGCAATCATGACCGGCAGCACCAGGCCGCAGTCTTCGGCTCGCCACCAGCGAGGAACCCAGTCACTGCCACGTTGCTCTTCCGCCGCACCATCCGAGAGGAAGGCCACCAGTGATTCACCTGGCAGTGGCATGTGGGCGTACTGAAGCTCGGCAAAGCCGAGATAGCCCCCTTCGATAATGCCGCCGGCAGTGTGAGGGTTAACATGGCTGCCCAGTGGCGAGGCCATGGAGCCATCGGGTTTTTGCTGGTAACTGTAGAAATCAGAAACCAGCCTGGAAAGGCCTTCAGGGGCCAGGTATCGGGATTTCTGTTCCGGATGCAGGTTGCCGGTCAGCACGTTAATGGCATCAACTGCCGCTACGCAATGGCCCTGGCCCATCAGCCAGCTGCGGGTACGCCCGGTCAGGTTGTTGAGGGCCAGATACGCGGCGTAGGCTGGAGCCATGTTCAGGGCGCCACCGGTATGGCCTTCTGGAATGTTTTTGAAATCCGGCGGAGACAGAGGCGCACCGGCAATATCGACCCGCTTGCAGTAGGTCATGTGCACCACAAGCCAGAGGCCTGCGCTGGCAAGGCGGTCCAGCGCCGCCAGTTTCCGGTAAACCGTGTCGGTATCCGGTTGATGACCGGCCGCAACCAGCTTTTCCGCGAGTTTCTGCGCACTGAGTGCGGTGGTGTCCGAGTGCCGGATCACGCCATAGCCCTGCTTCCAGTGCTGGAACGCTGCGTTGGCGGCGTCCGAAGACGAAGCTGGGGAAGTGGGCGATGACATGAATGGCCTCCAGGGGTTCAGAATGTGAAATAAGTGTAAAACGGTCATATGAAAACGCCATTGATGCAGGTCATTCGGTTTTGCATCTTCCGGTCTGAACGGATGTGATTGATAATGCGTTCAGGTCGCCAGCAGCACGCTTTCCAGAACAGGATTGTTTCAGCCATGATTCAGATATTCACCACCGGTGGCACCATTGACAAGGTGTATTTCGATGCCAACAGTCAATTTGAGATTGGCAGCACCGTACTGCCGGAACTGCTGGCGGACTCCAATATTCATTCGGGGTATGAAATCCGCGAACTGATGCGCAAGGACAGCCTGGAACTGACCGATGACGATCGGCAGGTAATTCATGGCGCAGTCAGTGAGTCACCTCATGACCGTATTATGATCACACACGGCACCGATACCATGGCACAGACGGCAGAGGTGCTGCAGGCTGTGTCGGGCCGGACAATCGTTTTGCTGGGGGCCATGCAGCCGGCCCGGATGCGGCGCACCGATGCCCCGTTCAATCTTGGTTTTGCCTGGGCAGCGGTGCGGTTATTGCCGCCTGGCGTCTATATCGCCATGAACGGAGAGGTGTTCGAAGCGGGCAAGGTGCGCAAAAATCTTGAAGCCCAGAGGTTTGAACGCTCGTAACCGGCGGGCTGAGCCTATTCCGTGATTGAACGGATTTCGTTTTCGCTCAAGTGACGGAACTGGCCGGGCGCCAGGTCGTCGTCCAGGATAATCTGGCCGATGCTGTTTCGGTGTAACGCCAGCACGTGGTTACCCACCGCTGCCAGCATGCGTTTGACCTGATGATAGCGGCCTTCATAAATGATTAGTTCAATGTCGCTGCTGGAATGTCGGGTGACGGTTGCCGGTCGGGTGGGGGCGTTATCGCCTTTCAGCAGAACGCCCTGTTCCAGCGCGTGAAGGGCGTCTTCCGTCACGGCCTCGGCCAGCGTGACCCGATAGCTTTTCGGGCACTCCCGGCGAGGCGAGGTCACCCGGTGTGACCACTGGCCATCGCTGGTCAGTAGCAGCAATCCGGTAGTGTCCTTGTCCAGTCTCCCGGCAATATGAACCCGCGCTGCAATCTCTCCGGGCAACAGGTCGAGTGCCGTGGGCTGATCACTGTCAGTGGTGGCGCTGATAACCCCGGCCGGTTTGTTCATCATCAGGTAAAGCTTGCCCGGCGCTGCCAGTGGCTGGCTGTCCAGCTGGACCTCATCTGTCCCGGTCAGTTGGTGCTTTGCCTGTTTGCAAACCTGGTGGTTCACCCGCACACGGCCGGCGGCAATGGCTCGCTTGGCGTCCTTGCGCGATAACCACGAACACTGTGCCACAAACTGGTCCAGACGCATTAACAACCCTCTCCCGGCCCCGGAATGGACAGAGTCGTCAGGCAGAGAACCGGCGCCTCGCCAGTAATGCGGGCCCAGAGTAAGTCCGGTGCGCCGGGTTTGAGTGGCGGCCTGGGCAACTGCACGCTGTTGACCGGTGTAACCCCGGCCTCCGACGTTTCCGCCACCACGAAGCGGAACGGATGGGCGCCGGGGATGCCCAGACGGATGTCGGTGACGGTAATCTGATTGTCGGACTGGCTGTACTGCATGAAGCCGCCGGTGAACCACTCAAGTCGCTGCACTTCCGGGAGACCGGCAACGGTCTGACGGAGCTCCGGGTTGCGGGGAAAGTATTCCAGGGTCAGGGGTTCTTCGCCATCCAGAAAGCCGGTAACAATTTCTATCCGGGTTTGCCCGGTAATGGCCGTGGCTCGCCAGAGAACGCTGTTGAACGGCATGGGCTGAACCAGCAACTGGTATGACTCAAGCCCGGCTTCCGCCAGTGCCGGTTTTACCCGTTCGGTGATGATTTGCTGTGCCAGCAGCGTCCAGCCCAGGTAAGCCGATGACAGAACCAGCGCAACTATCATGACTTTCTGCGCCGGCGGCCGGATCAGAAAGGCGATAAATGCGACCAGCAACGGCAGGCTGTAGAGGGGATCAATGATAAAGATGCTGCTGATGGCGATCGGCGGTCCGATGGGCCAGAACAGCTGTGTGCCGTAGGTGGTGAAGACATCCAGTATCGGGTGGGTGATCAGGATCAGTCCGACCAGTAGCAGCCATCGCTGGAAGGAAACCTTGGGCCGCCATCGCCAGAGCGCCCAGGCAATAAGGACGGACAGTGGCGCCAGAATCAGCAATGAATGGCTGAAGCCCCGATGCTGGGTGAAATTGGCTACCGCTGTACCGTAGTCAATCACCACGTCCAGGTCTGGCAGGGTGCCAAGCAGGGCGCCGGTCAACACTGCCGACCGACCGAGGGTCTTGCCTGCCACGGCGCCGGCAATGGAGGCACCGAGCGCCGCCTGAGTGACAGAATCCATGGCTCAGTCTTCGGGGGTAATGTTCAGGGCACTCAATAGTTTGGCTGACGGAAAGCCGTCGGCAATCATGTCTTGCGCGCTCTGGAACTGGCGAACCGCGTTGCGGGTGTTGGAACCCAGAATGCCGTCTGGCTCGCCGGCGTCGTAGCCACGGTCATTCAGGGTTTCCTGAAGTTCCAGGATCTGGTCCCGCGACAGAGCTGGCTGATCTTCCGGTGGCGGGTTATGCAAACCACCGGCACCGGCAATGCGGTCGGCCAGATGGCCAACCGCGATGGCATAGAATTCCGAACGGTTCCAGCCCATGGTTACCCGGAAATTGTTGTACACCAGGAAGGCCGGGCCCTGATGACCACTGGGTACAACCAGTGCCGCGTCGATAGGTTCCTGAGGCACGCCGTGACCCCAGATGTCGGTCACGCCCATTTCCCGCCATTCGTCCAGCGGCAGCCGGCGGCCGTCGGCGAGGCTGTAATCAAAGTTTTCCGGTAACAACACTTCCCGGCCCCACCGGTAATCACCATCCCAGCCCATGGACTCCAGGAACTTTCCCGCTGACATCATGGCATCAGGCAGGCTGTTCCAGAGATCCCGGCGGCCATCGCCATCGGCATCGACGGCATGCTTCAGAAATACTGTGGGCATGAACTGGACATGGCCCATGGCGCCAGCCCAGGAGCCCTCCATCTGTTCGACCGGAATGGCGCCTTCATCAATAATCTGCAGAGCCGCGATCAGCTGCTCGCTGAAAAAGCTGCTGCGGCGTTGATCGCAGGCCAGAGTCGCCAGCGAACTGGGCACGGACATCTTGCCGAAGTAGCTGCCAAAGTTGGTTTCCAGGCCCCAGAAAGCGAGCAGATAGGGCGCGGGTACGCCGGTCTCTTCGGTTACTTCGGCGAGCAGTGATCGATGCTCTTTCAGCAGCTCACGCCCTTTTTCAATGCGATCATCATTCACCCGGAGGTTCAGGTAATCGGCGAAAGTGGTGGTGAACTCCGGTTGCCTGCGGTCCAGCTCGATGACCCGTTCCAGATAGCTGGCTTCGGCCATAACCTCGCTGGCAACGGATTCACTGACACCGGCACTGATCGCCTTGTCCTGGAGCCGTTGTTTGCATTGAGCGAAATCCGCCTCGCTCATGGTGCTTTCTGTCTGTGCCTGTGCCTGGGTGACCAGGAAAAGGGCGCTCAGGCAGGCAGCAGAAAAGGCGCGACGGAAGGTTTTGCGCGTCATTGAGTGAACCACAGATCACCTCACGTGATGGAATGAAAACCGGGTTGCGCCATGGTAGCGCGTTTTCGTGGCCGGGATGTACCACCCGGACCTCTTTGTCGTCTTTTGGTCGAAATGGTTCCAACGAATCGGCCGGAATGTTCTATAGTTGTGGCCATCCTATAAGCCCGGAGTGGAGTTTTTATGGCAACCCTGAAAGCGCTGGTGGTGGACGACGCCAGCTTTGTACGGGATCTGGTGAAGCGAACGATTCGTCAGCGTTTTCCGGTTATTGAAACGACCGATGCCCAGAACGGCCGCCGTGCGCAGTCTCTGATGTCCAGGACAACCTTTGATCTGGTGCTTTGCGACTGGGAAATGCCCGAGATGTCCGGGCTGGAATTGCTGCAATGGATGCGCCAGCAGCCTCATTACGAAAAAGTACCGTTTATCATGATTACCAGTCGTGGTGACAAGGATCATGTGGTCGAGGCGGTAAAAGAGGGGGTGTCGGAGTATCTTGGCAAGCCGTTCAGCCCGGAAGGCCTGAGCAAGAAGATCATCAAGGTGATGGGCCGGCGACTGAAAGAAACCATGGATCGCAGCGGTAAATCCATGGAGGGTCCGGCGGATGCCTTCAAGGAATCCGCGAGCTTGCTGACGCAAAAGCGTGAAACTCCGGCTCCCCGTCCGAAACCGGAGCAGGCAGCGGCAGACGATAACCCGTTGCTGGCGGGGTCCCCGGCCTCTGCGCCTGCCCCGGCACCGGCGAAAAGAAGCGCGGCGAAGGGCTCGATGAGTGTGGCCCAGGTGCGCTTCGCGGATAGCACGCTCAAGTCTGTGGTGAAGGATATCAACCTCACAGAAGTTCGGGTCATTGCCAAGCGGGATCAGGTGTTTCCGGGCATTCTTGATCAGGCCGTGGTGGATGTCGAAACCGGGAACGATCAGATGGCCCGCCTTAATGGCTATGTGCACCAGTTGCAGGCGGTAGACCGGCGTCAGGACAGTGATTTTGTCAGCGTCACCATCCGCTTCGTGGATGACGATCCGAAGAAGATGGAAGATCTGTCCCGCTTTATCGCCACTTTCCGGGCCGGCAACCGCTGAGGTTGTTCAGGCTTCGGCCTGAGGCTCCGGAAGCCGCTCTACCAGCCGCTCTTTGGGGAAATGGCAGATAAACTCGCTGCCCTCGCCCGGTTTGCTGAGTATCTCCAGATTGCCATCGTGGTTGATCAGCACATGCTTGACGATGGCCAGGCCCAGGCCAGTGCCGCCGGTATCTTTATGGCGGCTCGGGTCGGCCCGGTAGAAACGTTCGGTCAGGCGCGGGATGTGTACCGGGTCAATGCCGATGCCGCTATCCTTCACCGACAGGTGCGCACCTTCCCGGTTGGTACTCCATGACACCCTGATCTTTCCGCCGGCCGGAGTGTATTTCACGGCATTGAATATCAGGTTTGAAAAGGCACTTCTGAGCTGACTTTCGTCGCCTTTCAGAAGGCGTTGATCCCCGATCTCGAAACTGATGTCGTGTTGCCTGTCGCCACTCAGGGCCTGTGCGTCCTGGCAGATCTGCCGGGTGAGCGCATCAGGATCGGTGAGTGTGTCATCAGCGGTGTGTTCCCCGGTTTCAATGCGCGATAGCAGTATCAGGTCGGTAATCAGTGCTTCCATCCGCGATGATTGCTCGGCCATGGTGTTGATGGCCCGGCGCCATTTCTGCGGTAGCTCGTCGGAGTGGTCCACGAGCGTTTCCAGATAGCCACTGATGACCGTCAGTGGCGTTCGCATTTCGTGGGACACATTGCCGACGAAGTCGCGGCGCATTTGTTCAAGCTGGTACAGGCGGGTGACATCCTTGGCAACAATCAGCCGGTCGTCATCGCCGAACAGGCTGATCTGCATCTGCAGCCGGATGTGTGGCCGGGCCGGGGAGTTGAGTTCCAGGGGCTCCCGGTAATCCCGGGCGTCAAAGTAGGCCTTGAAAGCCGGTGTGCGGATCAGGTTGTGGATGTACTGGCCCTGGTCGGTGCTGCGTTTGAAACCGAGCAGTTGTTCGGCTGAACCGTTCCACCATTCCATCACGCCCTGGGCATTGGTCATGATGACGCCGTCGCGCATGGCGTTGGTGGACTCCTGCACGCGATTGATCCGGGCTCTGAGCTGATCTTCGGTCAGCAGGTGGCTTCGGTGCAGCTTGTGCAGTTTGTCGAAGATGTCACCCCAAAGGCCGGCGCTTCGGGGTGGCTCATCAGAAATGCCCGGGTTGGCAAGCCAGTAATACAGCCGTCGGCTCTGAACCAGTGTCCAGGCCAGATAAGCCACCAGCCCTGTCAGCAGGCCGAGCAACGGGTAACCGAAGATCAGCCCTGTCAGGGTCGTGCCGGCCAGCCCGGCGATAATCACACGTAAATATCGTGACCAGTTGTGTTGCATCAAATTCTGCCTTTTTGTGTGTCCGGCGCTGATGCGAGTGAGCCGGAGTGATCAGGCGACTTTGGTGGAGAAACGGTAACCGGCGCCACGCACGGTCTGGATCAGATGATCGTACTGTCCTCCCAGCGCCTTGCGAAGCCGGCGGATGTGGACATCTACCGTGCGCTCCTCGACGTAAACATTGCCACCCCAGACCTGGTCCAGTAACTGTGAGCGGGTGTATACGCGCTCCTGGTGGGTCATGAAAAACTGTAGCAGTCGGTATTCAGTGGGGCCTATGCTCACTTCCCCGCCGGGGGTAAATACCCGGTGACCAATCGGGTCGAGGGTCAGGCCTTCTACTTCAATCGGGCTGTCCACGCCTGGCGGAGTAGTGCGGCGAAGTACGGCCTTCAGGCGTGCCACCAGTTCCCGGGGGCTGAAGGGCTTGGTGATGTAATCGTCGGCGCCCACTTCCAGGCCACGGATCTTGTTGTCTTCCTCGACTTTCGCGGTGAGCATGATAATCGGGATGTCCGCAGTGGTTTCCTCTTTTTTCAGACGCCGGGCCAGTTCCACGCCGCTGGTGCCGGGCAGCATCCAGTCC
>Ga0194136_1001680_pt1 | contig 11003 bp, 9 predicted proteins | sample TARM_MetaG_T3A_1_FD_134023 | JGI IMG/M metagenome (GOLD analysis project Ga0194136, IMG submission 134023) | Freshwater microbial communities from Pennsylvania, USA, analyzing microbe dynamics in response to fracking - TARM_MetaG_T3A_14 (version 2) | ecosystem: Environmental > Aquatic >...
ATTCGCGTTTAGGGGATGAGCACTAAGAGGCTATTGCACATAACAAAAACAGGCAATGGACAAGCAGCCGCTTTGGCTGTGTCTGTTGCCTGTTTTTTTGCCTACATGAGTGTGGTGATAAAATGTTTTGCGATATTGAAATAGATCAAAACTGAAGTCAAATCGCTGAAGGTAGAAATGAATGGTCCGCTTGCGACGGCAGGATCAAATCCCAGCCGGTCCATCAAGACCGGAATCAGACTGCCTGCCAAATTCGCCACCGTGATGGCAACCAACATCGAAATACCGATGATTCCACCCAAGATGAAGTTCTGTTTCCAAACTCCGATGACAAGCGCAATCGTAACGCCAGTCACCAAGCCGGAGATCAAACCGGTCGCCAGCTCGGATAAAATGGTCCGGAACAGATTTTTCTCTTCATCATCCTGCATGCCGATTTTCCGGACGGCGACGGCAAGCGATTGCGTCCCCGCATTACCGGATGTACCGGTGATCAAGGTGACGAACACGGAAAGTATCGATGCATCCGAAATCAATCCTTCGTATTGGCTGATCAAGGTTGACGTTCCCATCCCCAAGAATAATAGCGTAATCAACCACGGCAACCGCTTGGATGCAGCCACAAACGGGTTTTCTGATTGCTCTTCAACGTCGACCCCGGCCAATCCGGAGAAGTCGCTGACGGCTTCCTCATCGATGACGTCGATGATATCATCGACGGTGATGATCCCCAACAATACATTGTTTTCGTCGACTACCGGCACTGCCAAGAAGTCGTAGTCCCTGATTTTATGGGCAACATCTTCTTGCCCTTCTTTTACGTTCACGGATACGATCCGCTCGCTCATGATGTCGCTGATCATCATATCTTCATCGTTCACGATCAGATCCCTCAAGGAAATGACCCCGACCAGCACATTGTCGACATTGACGACGTAGATGTAATAGATTGTTTCCGCATCAGGCGCTTTGCTTTTCAGGATGGCCATGGCGGATCGGACTGTCTGGTTGGCGACGATCGAGACGAATTCCGGCGTCATGATGGCCCCGGCAGTCTCATCTTCATAATTCAACAGGGCCCGGATCTCCTTCGCCGCTTCGATAGGCATCAGACGCAGATACAGCCAAATCCGCTCATCCTTCAGTTGCTTCAGCATGTCAACGGCATTATCGGCATACATGTTGGCCAACATGTCGGCCGCGTATTGATTGTTCATTTCCAAAAGATACTCCTCGATCGACTCGACATCTTCTTCGATGATTTCGAACATGTCGGACATCTCATCCGCGGAGAGATAATTGTACATCGTTATGCGTTCTTCAGGCGCCAAAGCCAGATAGATCTGCGCCTGATCGTAGAGGTGATAGTCCAAAAATTCGGAACGGAATTTTTCCATATCCTCGCCCTGGAGCGATCCGCGGATTTTCGCCAACGCTTCGTCCAGTTCAAATTCATATTGTGGTTCCAGCACGGATATCCGCCTCCTTGTCTATCTGTCTGCTTTCCCATTTGACGAAATCATCCGGCAATGGTGCTTCTATCCTTAAGTATTCCCCGCTGATCGGATGCACAAACGCCAACGACTCGCAATGCAGCGCTTGCCGCAACATTTCAGGGTCAGCTTTTCCTCCATAGAGGTCATCCCCAAGCAACGGCGCACCGATCGAGGTGAAATGCACACGAATTTGATGGGTCCTGCCCGTGTGCAGTTTTATTTTCACTGTCTGCCCATCCGGATAGGACTTATCCAGCCAATATTCCGTCAGCGCTTGTTTGCCGTCTTCCCGCACCATCCGCGTCATGATCGAATCCTCCGTCCTGCCGATGGGGGCATCGATGAATCCGTGCTCCTGCGTCAGGACCGGTTCGGATAAGATGGCACGGTAGGTTTTGTCGACTTCCTTGCTGCGCAACAGCGTATCCATCAGAGCATGCGCATACCCATGCCTTGCAAAAAGCATGACCCCGGTCGTGTCGCGATCCAGGCGCGTGACAATATGGATGACTTGGTCAACATAGCCTTGGCGTTGGTAGTAACCTTTCACGCGATTAGCCATGGAAAGACGAGGATGCACCTTTGAAGGAATGGAAGCTGCGCCAATCGGTTTGTTCACGACCAAAAAGTGCTCGTCCTCAAATAAAATGTCCAAAGGCATATCCACCCCGACAGTCGTTTCATGTTCTCCTTCATCCGGAATGCGGATCATGACTTTGTCGCCTCTTTCCAAGGTCGCCAATACCGTTCTTTCTTTGCCGTTCAGCCAGATACTGCCCCCATCGAATTTGATGGTGGCCAACAGACTTTTTGATATTCCTTTGGAACGTAAAAAAGTCTTCATCTGTATCGTCTCTTCTTTTTCATATATCCAGCTAAAAATCACTATATACTACCCCTACTCTATACCGAATCTCCGCGTGCGGACCAGCCGGCTTGATTTGCTCATTGCCGATCCGGACTTTGGACAGGTTGCCCAGCAGATCCTTTGACGCTAAACCTCAGGATTCCGCTCGTCAACATACATTCCTATTCTAACCAAAACGAGGGCATTCCACAACCAGAGCCCACCCAACCATCCAAAAAATTCGCCGAAAAAGGACTGCCCCATCTGACTCGCGGGTGCAGCCCTTCAGTATTCATCAATATTTTTTTTCGAAATCGATCAGATTACGGCTCGGTTTGCCGTCTTTCTTGAAACTCTCCGCATTTTCTGAGACAACTTCAAACAGATTGTCGCGGAAATGCTCCACTATCCCGGAAAAATGCGGCGTAATCAGGATCTTCTCATGATTCCACAAAGGGCTGCTGGCAGGCAATGGCTCCTCATCGAATACATCCAACGCTGCATAGGCCACTGTCCCGTTGTCCAAAGCCTTGATAAGGCTGTCGGAATCCACTGTGACGCCACGTCCGACGTTCACAAAGAGCACGCCTTTTTTCATGCGCGCGAAAAGGGCATCATCAAATACATGGTAAGTCTCGTCCGTTTGGGGGAGGATGTCCACGACAACATCCGCAAAGTCGATGACCGTTGTGATATCAGCCATTTTGACCGTCACATCCAACCCGGGTATCTCCTTGCCGCTGCGATTGACGGCGATGACCTTCATGCCGAACGCTTTAGCCAATTCCCCCAGACGATTGCCGATATGGCCTGCCCCTACAATCATCATCGTCTTGCCCTTCAGTTCCTGAAGATCCGTGGTCTGCTCCCATTTGTGTTCCGGCTGATTCAGGATCGCCTTCCGCAATCCGCGCATATGCGAAAGCAGCACGCCTATGACATATTCAGCAATCGGTTCGCTGTGGATGCCGCTCGCGTTCGTCAAATAGATCCCCAGTCGTTCAAAGGTTGCCAACGGAAGGCTGTTCACGCCGGCCGAAATCGCTTGAACCCATCTCAACGAAGGCAACTGCCCTTCCTCCAACAGGTTGGTCAGTCTGTCGCTCCAGCCGATAGTCCACTCGACTTCGCCGAACACTTCTTGTTCCGCGTCATCGGTAACCATCTCGTAATCCGGATAAAGCTCCTTCAGCGCTTCGATATGCTGTTCCTTCAAACGTGTCTTCAGCAGCCACTTTTTAGTCGCCATATTCACTGCTCCTTTGTCCGTTCGTTTCTATCTTTTTCTTCACGCCGATGAAAGCATCCTCGACCCGATCCCAGAAATGTGTGTGACGATAACGCGCGAAATGCACGCGCTCCTGGGCAATCCGATAAACCAGCCGTTCGATGCTTCTTTTCTTGAACGTCAGATGATCTACAGCCAAAATCAGGCGATCTTCTTTGTGCGGATAAATGACGATCCACTCATCTTTCGCGATGACCATGGGCGAGCTCAGCGTCCGGTAGACCCGATTGTTCACTGAGGCCATCTCCGTCAGCTGGATGGCTTCCGTTCGGGGATGGATAACGGCTCCGCCAAGGGATTTGCTGAAACCTGTCGATCCCGTAGGAGTGGAAACACAAAGACCGTCTCCACGGAACGTCTCGAACAGCTCATCCTTCACATAGATATCGCAAACCATCGTCCCATCCATTTTCTTGAGGCTAGCCTCATTCAAAGCGATGTAACGGGTTTCTTCCTCCTCATCGGCATACTTGACGCGGACATCGAGCAACGGATAGCTGACGCTTTCCCCCTTGTCATGCTTGAGGCTTTCGATAAGCTCCGGCAGTTCGTAGGTCCGCCAATCTGTATAAAAACCCAGATGTCCGGTATGGATCCCAACAAAGCGCACTTGGCTCAATTGGTCTTCGTATTTATGGAAAGCTGACAACAAGGTGCCGTCGCCCCCGATCGACACTACGAGATCCGGATATTCCGTAACAATTTCGATTTTTTCAGAGAGGCACATCTCTTTGAATTTCGCCGCAACGATTAAAGTCTCTGGCGTCTGGTTATGGACCAGTGCAATTTTCATATTTGATTTCCTCTCGATCAACTTTATCGTCCTTCTTCTTTTTTTCCGGAAAAATAACGCTGCGCATCCTTGATTTCCTCGCGTATTTCCGACATCTCTTCATCAAGTCGGAAGGCAGCTTCTGCCGCGCGTATCAGTCGGTCATGCAATTCTTCCGGATATTCGCCCCGATATTTGTAGTTCAACGAATGTTCGATCGTTGCCCAAAAATTCATGGCCAGGGTCCTGATCTGAATTTCGACCAGTATTTTCTTTTCCTCGAATATGCGTTGGACCGGATATTCGATCACCATATGGTACGAGCGATAACCGCTCTCTTTTTTATGTGTAATGTAATCCCGTTCTAAGATGATCTTAAAGTCTTTTCTTGCCCGCAAAAGGCGCACAACTTCATGTATGTCCTCCACGAATTGGCACATGATGCGTATGCCGGCAATATCCTGCACGTCCTGCTCCAGTCTGGTCAGATCGATGTTCCGGACTTCCGCCTTCTCCAATATGCTTTCCTTCGTTTTGACACGTCCCGTGATGAATTCAACAGGCGCGTGCGCATTCTCATCGCGATATTGTTTCCGGATTCCCTTCAGCTTGACTTTTAATTCCTCTACCGCTTGTTCGTACGGCGCTAAAAATGAATCCCAGTTTTCAACTTCTTTATTTTCCATAGAACGACACCCTATCATATAGTATATGCTACTTTATTTTATCATAATTATTTATGATTCTATACAATACTTGTCGAAAAGGACCAATTTCATTTTTTTAAATTTTTCTTCAAAATACATATCACGCTGTGTGCACCAGCATCAAAAATAATCAACTCCGCAAAACTTATGATACAATAACTATAAGATTTTACATCGCCTGCTGATATAAACGCTGGTGAACTGACTGTAAATGAAGGCTTGTCTTGCTCAGCTGCCCCGATCAAGACGAACCTCATAACCGAAAGGAAGTAATGACGATGAGCCAAAATATTGAAAAAGAATTCAAAAACCTGCTGAATAAAGAAGAATACGAAGCCTTGCTTACTGCCTTTGCCCTTGATGAAGCAGAACCAGTCAACCAAACCAATGTCTATTTTGATACGCCTGATCATAAACTGAAGCACCTGAACAGTGGACTGCGCATCCGCATGTATGATGACAAGGCTGAAATCACACTGAAAACACCTATCCAGGAAAATGAAAAATTAGAAACGAACGATGATTTGACCCTCGAGGAAGCAAAAACTTTGGTTGATTCCCACCGGATGAAAGCGACGGGAAATGCAGCCGACAAACTGAAGGATTTGGGCATCGCGACCGAAGACCTTGTGATCATCGGCCAACTCTCAACCATCCGCTATGATTTCCCAGGGGACAAAGGGACCTACTTCTTGGATAAAAGCTTCTACCAAGATCAGATGGATTACGAATTGGAATTCGAGTCCGAGTCTCTAGAAGAAGGGGCGCTCGCGTTCCAAACATTCCTGCAGCAACACGCCATCAAAGTGCGTAAAGCGAAACAGAAAATTGAACGCATGCTCACCTACCCGAACTCGACTGCCCATTGATGCAAGGCATTTACATTCAGACCGATTCTCCGGAAATTCAAGCGGGGACTCGGTCTTTTTGCTTTTTTTTCGAGAAAACAGACAAAAGTCCGAAATCCTTCTATCTGAATCGGATTTTAAGCCGTACAAGATAAAAGAATCAGTCGATTTAGTTGCAAAAAAGTTAATTGTCTCGTAAAATACACCTTGACAATCAAACAAAAGATACTGAACAAGAAAAAATGAAGGTTGCCCGGAAGAACTATAGCCCTTCTCCAAAAGGCAACTCTTCGAAAAGCCTTATTGCTACTTGTTTAGGCTTTTTTTTGGTAAACTTAAAGTAAGCAAAACAGGAAAGAGGGAGGGATATAATGTATAGGTCAAAACAGAATTCAGCTGATTCTATCTCTTCTCCCCAACAGATTTTTGAGCTTTATCTATTTGTGAACCCGATCGGCCACAAGTGCTACCGTACGGAACAAGAAGTCCTGAAATTCATGAGTTCGCTGGATGGGCCAAAAGTCCACTTCCGTTTCATCACGTTCCATAATTTCAATACCGTCACACAATACATGAAGCGCTTGAATTTACCGGAAAAAGATCTAACCTTACGCAACCAAATATACAGTTCAATCTATGATGCCTCCTTGGCATACAAGGCTGCCTTGATGCAAGGCAAAAAACGCGGCCGCAATTTTTTGCTCCACCTGCAAAAATCACTCGCGGACGGCAAGACCACCTATTCGAAAGAATTGTTGGCCGAAGTGGCCGCCAAAGCCAAGCTGGATGTAGACATGTTTTTCGAGGACAAACAATCGCCTTTCGTAAAAAGCAGCTACGAAGCAGATCAGCATATAGCACAAGAGATGAACATCAAAACGAACCCATCGCTTGTCATCTTTGACAATCTGAATTACCAATACGGTTTATTGTTGGAGGACAACATCACTGCTGAAGTGCTCCATGAAGTGATCAAGGATTGTTCGGTCGAGTGTCAACAGAAGAATGCAACCATGAAAAAAACGAACATCACGACAATCGGAAAAAACTACATCCGCAACACACACTGAGGTTAAAAGCGGAACGGGTTCGTTCAGCCCTGATTAAGGAAACACTGTGACCTAATCGGTCAAGTGTATCATGCCTCTAAGCGATTGAAATCGCAAGAGTCATGACAATTTAGGAAATCGGCCCGACTGAGCATCGTAGAGCGCAATATGCTGAGAGACTTCCTGCGTCAGCAGGTTAGTCGAACAGTATCCTTGGCTCGAAGAGACAAGGGGTTCCTTAATCCTTTCCGAAGGGCTAACCCGTGAAGCTGGCCAAATATTTTAAATGCATTAAATATTTTGGCAGCCTCTTAACCACCCACGGTGATGCACACTTCAAATCAAATAGTCTATTCTAATTTCAATACAAAAGGCTTCGTGGTCCATTGAGGACCACGAAGCCTTTTGTATTTGTTTACGACCAGGCGTCTGGAAAAGGACGCCTTTACCGATTACGCTTGTTGTTGCGCTGCAATCAATTGTTCCAGTTCGTCCAGACGTTCCTCGAACACTTTCATGGCATCCTCGATGTAAGCGGACTGGGTCATATCCACGCCTGCTTTTTTCATCACTTCAATCGGATAATCGCTGTTCCCTGCCTTGAGATAGGAAAGATATTGATCCAACGCGCCTTCTTCCTCCTCAACGATGCGTTTTGCCAATGCCGTCGCAGCCGAAAAGCCGGTAGCGTATTGGTAAACGTAATAATTATAGTAGAAATGCGGAATGCGGGTCCATTCGATGCCTATCTCGGGATCCTTTTCGACACCCGGACCATAATACTTAGCGTTCAGTTCCCCATAATAGGAAGTCATGAAATCCTGCGTCAACGGCACGCCGGCCAAAGCTTGCTGATGGATGTAGTGCTCGAATTCAGCAAATTGGGTTTGGCGGAAGATCGTTCCCTTGAAGCCGTCCAAGTAATGATTCAAAATATAGATGCGGACTTTGGGATCGGTCTGGGTCTTCAGCAAGTAATCCGTCAGAATATTTTCGTTCGTTGTCGAAGCGATTTCGGCCAGGAAAATCGAATAATCGCCGTACACATAAGGCTGATTTTTTCTCGTCAGATAGCTGTGCACACTGTGGCCCAATTCATGGACCAGCGTATACAGCTGATTCAAGGAATCTTGCCAATTCATCAGGATGTACGGATTCGTATCATAGGCACCGGAAGAATAAGCTCCGCTGCGTTTGCCATCATTCTCAAGCCAGTCGATCCAACGGTTGCCGAATGCTTCCTGGAGGATAGCCAAATAACCCTCTCCCAGCGGCTGAAGGCCACGCAATGTCACTTCCGTCGCTTCCTCGATGCTGTATTTGATCGGGGCTTCCCCTGTCAACGGCGTATACATATCGTACATATGCAACTCCTCGACACCCAACAACTCTTTGCGCAAGTCCACATAGCGGTGCAACAAAGGAAGATGCTCATTGACCACATTCAGCAACGTATCATAAACCGCTTCAGGAATGTGATTGTTCGCCAGAGCTGCTGCCCGGGCGGATTCATATTTATGCACTTTGGCTTTGTAATTGTGCGCCTTCACGTTCGTGGACAAGGTTGTCGCAAATGTATTTTTCAGGCCGTCATACGTTTTGTAGAGCGCTTTGAAAGCTCCTTCGCGCACTTCCCGATTTGGGCTTTCCATCAATTGCCCATACAAACCGTGAGTCAATTGAACATCCTGGCCCTCCTCATTTTTCACTGTCGGGAAGGTGATGTCTGCGTTATTCAGCACCGAGAAAGTTTTGCTCGGCGCAGCAAAAATTTCTCCTGCCCCCGCCAACAGCTCTTCTTCCCTGGCGGACAGGACATGCTCGCGCGCAGATGTCAGGCTATCCAAGAGATGCGCATATGGCTTCAGCTGCTCGTTTTCCGCCAAATATTTCTCCAGTTCATCTTCCGGAATCTCCAGTATTTCCGGCTCGAACCAGGAAGTGGCTTCGCTGACGCTCGTCAAGATCGACAAGGCTTTGTCGTGCAGGTTTTGATACAGACTGTCCGCTGTATCCTGGTCATTCTTCAGATGGGAGTATACGTAGACCCGCTCCAGCTTTTGATTGATCTTGAGGACTTCTTCAATCCCTTTCAACAAAGCCTGACTGTTCGAGCCGACCGTCCCTTGCAAGGCGCGCACGAACGGCACTGCACCCGCTAATTCATCCAAAGCTTTCTCAAAAGCTTCGTCTGTCGGAAAGATCGCTGTCAAATCCCATGTGGAAGCTTCCGGGACTTCCGCTCGCTTCAATTGTTTCTCTGTGTTTGTCATCCGGTTTTCCCCCTCTAATTTTTCAATAGTATAAGTTTAGCATACCTTGGGGCCGAAAGGGTACTGGCAAAACCGGAACAGGCTCTATCGCAAACTTGTACGACACTCATTCGGTTTCCCATTCGTTGGTGAAGAATGCAACACCCACTCTTCCTTGCCGATGGCTATGGCATGTTTTTCTTCAACCAGCCGCATCATGAACTGGAGCAAAGGCTCCCATAAAATTTCCTTATCGGAATCCAGCGACGGCCTTGTCCGGATCAGGTTCATGCGAGTGCATTTTGAAAGCCAAGACAGCAGATAGGTTTTTGTGATCGGATTAAAATTTTCCGGATTGCTGATCTCCCTGAGAAGATAGTAGCGCCAAATATAGGCTGGCGTCCGGATGCCTAACGTCCGGCAAGGTAATTCAAACAGGAATGCAGGCAAATGATACAGATCCTGCCGGTCAAGATAGACGGACAACAGGAACTTACGGTGTTCCGGATCGGTCCGATAGCGCAACAGATTGATGTCCCTTGCCGGCATCAGAATGCGTCCCATAGGTTTTTCGGCAATCTGCGGCATCACATCGGCCGCGCTGGACAAATAACCCTTTCTGTAGAGATTTTGCAAGGAAGCCACTTGCAGCCCAGCAAGCGTAAGCGCAGTCTTTGTAAAGCGGAAATGATCATCATTGCCTAATTTGAGGTGGTGAAAGATCACCAATTCCTCCGCCTGGGTATCCAGAACGGCGATCCAACTTCCAAGCACGGCGGAATGCTTCAGGAATCGGTAGACAGATTGCGTCATTTTGACGCCACCCGGCTGGTAATTCATCCCGCAAATCCACCATACTTCATACCCGAAACGTTGGTATCCCTGGGTTCGTTCCGCCAAAGCTGCAGGCGAAATCGGACTGCACTGGTACTCCACCGCAATTTTCTTGCCGTCCTCCAGAACAAGCAGGAGATCCGGCCGCTGTTGCAATTCCGGAAGCCAGCACTCCAAGGTAACTTCAAACCCTTCACTCTCGAACTTTTCCAGAAGCAACTGCTTTCCCTTCAGATGCGGAAGCGTTTCGCCTTCCGAAAAAACGGCACAATCCGCATGTTGCTGATGGGCAAAATGCGCGATCATGATGCTTCCCCTTTTCAGCACCAACTTCTCCTTGCAAGCTGGGCAATAGTATTCCTCAACATTTCCGCCTTTTTGCTTAGACACTTGGCAAGCCTGAACCAATTCCCCATTTGCGTTTCTGGCTATCAACATCGACAACCGCCCTTTCTGTCTGTTTCCCATAATATACGCGAAAGGGCACAAAAAAATCCGGCCCTTTTCGGGGTCGGATCAGATAATTTATTTAAAATAGTGTCTCGCTGATTCCAATGCGTTGTCTTGGATGACCAGCTTGCCGTATTCACCCAAAATCTCAACTGCGATATCGGATTCCTCGGCAAATTCCAAGGCCTTCAGAATTTCGTTGTCGATATTCGTTTCCGTCATTTCATCTATGAAATAGACAATCACCAGATAATAATGGTTATCGTAATGATAGAGCGAAGATACACCGCTCTCCAAAAACATCCGTTTCGCCAGCTCCAAGAAGTCATCAAAACTTTGGAATTTGAATACGACTTCCAACGGTGCCATATCATCCTCATCGGATTCGGATGCTGTTTTGTCGCGTTCATTGAAACTTTTTGTCTGTTTTTTGATGTAATCCACTACGTGCTCCAATTGA
>Ga0194136_1001681_pt1 | contig 11003 bp, 9 predicted proteins | sample TARM_MetaG_T3A_1_FD_134023 | JGI IMG/M metagenome (GOLD analysis project Ga0194136, IMG submission 134023) | Freshwater microbial communities from Pennsylvania, USA, analyzing microbe dynamics in response to fracking - TARM_MetaG_T3A_14 (version 2) | ecosystem: Environmental > Aquatic >...
AAACTGGCAAAGTCATCCGTTTGCGTCAGCATTCAGTTTTTTTAATTGAAGTGTTAAAATTATCTCGAATTAAAGGCAATCTGTGTTGTTCAATATTTTATTAATTTTTATGCACCACTAGTGTTATAAATTATCTACTTTCTTTATGGCATTAATTGTTTCACTTGGGGCTTTATTACCGCAAATAGCAGTGAGTGCCCAAGAGAATATTCTGAATTTGGCAATTGGATCTGAACCACCAACGATTGATCCAGCTATCGCAACGGATACAACGTCAGGGGCAATCATTGATAACGTTTTTGAAGGTTTAACCGATACAACACCTGAAGGAGAAGTGATTCCAGCACTCGCAGAATCATGGGATATGAGTGAAGACGGCTTGGTTTATACATTCTATCTGCGTGAAGGCACTTTATGGTCGAATGGTGATGAAGTAGTTGCGGGCGATTTTGAGTATGGTTGGAAACGCGCTTTGAATCCAGAAACCTTATCACAACGTGCGGAATTTTTATATGTCATTGAAGGCGCACAAGCGTATAACCTTGGTGAAGGTAGTGCCGATGATGTTGCGGTTAAGGCATTGGATGACTACACTTTAGAAGTGACACTCGTTTCGCCAACAGCTTACTTTACTGAGTTACTGGGCATGTATACATTTTTACCGGTTTATCAATCGGTCGTGGAAAGTAATCCTGACTGGGCAGTTGGTTTAACAGATGACTACATCACAAACGGGCCTTTCTTATTAACTGAGTGGGTTCACCAAAGTCATTACGTTTTAACGAAGAATGACCAATATTGGGATAAAGATAATGTAGCTATAGACGAAGTTCATGTGCAAATTATTGAATCTCAAGCAACACAAAGTAATGAATACTTGTCAGGATCATTGGATTATTTAGGATCTCCGTATGGAGAGGTTGCTTTAGGGATGATCGATGAATTTGCTGATCAAGGTATCTTACAAACTCAACCGATTTCTGCGATTTACTGGTATGTCATTAACACAACAGATCCGACAATGGCAAATGTGAATATTCGTAAAGCACTTGCTTTAGCGGTTGACCGTCAGAATATTGTCGATAATATCACGAAGGGTGGACAAGTACCGGCTTTAGGTTATGTGCCAAATGTGATTCCTGGTTTTGAGGAAGACCGTGGCTACTTCGAAGATGCTGACTATGATTCGGCTCGTGAATACTTGGCGATTGGTTTAGAAGAATTAGGTATGTCAGATCCAAGTGAGTTGACAATTAATATTTCAATCAATACAAGTGAAGCTCACTCTGTTATCGCGCAAGATATTCAAGAGAAATGGGCGCGTGAATTGGGTATTAACGCAAAGATTGATAACACGGAGTGGCAAGTTTACCTAGATCGACTCGATACTAAAGACTACCAAGTTGGACGTATTGGTTGGACGGGTAAATATAATGATGCGACGACTTACCTCGATAACTATAAGACAGCCGATGCGGGTAATAACGACACTGGTTGGGAATCACAAGAATATAAAGCGTTACTAGATCAGGCAATGTTCGAATTAGATGTGGATGCGCGTCTTGACTTATTACGTCAAGCAGAGGCTGTCATGATTGAAGATATGCCGGTTATTCCACTTTACTACTATAGTAATGCGTTCGTACAGAATGAAAAACTACACGGTATGGATTACGATGGTGTAGGTCGTATTAACTTGAAAGATGCTTATTTTGCAGAATAATGATTTATTAAAATCCGACAAAATACTTTAAAATGAGAAACCGCCAAGGACACTGATAAAAGTGTTTTTGGCGGTTTTTTAATTGCATTTGAATAAGAATAATTAATTATTTTGAGTGACAGAGTTCTTGATTAAATAAAATTAATAATTCAAATATTAGTCATCTTGTCAAATGTAAGCAGATTAATGTGATTCAATATAGGAAATCAACATTATTCGAATGTTAATTTTTAATCAAATTTATTTCTTTTTTGAGTATCAGAATTTCAAACAAAAAAATATTAAATATTTATAAAAAATACTTTAAATTAAATCTATTTAAGTATTTGCCTGTAAAAAATTGAATAGAACTTTTATACAGAAACTACTAATAGATAAAAAAGAAGTTGACAACTAAACCGTTTTAGTAGATACTCAATTTAAAAGAAAGCGCTATCAAAAAGTGGTGTGTTAGAGGTGATTCAGGTGAGGGAATTTAGACGAGTAACAATTAAGGATGTAGCTAGTTTAGCGGGAGTTTCTGTTACAACCGTTTCTTTTGTGATGAATGGAAATTTATCAGAAATTAGTGAGGAAACAGCTTTGAAGGTAAAAAAAGCAGCCGAAGAACTAGAATATGTGCCGAATATTCGTGCTAGGAATTTCGCTAAACAGAAAAGTGAATTTATTGCTTTTGTAATTCCAGATTTGAATAATCCATTTTACACAACTTTTGCTCAGACGATTATTGACGAGTTAGATGGCACGGAGTATACACTAGCTATTCTTAGCACTAATAACGAGAACGATAATCATCAGCAAATCTGGAATGTATTGTCAAATGCCACTTTTGATGGGGCAATTATTGTATCGAAAATGTTTGATTCAGCTAATTTCAGAGAAATATCTCAGAATTTTATGCCATTCATTATGCTTGACGAGTACGTAAACGAGGACGATATACCTGTTGTTTCGAATAATAATTACCTAGGTGGGCAATTAGCTGCCGATTATTTGTTAGAAATGAACCATCGCCAAATAGCTTGTATTACTGGCCCCGTAAATTCTCCAAACTCCCAATTACGTTTAAAAGGATTTCGAGATAAATTAGCTGACTACTCAGTGAAGATTTGTGGCGATAATATAAAGTTTGGTGATTACAGTTTCGAAAGTGGTTATGAATCCGCACGAACTTTACTTGCAAGTGAGAATGGTATTACAGCTATGTTTTGTTTAAATGATGTAATGGCGATGGGAGCGGTTAGAGCCATTCGTGAGAAAGGGTTATCAGTACCACAAGACATTTCCGTGGTGGGCTATGATAACGTCAATAACATTAGTGAATTAAGTCTTTCATTGACAACTATTGATCAGAATATAACTGAGATGGGAAAAGTGGCGGTTAAATTGTTGCTAGATACAATTAATCGTAAATCCAGTCAAAGAAAGAAATTAATAATTCAACCCACTCTAGTAAAAGGAGGTTCTGTCAGACAATTATGACTTGTCACTTGTATTGTATTTTTTCTAAGTTTACAAGAAAGGATGGTTCGTTTATAAAACTGTAAATGTTTGTTTCTGTATGTTGCTAAAGGATATTGAATAAAAGGAGAATTATAAATGAAAAAATTAGGTAAATTATTATTTTCACTCGTTCTTTTATTGCCAATTTTTGTAAGTACAGTTGTAAATGCTCAAGATGATGATCCGATTTCTGTTGCAGTTGTTTATTCTGGTAACTTGGGAGACCAATCATATAATGATTCAGCCAATATGGGTGCAATGCAAGCGGCTGAAGAGTTTGGTGTGGAAATTAAGAATTTAGAAGGAACTACACCTGACGTTTGGGAATCTAACTTATTAGCTGCTGCGGATGCAGGTTATGATTTGGTCATTTGTTCATCTTCAAACTTTGACGAGTATTTAAGAAAAATAGCACCGATGTATCCAGATGTAAAATTTGCGATTATAGATACTACGGTTGAAGGAGATAATGTACAGTCTATCTCTTTCGCTCAAAACGAAGGATCTTTCTTAGCTGGTGCTGCGGCCGCTCTGTTTACAACTGAAACAGACATTGAAGGCGTTAATGAAGAGAATATCATTGGTTGGGTAGGAGGAATGGACATTCCTGTTTTACATGATTTCTTTATTGGTTACGAACAAGGAGCTAAATATATCGACCCTGACATTACAGTTTTACAATCTTTTGCTGGTACTTGGAACGATCCGTTACGTGGTAAAGAATTAACCTTAGCACAATTTGAGCAAGGGGCTGACATTGTAATGAACGTAGCATCAGGAACAGGACCTGGAATTTTAGAAGCAGCTGCAGAAGCTGGTAAGTTTGCAATTGGTGTTGACTTAAACCAAGATAACGATCAACCAGGACATGTATTAACTTCAATGATAAAACGTGTAGATACAGCAGTCTATACTGTTATTTCAGATGTTGTTAACGATACTTTTGAAGGGAATAAAACACAATATTTAGATGTTGCGGTAGAAGGTGTTAGTTTATCTGATTTCTCAGTAATAAGAGAGCATTTAGGAGAACAGTTCCCAGAGCATATTGTTGAGCAAGTGACTGAATTGGCTGAGAAAATCGCTTCTGGAGAAATTGAAGTAGATAATGCAGAAGGTTTTGGCGTTGAATAATTATTAAATGTAGTTGATTAACTAAAGACGGTTTAAAGGCCGTCTTTAGTATTTTATTGATAATAATCGGAGGTGAATTCATGTCAGATTATATTATAGAAATGCATAATATTACAAAAGAGTTTGGCGACATAGTGGCAATTTCTGATGGACAATTTAATTTGATTGAAGGAGAAATTCACTCCTTAATAGGTGAAAATGGCGCCGGAAAGTCAACATTAATGAAGTTATTGTTCGGAATGTATGAGCCAACTAGCGGAGATATTATTTATAAAGGAGAAAAATTAACGCATCACACACCTAAAGAGTCCATTGAGTTGGGCATTGGTATGGTACACCAAGAATTTATGTTAATCGATGATTTAACTGTTTGGGAGAATGTCATCTTAGGTTCAGAACCAACAAAAGGCTTTTCAATTGACGCTTCTAAAGCTAAAAAGGAAATTCAAGCCTATATCGATAAGTATAAATTGGATGTTGATTTAAGTAAAAAAATTAATCAAATTTCTGTTGGTGAAGCGCAGAGAGTTGAGATTATTAAAGTACTTTCTAAAGGTGCAGATATTATTATTTTGGATGAACCAACAGCAGTGTTAACACCGCAAGAAGTAGATTCCTTGTTTGTTATTCTTCAACATTTAAAAGACGATGGAAAAACAATTGTCTTTATTTCTCACAAAATGAATGAAGTGTTGTCAATATCAGATCGTATAACAGTGATGCGTCAAGCAAAATATGTTGATACCATTGAAAATAAAAATGTGACCCCGACGATGCTCTCACAAATGATGATAGGTCGTGAAGTTTTCTTAGATAATAAGAAAACTAAGCCGAAAGAAAATTTTACAGAAATCGGTTTAAAAGTCGAGAATGTTTGGGTTCCGGGTGATAAAGTTATTTCTAAATTAAAGGGTGTTAGCTTAGAAGTTTATAAAGGTGAAATTTTAGGTGTGGCGGGTATAGATGGAAATGGGCAACTTGAATTGGAAGAAGCGATTGCCGGCTTAAGAAAAATTGAGAAAGGCTCAGTTTACATTAGTAAGAACGAGACAACAAATAAAACGCCAATTGAAATTCGAAAAAAAGGTCTAACTTATATACCTTCGAATCGTAATACAAGAGGTTTGAATAGGCAGATGTCGATTGAAACCAATTTAGTCAGCACTATCTTAGACGAAGAGAGATTTTCTAAAAGTGGTTTGATAAATTTTAAAGCCATTAAAGAGAATGCTTTAAAGCTACTCGAAGATTTCGATATTCGCCCAAGAAATCCAGAGTTGCTAACTAGTGCTCAATCTGGAGGTAATGCTCAAAAGGTAGTTGTGGCGCGTGAAATTTCACATGCAAGTGAGGTGTTGATAGCTTCTCAACCGACGAGAGGTGTCGATATTGGAGCTATCGAATCTATTCGCTCATTTGTTCAGTCAGCTAGCGAAAATGGAGTAGCAGTTCTACTGATTTCTGCCGATATTAATGAAATACTGTCTCTTTCAGACAGAATAATTGTGATGTTTGAGGGAGAAATTGTAGCTAATTTGAAATCGTCAGAGGCTAATGAGGAGAATCTAGGAGTTTATATGATGGGTGGAAAACTGGGAGGTTTTGCAGAATTAGGAGAGGAGTTACATAATGAAGACAGATAATAGAGCGTTTATTGTCAGGATATTGCTAACAATTACAATTTCTTTAGTGATTGGGGCATTCTTCATCCTTTTAATTGGCGAAAGTCCTATTGAAGCCTATATAGCCTTAGTAAAAGGAGCATTTGGCTCTAAATTAAGAATTGGAACCACACTGGCTGGTTTTACGCCATTACTTCTAACTTCGGTGGCTTTTGCAGTCGCAGCTAAAGCAGGAGCGTTTAACGTTGGGGTCGAAGGGGCTGTATTCTTGGGAGCACTTGTAGCTGCTTATATAGGGATAAATTGGACTTTTTTACCAAAACCTATTTTATTGATTGCATGTTTCTTAGGTGCGATTTTAACGGGCGCTATTTGGTCTCTTATACCAGCACTATTGAAGGTCTACTATAATGTTAACGAAGTAACTGTAACGATTTTAGCCAATAGCGTGGCTCTTTATATTACTTCATATTTCGTTAGTGGCCCAATGAGTGCAGGTGGAACAGTATCCCAATCACATCCTGTTACAGTGACTTTGCCTAAAATTATGTTTCCTAGTAATGCGAATGCTGGTTTATTTATCGCTTTAGCAATTACTATTTGTTTGCATTTTTATTTGAAAAAATCAAAATATGGTATAAAACTATCGTTCACAGGAACAAATAGTTTAAATGCAGAATATGCTGGAATGAATCCTAAGAAAGTGATTATTTATTCTATGATGATAAGTGGAGCTCTAGGTGGGATTGCAGGATGTATCGAAGTTTTAGGTGTTCACGGTGTGTTTCTCAACAACTTCGCAGTCGGGCTAGGGACAAACGGCATGTTAGCATCGCTGATCGTTAAGAATAATTTAGTGGCCGTTCCATTTATGGCTTTTTTCTTAGCGACATTAAATGCGGGTGCGATGGGAATTCAACAAAATACGAATGTTCCTAAATCAATTGTCGATACCATAATTGCTATTTTTATTCTGATTGCAACGATGGATGGTATTATCGCTTATGTAAAAAATAGAAGACTAAAGAAGACAAATAAAACGGAGGTGACACGATGAATTGGCAGAATATCTTTAATGCTTCGTTGTTGTATGCTACTTGGCGCTCTGCTACTCCGATTATTTATGCAGCCCTTTGTGCTTCGATTACACAGCAAGCGAACATTCTGAATATTGGAACGGAAGGCATTATGTTGATGGGGGCCTTTACGGCAGTTTCAACGAGTTATTTAACGGGAAGTTGGATACTTGGTGTCTTAGCAGCGATGGTAGCTGGGATGTTGATGGCTTTTATTATGGCAATAGGGAATTTAGAGTTTAGTGCAGATATAACGGCAATTGGTATGGGAATAAATCTGTTTGCTATTGCATTTACAAAATTTCTTTTGAATTCAGTATTGGGAAAATCAGGAACATTCTCAGACCCTGCTATTGATCCCATTCCAAGAGTCAGCCTGCCGTTTTTAGAAGGTAATGAATTGATGAATCGGCTATTTAATAATTGGGCTTTAACAGAATGGTTCGTTATTGTGCTCATTATTATTTTAACATATGTATTATACAAAACAGTGTGGGGCTTGAGAGTGCGGTCAGTAGGGCAGCACGAAGTTGCGGTTACCTCAGTGGGTATTAATGCTAAATTAATTCAATATCAAGTTTTGTTGATATCTGGAGTGGTAGGAGGATTAGCTGGAGCACATCTATCGTTAGGTTATTCCAATTTATTTACAGAGAATATGACTAATCAACGAGGCTTTATGGGGGTCGCTGCTATGTTCTTCGGTAGAGCGCATCCCGTACAGACAGTTATTGGTTGTCTAGTTTTCGGTTTAGCAGATTCAATTGGAGCTAGATTGCAAGCTTATGGTTGGCCTTCTCAGATTGTTTTGATGATGCCATATATAGTGACAATTATTGTACTGGCTATTTCAATGATGAATAAGAAACATCGAGAAAATAAAGTGAAAAGCGCTTTAGCTTAAGTTTAAAGGAGGTTTATATGAGAAATATTATTTTAGACTGCGACCCGGGACATGATGACGCGATAGCAATCATGCTTGCTGGTAAAAGCCCAAAAATTAATTTACTTGGCATAACGGTTGTTGCAGGTAATCAAACGATTGAAAAAACAGCGAATAACGCTCTTAATGTTAGCCAATATTTAGATCTTCCTGTCAAGGTTTATAAAGGGAGTTCTGAACCATTAGTTAAAGCTAAGCAACAAATTGCAGCTGATATTCACGGTGAAACTGGTTTAGATGGACCGACTTTTGCCCCTTTAGTTAGACAACCAGAATCGCAACATGCTGTTTTGTATATTATTGAGGAAGTCTTGAATAGTGAGCAACCGGTTACTTTGGTAGCTACTGGACCTTTAACAAATATAGCATTAGCATTAAAACTGGAACCAAAGATAAAAGAAAATATCGAAGAGATTGTGATTATGGGTGGGTCAACAGCTTTAGGTAATATGACACCTGCAGCTGAATTTAATATTTTGGTAGATGGAGAAGCAGCTTCAATTGTGTTTAACTCTGGGGTTCATGTGGTGATGGTTGGTTTAGATGTGACACGTAAAGTAATGGTATTACCTGAAATTGTTGACCGAATGGATCGAATATCGAATAAAGCATCACAATTATTTGTCGATTTAATGCGTTTCTTTAATAAAACACAAAAAGAAGTATTTGGTTGGGACGGAGGACCATTACATGATCCCTTGACTATTGCTTATTTAATTGATCCAAGTGTCGTAAAGACACGCTTGATGAATGTACAAATTGATATTAAATCAGAACAAAGCTATGGACGGACAAACTGTGATATTTTTGGAATGAGTGAAGGTCCTAAAAATTCAAGCGTGTGTTTGGAAGTTGATATTGAAAAATATTGGAGGATTGTTGAAGAAGGGATTCATCAATATGATTAAGCAATTAAAGGAAACGCTAATTAATCGACAACAGGAATATTTAGACTATTTAAAAGATTTAGTGGCAATTGATACGCAACATATTGGTCAAGGGATTGAAGGCGGACGTGAGAAATTAGGTCAAGAATATATCATTAAATTGATGAAAAAAATGAAAGCAGATGAGATAACACGCGATCAAATGAGTGAATCGTATATTCAAGCTGCCATTGAAACTTTCAATGAAGGAAATCCTGACCATAACTATCAAGATCGTTTCAATGTATATGCTACTTTTAAAGGAAACAATCAACAGAAAACAATTTTATTCAATGGTCATATGGATACAATGCCACCAGGCCCATTAGAATTATGGGACACAAATCCTTTAAAGCCGACAATTGTAGATAATAAGATGATTGGATTAGGAGCGGCAGATATGAAGTCTGGTTTGATGGCTTCTATTCTAGCTGTGAAATTACTTCAGGATGCGGAAATCGAATTGCCGGTTAATGTTAAAATCGCCTCTGTTTGTGATGAAGAAGGTGGCGGCAATGGTTCTATTCAAGCGGCACAAGTGATTCCACCAGTAGACTACACTGTAGTCTGTGAACCCACTCATTATGAATTAATTTTAGCTCATATGGGGTTCATATTCTTCAGAATTGAAGTGACAGGTAAAGCTCATCATTCTGGGTCAAAGTGGAAAGGTGTTAGTGCGATTGAAAAGATTCAATTGATTATGGAACGCCTAAATCGTTTAGAATATGGTTGGTTGTTCGATTATAAACACCCACTTTTACCACCACCTAATTTAAACTTTGGGGTGTTAGAAGGTGGATCATCAGGAGCTACAGTTGCTGGTTATTGTAAAACAGAAATGTGTATCCACTACCATTCTGACCGCATGGACTTTCATTCTGTTAAAAACGAAGTTGAGTCTGCAATTGCCGATGTTGTGCAAAGTGATGAATGGTTAAAGGCAAATCCACCGATAGTTACTATTTTTCAAAGTGGTGGTGGTTTTGAAATGGATGAGCACTCTGATGTTGTTGATCATTTTAAAACAGCTTTTCAACAAAGTATGAATCACGAAGTGAAAGTCGCTGGCTCTCCAGCAGGCTGTGATTCAAGAATTTGGAAGAATATTAATGGAGCGGCGACAATTCAATATGGACCGGGCACCTTAGAGGCCTGTCATTCACCTAATGAATTTGTTGATATTCAGGAATATTGGGACAGTATTCTAATTTATGCGAATCTAATTTTACAATTAGGGAAAGAAGGTAATTAATCATGACAAAAAAAGTATTATTAGTTGGAGAATCTTGGTTTAAATATGAAGTTCACGTAAAAGGTTTTGATACGTTTTATACATCTACCTATGATTCCGGTGAAAAATGGCTGAAAAATGCTTTAGAGTCAAATGGCTACGAAGTAGATTATATGCCAAATCATCTTGCGTTAAATGAATTTCCTTTTGAAGCAGAAGCTTTAGCAGAGTACGATACAATTATTCTTTCTGATATCGGATCAAATACACTGTTATTGTCTGATGCCACTTTTTCTAAAAGTGAGATTAAGCCTAACCGAATTCAATTGATTAAAGATTATGTGCTCAATGGTGGGGGCTTATGTATGATTGGCGGTTACATGACTTTTGCTGGAATTGATGGGAAAGGTCGCTGGTATAATACGCCTGTTCAAGATATTCTTCCTGTACAAGTTTTAGATAAAGATGACAGAGAAGAACATCCTGAAGGTGTTTATGCAACCATCAAAACTGAACATGAAATTCTAAAAGGTATTCCGTCTGAGTGGCCACCTTTCTTAGGTTACAATAAAACAATTTTGAAAGAAGAAGCTGAATTACTAGTAGAAGTAGGGGGGAACCCTTTAATCGCTATCAATGAAGCTGGACAAGGCCGCGTGAGTGTATTCACATCAGACTGTGCACCACACTGGGCACCTCCTCAATTCTGTGAATGGGAACATTACCCAAGATTATTTAGTCAGTTGATGGATTGGACCTCGCAGAAATAACTCAAGGAAAGGTAAGAAGAGTCATGGAACATAGAGTGTTAAGTTATGGGTCTTTAAATATTGACCGTGTCT
>Ga0194136_1001686_pt1 | contig 10983 bp, 13 predicted proteins | sample TARM_MetaG_T3A_1_FD_134023 | JGI IMG/M metagenome (GOLD analysis project Ga0194136, IMG submission 134023) | Freshwater microbial communities from Pennsylvania, USA, analyzing microbe dynamics in response to fracking - TARM_MetaG_T3A_14 (version 2) | ecosystem: Environmental > Aquatic >...
CCGTAATAGTTAATTCCCCTAATATTTTTGAACTCTTTGTCTTTAGTAGTGCATCCATAACTAAAGTTACAGCACCCTCTGTGGAGTTTTCTATTGGCAGTATTGCACAATCTAATTCACCATTCTCTACACCGTCTATGATATCATAAAAGCTCGGTTTTCCGACCAATATATTACTTTTACTATACAGTTTTGCCGCAATATAACTATAGGATCCCTCGGGGCCTAAATAACCTAGTCTCATAGTAGCCTCCCCCTCTTTCGATTTAGTACTTACATACACTTTTTAGAGTTTCTTCAAAGTTTGGAAAGGATATATCTATGCATTCATTTCCCATGACTTTAATAGGCTCTTCAGCGAACAGTCCACAAACAGCCATAGCCATGGCCACCCGGTGGTCCCCGTGGCTTTCTACGGTTCCGCCTACTATATTACCCCCACCAGCAATTTCCATACCGTCCGGTAGTTCCTTAACTTCTATACCTACTTTATTCATCTCACTAACCATTGTAGATATTCTGTTTGTCTCCTTAACCTTCAGCTCCTCAGCACCTGTTATGGTTGTTATTCCCTGGGCTCTTGATGCAATTATAGCTATCACAGGTATCTCGTCTATTAGCCTAGGAACTATCTCCTTAGTTATGCTTATTCCCTTTAGCTGTGCACCTTCTATATGAATATCTCCTACTTCTTCTCCACCGCTATTTACTATATTTTCAATGTGTATTTTAGCACCCATCTCTTTTTAAACATCTATATTACCACTTCTAGTCTCATTAATGCCTACTCCCTCAATAACTAAGGATGAACCAGGAATAGCCGCTGCTGCTGCCATAAAGAAGGCTGCTGAGGATATATCCCCCGGCACCTTAATATTTTGACCCTTTAACTCCGACGGTTTTATAGTTACTGTTCCTTTATTTTTAGTTATATTTGCCCCAAAAAACTCTAGCATACGCTCCGTATGGTCTCTAGAGACAACATCCTCCCGTATGGTAGTTTCCCCATCTGCATATAACCCTGCTAATAAAACTGCTGATTTTATTTGTGCGCTGGAGACAGGTAGTGTATAATCGATTCCAGTTAGCTGTTTACCCTCAATAACTAGAGGTGCTAACTTTCCTCCCTTACGTCCATTTATAGATGCCCCCATACGTTTTAAGGGCACAGAAATACGATCCATTGGCCTTTTCCTCAATGAATCATCCCCGGTCATTATTGATAAAAATGATTGGCCCGATAAAATTCCAGTCATTAATCTCATAGTTGTACCAGAGTTTCCAGCATCTAATATGTCCTCTGGTTCACTTAACCCATGCATACCTTTGCCCTCTACTACTACTTGGCTTCCATTAATATGAATAGGAATACCTAGTTGCCTGAAGCAAGCAATTGTACTTAGACAGTCTTCACCGAAGAGAAATCCGTCTATGACACTTCTTCCGTCACTAATACTAGCAAACATTACGGCCCTATGGGATATGGACTTATCCCCTGGAACAGTTATTCTTCCATCGATTTTTTTAATCTTATTCGTTATTAGCATTTTTCATTATCCTCTCTTATATGTTAAATGATAATTTGAATTCTTTAAAACCGTATAAGCCTTTACTTGTTCTTCCTTTGTTCTAAACCCAATCTTTATAGCACCTTGCTCTTCCTCTCGTGCGTGGAGAATTTCGATGTCTTTAATGTTAATTTTTTCTTCCCCTAGTATCCTAGTAAGTTCCCCTAATATTCCAGGTTTATCCTCTACCCCTATAATAAGCTCATATATTTGAGGCATAGAATCTTTCCTATGTTTAGGTATGCTATCTCTTATTAACTTTGCATTTTGCAGAAATTCATCTATATTTCTTAAATCCTCACTAATTAATAGTTCTTTAAACTCTTTAATTAATCCTTCACAGCATTCAATTCCATTAATCAATTCTTCTTTGTTTAATAAAAATATATCTCTCCACATATCTGGATTACCCGATGCTATTCTAGTAGTGTCTCTAAACCCCCCACCTACAAAGGGCAAAAATGAAATATTTCCGTCGATATCTAGCATATTTGATAAAATCACCGCCATTAGATGTGGTGCATGGCTAATTCGAGCAACTATTTTGTCATGTTTTTGAATTGAAATAGGTACTGGATAAGCACCCAAAAATTCTACCAATTTCTTAAGTTTTTGAAATTCCTCTGAAAGGGTATCTACTTCCCCTGAGGTTAGAAAATAATAGGCGTTTTCGAATAAATATGGATTTGCTGCTTCAATGCCTGACTTTTCCGAACCAGCCATAGGATGTCCGCCAATAAACTTTGTTTCTTTAGGTAGATACTTGTTAGCAAGTTGATGTACATAACCCTTTACACTACCTACATCTGTTATTACTATACCCTCTTTAATATGGGCACTCATCTCTTTAAAAATAGACTCATAATATTTTAGGGGTGTAGCAATTATAATTAAATCTACATTTTCGACCGCTTCTTTCATATCCTTAGCGTGAAAATCAATTGCTTCTAGTTTTAAAGCTGCTTCTATATTATCAAGATTTGAATCCTTTCCAATAATCTCACCCTTATATCCTGCGTTTTTAAGTGCTAAGGCTATTGAACCTCCAATTAATCCCAATCCAATAATGCTTATCCTTTTAAACTCATTCATAATTATATCCCCTATCTAAATGCGTTTTTGATTCGTGATATTTACAATACTTTAACTTATGACATTTTAGATGTCAAGAAAATTATTTATCAGAATTTTTTAAATATATAGATTCTTTATTCATTTTTTCTATTTTTGTTATTGACATTTGGATTTTTTTCCTATATACTCAATTCAATTAAACAAATATCGAGGTGAAAAACATGTTAAATCTTAGAGGGCTTACACAATTAAATAAGTATTATTTTAACTTTTACTGGGGCTTTTATTTTTATAGCGCTGGTTATTTTGCATACTCACAACTTTATAAACAAAAAAACTTTCTAAGAAAATATGTTCTAAATAGAAGTCTTTATTGCTTAACTACTTAAGCTTTAATACATTTTAGATACTTAAAAGGAGAACTCTTAGATATAGGGTTCTCTTTTTTTTATAAATTTTTTTAAAATTTTTAATATATTTATAAAAAAATCGTTAAACTACTAAAAGGGAGGAATTAAAATGGTAATAGTAATGAAGCCGTCGGCTCCAAAAGAAGAAATTAGAAAGATTCACGATAAAATGATCGAACTGGGGTGTCAAGTTCACCCATCCGAAGGGGATAACTACTATTTGTTAGGTTTAGTAGGTGATACAAGTAAATTTAATCAATCTCAAATTCTAGCTAACCCCCATGTTGATAGGGTAATTCGTGTTACACATCCATTCAAATTAGCCGGACGTCTGTTTCATCCGGAGGATACAGTAATTGATATTGGTGGTCATAAAATAGGTGGAAATAACAAACCTTGTATTATGGCAGGTCCATGTTCTGTTGAGAGCGAGGAGCAATTGCTTACTATAGCTAGGGCAGTAAAAAGTAGTGGTGCTCAACTATTACGCGGAGGGGCTTACAAACCAAGAACCTCACCTTACAGTTTTCAAGGGTTAGGTGAAGAGGGGCTTAAGTTATTGTTAAAAGCAAAGGAAGAAACGGGAATGCCGATAGTTACAGAAGTAATGGATACGGAAACCTTTGGTACCGTAGAAAAATATGCTGATGTCTTACAAATTGGAGCAAGAAATATGCAAAACTTTCCCCTATTAAAAAGAGCAGGAAGAAGTAATAAGGTTATACTTCTTAAGAGGGGTCTTTCCGCAACTATAGAAGAGTTCCTTATGTCTGCTGAATACATTATGTCCGAGGGAAATAGTAAAGTTATATTATGCGAAAGAGGTATTAGAACCTTCGAAACGTACACAAGAAATACATTAGATATAAGTGCGATACCGGTAATACAGGAGTTAAGTCATTTGCCTATAATTGTGGATCCTAGCCATGCAACGGGTAAATGGTCTACAGTTGAACCCCTATCTAAGGCATCAATTGCTATCGGGGCTCACGGCTTAATCATCGAAGTACACCATGAACCAGAATGTGCTCTATCAGATGGTGCCCAGTCTCTAAAACCAGCAAAATTTGAAAAACTTATGAATTCTATCAATAAAATTATAAGTATTAATGCATAATAAAAACTAAAAAAATGTTGAGAGTATTATTGTTCTCAACATTTTTTTAGTTATTTAATCTAAACAATCTTCAAACTCGAATAAGTCGGTACAAGTTTTGGAGTCATATAATCTATGTTAGTCAAAGCAAAAGGAGGGAATAATCCCCCCTACCCTTAGTTATACTCCCCAACACGTGCCACCAGTAAATAAAACAACTAGTAACAAGAAGAAGAATAGCAAGCTATCACCTGAATCTGCAAATAAACCACAGTTACAGAAGATAATAACTAAGATCAAGAAAAAGAATAGTACCGCAGTGTTTTGACCAGCAAAAATACCTCTTAAGCCATCAATTGACATGATTCTACCTCCTCTAATTTTTTTAAGTAAATGGTAAGGGTAGATTTCTCCACCCTATTTTATTATCAACCCCAAATATATCTTCCGCCAAATAATATAACTAGTAATAGGAAGAAGAATAGTAATTCGTCACCACTAGTAAATAGTCGGCAGTTACAGAATATGATAACTAGCAATAAGAAGAAGAATAATAAACTGCTCTTTCCTCCAAAGATACCACCAATACCACCTACACAGTTTTCTTTTTTAACTAATTCACTCATTTATTTTACCTCCTTTTTTTTATTATCTAATCCTCTTTCTCACTACATATTATGAATCTTTTAATTAAATGGTGAATCCAAATAATCCGCTACCACCAAATAATACAACTAGTAACAAGAAGAAAAACAATAGACTAGTTGAATTAGTTCCCCAGCATTTACTGTTAAGGAAAATAATCACTAATAATAAGAAAAAGAATAACAAGCTACTTTGCCCTCCGAAAATTCCTCCTATTGCACCCGTAACTCCACTCATATTAAATAACCCCTTTCCCATACAATATTTTCTCACTTCATACTATGAAGACCCATATTAAAATGTGCACTATAAAGTCAAATATTTAATTCACTTATATATGCATAACCGCATAATTTAGTATTATATATCCTATATAATATTGTCATGGAGTGATCAATGTGAATATCATAGTTCAAAAATTTGGGGGTACTTCCGTTGCTACGCAGGAAAGAAGAACCCTAGCAATTGAGAAGATTTTAAATGCGTATGATGAAGGAAATATGGTTGTAGTTGTTGTATCAGCCATGGGAAGAAAAGGTGAACCCTATGCTACAGATAGTCTTAGGTCTTTAATTATAGAAAGTTATCCGAAGTGTAGTTCAATGCACTTGGACCTGTTAATGAGTTGTGGCGAAACAATATCATCCGTAGTACTTTCAGCACATTTGGAGTCCCTAGGCTATAAATCTGTTCCTCTTCTAGGGTTTCAAGCCGGAATATTAACTAACGACAACTTTAGTGATGCCCGTATAGTATCTATTGATCATAGCAAACTAATGCATTACTTAAATAATGGCTATATCGTTGTTGTAACAGGATTCCAAGGAATTACTGAAGAAGGTGAAATAACCACCTTAGGTAGAGGGGGTAGCGATACTACTGCCACAGCCCTAGGGGCAGCTTTAGAGGCAAAGTGTGTGGAAATTTACACGGATGTTGATGGTATCATGACTGCGGACCCTAATATAGTCCCAAAGGCAAGGATTATAGACGAAATTAATTACGAGGAGATATTTCAAATGGCGGATAAAGGTGCAAAGGTAATACATCCAAGGGCAGTAGAAATAGCACAATACGGCAATATACCCATAAAGATTAAAAATACTATGTCTAACCATCCTGGTACAATTATTCATTCCCTTTTTAGACAGTACAATAACGTCACAGAGCTAAGAAGTACCCTATTAACAGCCATAACCCATAAGGACAATATCATTCAAGTAACGGTTCAAACCGAGGGGCAGTCCAAAAATGAATCTAAACTTTTATCAAGACTAGCAGAGTCAGATATAAGTATCGATATGATAAACTTCTTTGTAGATAAAAAAGTCTTTACTATTGAATCAAACCGTTTAGAAAAATTAGAAAAGATTTTAAACCAGCTTTCACTCAAGTACACATATATAGATGGCTGTAGTAAGGTTACCATAATAGGGAGTAGAATTACTGGTATACCTGGGGTTATGGCAACAATTGTAAACGCCCTAGAAAATAATAATATTCAAATACTACAAAGCTCCGATTCACACTTAACAATATCCTGTTTAGTAGCCCAAGAATATGCAAAAAAGGCTGTTAAAATCCTTCATAACGCCTTTTGTTTAGATAATACTTAATTAAAACTCCCATTACTTAAAATATAGTACTGAATAGCATAAAAGTAGCAAGGGAGTAAATATATTTTAATATATTTACTCCCTTGCTACCTGTTATAATCTACAATCTATTCTTCTAGTCTCTGAAGTATTAGTTTATATCCGTCAGAACCATAATGCAGGCATCTACTAATCCTACTAATAGTCGCAGCACTGGCCCCAGTTTTATCTTCAATCTCATTATACGTCATTCCTGATTGTAGAAGCTTAGCTACTTCTAATCTTTGGGATATTGATTGTATTTCTTTTATAGTACATATATCTTCAAAAAAACGATAACAGTCTTCCATTGTTTCTAGTTTTAAAATGGCTTTAAATAACTCCTCTGTAAACTCGTCTTTAATTTTTGATTCATAGGCCACAAATATCACCTCATTTTTCTATATATTATATATGATGTATTCGCTATAGAAAACACTTTTCCTCTTTTTCTAACTAAATTAGACAACTGTTTGTATTATTTCCCATTTTATTTTATTCTAACTGGTTAATACTAATTAAAATAATTAAAATAAATAAAATTAAGGAGAGTAAACCATGAAAAAGAAAAACCCTAGTTCCAATCGAAATCCCCAAGATATAATTGACGATACCTACAACAAACGGGATTACCCAATACTAGAGAAAAAAATGAACTCATATGTTATGCCCTTAGATATGGTTAGAGATGTGGATGCCATAGATTCACAACACTTTTACCCGGATAACTTTATTGGCCAGCTTAATAATAGTAATAATAAATAAAATTAATTAAACTAATAAAAAATAACCCACAATAAGTGGGTTTTTAAAACTAAATTTATCTAGTAGCAATATCTGTTCTATAGGTTTTACCTTCAAAATTAATTTTTTCTACATTATAATAGGCTTTTTTACGGGCTATTTCTATGTCATCTCCCCATGCAGTAACCCCTAGTACTCTTCCGCCATTTGTTGCAATATTTCCATTTAATGTTTTTGTCCCGGAGTGGAAGACTATTACATCACTTTCCTTAATATCTAAACCAGTTATAGTTTTTCCCTTATCGTAATCCCCAGGATAACCACCTGAAGCTAAAATGACACATACTACTGCCTTATCATTCCACTTTATATTAATTTCTGACAGCTTAGACTCTGTCATTGCTAAAAAGATCTCTACTAAATCCGTTTCTAATCTAGGTAATACAACCTGGGTTTCTGGATCACCAAAACGAGTATTATATTCTAATACCATAGGTCCTTCCTTAGTTATCATTAGTCCAATAAAAAGAATTCCCCTGTAATCCATCCCTTCTTGTTGAATTCCCTTAAGTGTAGGTCGTAGGATTGTCCGGTCTACTATCTCAGACATCTCATCCGTATAAACGAAATTAGGGGAATAGGTTCCCATACCTCCTGTATTTGGTCCCTTGTCACCATCATATATTCTTTTATGATCCTGGCAACTTACCATCGGTACGATTGTTTTACCGTCTACAAAACATAGGATAGACGTTTCAATTCCTTCTAAGAACTCTTCAATTACAACCTTATCACCAGCACTACCAAATACTTTTGTTTTTAGAATATCAGTTAATCCTTGGACTGCCTCTTCCCTATTCTCACAAATAAGTACTCCTTTTCCTGCTGCTAATCCATCAGCCTTAATAACGACTGGGTATTGATATTTATCAAGTAGTACAACTGCTTCCTCATAATCCCTAACTTCATTATACTTGGCAGTAGGGATATGGTACTTTGTCATAAAATCCTTTGAAAAGGATTTACTCCCCTCTAACTGAGCAGCATGCTTTGAAGGGCCAATTATATTTATACCATTATCTCTAAAAGCATCGACAATACCCAACACTAAAGGTGCCTCAGGACCAACAATCGCTAAATCTACTTTCATTTCCCGGGAAAATTCAACAAGTTTCTCTATTTCCTCAGGATTTATATCTACACATTTAGCCATTTTTTCTATGCCAGGGTTTCCAGGGGAACAAAAGATTTCCGTAACCATCGGACTTTGACTTAACTTCCAAACAATAGTATGTTCTCTTCCACCATTACCAATCACTAATACTTTCATTATTACACCACCCTCAAAAGTTTAGTATAAAACACCCACTTGCTTTAGTGTTTAAAATGTCTTATTCCTGTGAAAACCATAGCAACACCTTCCTGGTCACAGACAGTAATAGACTCCTCATCTCTAACTGAACCCCCAGGTTGAACAATAGCCCTAACTCCTGCTTTAATTGCCTCTTCAACTACATCCTTGAATGGGAAAAAAGCATTCGAAGCCAATACAGCGTTTTCAAGACTTTGCTGGGTATTTCTAATGGCATTTTGTAATGCCCATATTCTACTGGTTTGTCCTGGTCCAACGGCTAACGTTTGTTTGTTTTTGGCAATAACTATAGCGTTAGACTTAACATGCTTAACTATTTTAAGTGCAAATAACAGGTCCTCTTGCTCTTTTTCCGTAGGAGAAACCTTAGTTACAACCTTTTGTCCATCTAGTAGTTGATCGTTAGAATTTTGTATTAACAATCCCCCTGCTACCTTTTTAATATCCATTGTTTGCTTCTGTTTTAATTTTATATCCTTAATTCTAATTAGTCTTAAGTTATTTTTAGCCTTAAATACTTCTAATGCCTCTTGTGTGAAGTCTGGAGCTAAAATTACCTCTAAAAATATATCCTTCATAGCCTCTGCTGTATCTCTATCAATAGTGTCGTTAGCCGCAACTATCCCTCCAAAAATTGATTGTGGATCAGATTCATATGCCTTTTTATATGCTTGAAATATACTCTCATCGGAAGCAACACCACATGGGTTTGTGTGTTTAATAGCAACAACCGTAGGTTCGCTGAACTCCTTAAGTAACTCCAATGCCCCATTAGCATCGTTAATATTATTAAATGATAGTTCCTTTCCTTGAAGTTGTTCCCCTTCTACTAGAGTGCCTCTTTTATTCCCTATTTCCCTATAAAAGGCTGCCCCTTGGTGAGGATTTTCCCCATATCTTAAATCCTGAACCTTTTCATAAGTCATTGTTAATAAATTTGGGAATGGCTCTTTATCTTTCCCCAGATACCCAGCAATTAGGGTATCATAATGACTAGTGTGTCTAAATACCTTTAAAGCTAAGTTATATCTAGTTTCATGCTGAGTATTACCTGTCTTCTCAATTTCATCTAGTACTAAATCATAATCCGCTGGGTCTGTTACAACCGTTACATCGTTATAATTTTTTGCAGATGATCTTAACATCGTAGGACCACCAATATCTATATTTTCGATTGCTTCCTCAAGGGATACCCCTTCTTTTTGAATGGTTTCCCTAAAGGGATATAGATTTATAACTACAAGATCAATCGGATTAATATTAAGCTTTTTTAGAGTGTTCATATGCTCTTCGTTATCTCTAATCGCTAATATTCCCCCATGAATAACTGGATGAAGTGTTTTTACCCTTCCATCTAAACATTCTGGAAATCCAGTAACATCTGAAACATCTACCGCATTAACCCCGGATTGTCTTAATAGGCTAGCCGTTCCCCCGGTGGATAATATCTCAATACCTAAGGTTGCAAGTTTTTTACAAAATTCCACTATACCTGTTTTATCTGAAACACTAACTAATGCTCGTTTTATCATTAAGTTACACCCCTCTTAAAAAAATAAAAGTTATTTAGTCGATAATATTAACCTTATTACCTACTACATTTAATTTGCCATCTATAAATAATCTAACCGCATAGGGTAAGATTCTATGTTCTATTGCCAACACTTTTTTTTGCACATCATCAGCAGTATCATTAAAATCCACAGCTACCACTTCCTGTAATATAATCGGTCCCCCATCGGTTTCCTCGTTTACAAAGTGTACTGTTGCTCCAGTGATTTTAACTCCTCGCTCCACGGCTGCCCTATGGACATTCCCACCGTAAAAACCTTTACCACTGAAACTAGGAATCAGTGAAGGATGAATATTCATAATCTTATTTCGATATTTATTAATAACATTTTCAGGTACTATTGCTAAATATCCGGCCAAAACAACTAAATCAACATTGTTATTTTCTAGGGTTTCCAATAGAACAAAGTCTCGTTCACCCTGGGTAGGGAAGGTTTCCCTATCTATAACACAAGTCTTTATGTTGTTATTTTCTGCCCTCTCTAGACCAACAACACCCTTCTTATTAGAAATTACTAAACTAACTTCCCCATTAACTTCTCCGGATTTGATTGAATCCATAAGTGCTTGTAGATTTGTTCCGCTTCCAGAAATAAGAACAGCTATTTTTGTTTTTGTCATACTAACTTCACCTGTCTATTACCTTCTATAATTTTTCCAATGACATAGCCAGTCTCACCCTTAGATTTTAGAATTTCCAATACATTATCCTTTTTATCCGGACTAACAACAAGCATCATACCAATCCCCATATTAAATGTCTTAAACATCTCTTCAGTAGATACGTTACCTTTTTCCTTAATTAGGTTAAATATTTGAGGTTTATCCCAACTACCCATTGTAATCTCTGCATCTACATTCTCAGGTA
>Ga0194136_1001705_pt1 | contig 10914 bp, 9 predicted proteins | sample TARM_MetaG_T3A_1_FD_134023 | JGI IMG/M metagenome (GOLD analysis project Ga0194136, IMG submission 134023) | Freshwater microbial communities from Pennsylvania, USA, analyzing microbe dynamics in response to fracking - TARM_MetaG_T3A_14 (version 2) | ecosystem: Environmental > Aquatic >...
AAGAAATGACATCATCGGTAACAAGCACGGTTTCGACTCGGATGCTGTCTTCTTCGTCAGCTTTCTCAGCACCCATATCAAAATTCATCACATCGCCGGCATAGTTTCCATAAAGATAGATGCAACCTTTGCCAGTATCCACTGCTTTTACCGAAGCATAACAGGGGTCAGGGGATGGTGAGGTATTAATATTTCCTATAACTGCCGCATCTGCAAATCCTTTTCCCACATATCCCAGGAATAAGGGTTCATGTCCAGATCCGCCGCCGATGATCACCCCAACCTTGTCTTTTTGTTTCGCTGTTTTGCTGACAACTACCCGACCCTGGGCTTCAGATGCCGGATCCAGAACCACATGATCTTTGTGGGCAGCCACATAGCCTTCCAACATTTCTTCAACTACATCATAGGGATCATTGATTAATCGTTTCATTTCTTCCTCCTGAAATTATTTTTGTATACGTTTACCTAACGCAAGAACCATGCCAGAGTGAAATCCACTCATAAAGCCAATTACAAATTACTTTTTCTATATAATGGGTATTTTTTCCCCGTTTGGGGAAAATTTCCCAAATAATAGACCTGTTAATGAACCTTTCTCAGGCTTGCACCTTCTTTGGCGGTAGCAATAATTTTTTCCAGATCATTGCAAATGGTGGCCTGAATCACCCCACCGATAACCCCTTCAACCAACGGCGCATCGACAATGTGCACCTTTTTCTCAAGTTCTCCATCCTCCAATAATTCAATGGCGGTTTCACTACAGATCACGGCCGATCCCAAATCCACAAAAATCAGGATCTGGTCCCGTTTGGCCAGGGTTTCGATGGCATTTTTTATTTTTGTTGTATTGGTACCAATCCGACCATCGTCAGCTCCACCGGCAGCTATTACTTCGACACTGCCATCGTTCATTTCCATAACGATATCTCTTAGTCCCTCGGCCAACTTCTCACTGTGCGATACGATAATTACACCTGTCATTCGCTTCCTCCCACTCTTTTCTGTGTTACCTGTTCTTATATGATCGCAATATTCGTGCCAACTGTCAAGACGCTAAAGACTAATCGAGTTGATATTTCCGGACTTTGGCTGAAATGGTCTTATGATCCAGTCCCAATGCCAAACCAGCCTGACGATAACTGCCGTGTTTCTCCAGGGCTCTGGCAATCAACTCCCGCTCCATCTCGGCAAATGTGGGGAGATTATCCCCATCCCATGATTGTATGGTTTTTAGTGCCGCCACCGAACCCATTTCATCGCATAAATAACCCGGCAAATCATCCAGGGTAATCCAATCCGTATTTGACAGGGTCATTCCACCCTCTATCATATTTTCCAATTCCCGAACATTTCCCGGAAAATGATACTGTTCCAAAGCGCTTAAAGCCGTTTTGGTAATGGCACAATTAGGCAAATCATATTTTTTACTGATTTTTTCGGTAAAGCATTCCACCAGCAAAGGAATATCGCCTTTACGCTGGCGTAGTGGCGGCAGCATCACGGTAATGACATTTAGCCGATAATAAAGATCCCGCCGGAAACTGCCCTCTTTCATCATCTCTTCTAATGGACTGTTGGTCGCGGCAATCACCCGCACATCAATTTTTATCGGATGGGCCCCACCGATACGTTCAATCTCCTGTTCCTGGAGCACCCGCAGCAGTTTGGCCTGCATCGCTTTGTCCATGTCGCCGATTTCATCAAGAAAAATAGTTCCGCCGCTGGCAATTTCAAATTTCCCTCTTTTTTCCTTGTAAGCACCGGTAAAGGCTCCTTTTTCATAACCAAAGAGTTCACTTTCCAGTAAGTTTGAGGGGATAGCAGCGCAATTCATCCCCACAAAGGGCTTTTTGCTTCGAGACCCCGCCCGGTGAATAGCCCGGGCCACCAGTTCTTTGCCGGTGCCGCTTTCCCCTCGAATCAGTACCGTTACATCGGTTCTAGCCGCCTTAGATGCCACCGTCAAGCTTTCAATCAAGGCCCCACTTTTGCCAATAATATTGTCAAAAGAAGAATTCAATGCTTCTTTTTTGGCCAGTTCATCCTGAAGAAATCGGGTTTTTTCAGAGAGTAGCTCAATTCGGTCAGCCAGCTTGGCAATCTCAGTCAGCTCTCTGGCCACAATCACATTGCCACGAAACTTGTTCTCAATAATAATTGGCCGGGCGGTCATAATAAATTCGCGGTTGTCTTTATTGGTGATAATCAGCTCGCCCTTCCCTGAAAAAAAAGTCTCGCCGAATTTTTCTTTGGGAAACAGATCCTGTATTTTCCGGGATAAAACCTGGGTTCCTTCTTTTCTAAACATCTTCACAAAGGGATGATTGACATAAGTCACTTCGCGAAGATGATTAATCATGCAGATCCCATCATCCACGGTTTCAAGGATATTATTGAGCTTTTCTTTTAATTCTTTAACAGAATGAAGCTCCCAGGATAACTCTTCAATCTGGGAGATGTCCTGAAAAACGACAACGCCACCCATGACCTCGTCATCCACAATAATAGGACTCTTATTTGTGATTACCCACTTTTTACCAATTTTATGCTTTAAACCAAGATTTTCTCTTTTTGAAGCGAGTAAATTGTTCAAATTAAAATCTGGCACCCATTCATCGGCTTTTTTCCCAATAATATCCGCGGCTTTGATGCCAGTAATTTCTTCTGCTGCGCGGTTGAAGATGTTAATGATCCCGTTGCTGTCCATGGCGATAAGGCCATTATTAATGCTCTCAAAAATCTTCTCACTGGCCAGGGTATTCTCCTGCAGGATGCTGTCAATGGCTTCCGTATCCGGCACTTCCAACTCCGCCGTCTGGCTTAAAAAAGACCCCAGTTTAAAAACAGCCTCCTCACTTCCCGAACTCGGACTATAAACTTCAACCATTTCACCGTTCTTTACTTTCAGGGATACCAAAGGCAATACCGAATTACATGGCACGCCATCAATCGCATTAACCCGTCTCAGATATAACTGACAGTCCCAGATCTTTTCGATTTTTTGAGACTGTCTGGCGACCATGGCAGCCACTCGAGTATGAAGACCATTTTTATTCTTGATAATAATTCTTTGCGCTTTTTCCATAACCTCTCCTCATTGTGTTGATCTCTCATGGCAACATCTCTCTAAACTATTTTTACTTAATTTCTTCGTGGAGCAGATGAATATATACTTTACAAACCCGAAAACCTGTGTAATAATGATACCGTATACATTACCAGAATACCTTAAAAAAACTTATTTTTACACAATTAAAAATAAATATCCAAAATTAAATATCCAGGAGGATCATGCTATGAAAATTGCTGTTGACTGTGACGATGCTGCCATTGACTTTAAAGACGAGATTTATAATTATTTAAAGAAAGCCGGTTACGACATCACTGATTTGACGTATTCTGCAACCCACGATTGCGATTATCCGGAAATTGCCTTTAACCTGGCCGAAACAATTAAAAACAAGGAATATGACCGGGGTTTTATCTTTTGCGGCACCGGACTTGGCGTTGCCATGATGGCCAATAAGGTACCCGGAGTTTTTGCCGGTACCTGCCACGATGTTTATTCAGCCGAACGACTGGCTAAAAGCAACGATGCCAACGTGTTAACGATGGGGGCCCGGGTAATTGGCACCGAGCTGGCTAAAATGGTAGCCGAGGCCTGGCTTAAAAGTGATTTTCAGGGCGGCGGATCGACTAAAAAAGTTGAAAAGATGCGTAGCCTTGAAAAAACTTATCTGAAGTAGGTCACTTATGAATAAGTTTTTGCTGGGAACGAATTGGAAGATGAACAAAACCCTGACTGAAAGCATTCAATACACCAATGATCTAATGCCAATCATTGAGAAGTATCCACAGTTTGAGTTTTTTATCATCCCTTCCTATACCCACCTCTGGAAAATTAAAGAGACTATTGATGCCCAAAAAAGCCCCCTGAAGTTGGGCGCCCAAAACATGCATCAAGAAGACTTTGGCCAATTTACGGGCGAGATTTCCCCGGTGATGCTAAAAGAAATCGGTTTGGATGTGATTGAGCTGGGTCATAGTGAACGACGACAATATTTCAACGAAACCGATGAAGCCGTCAACCAGAAAGCCCTGGCCGCATTAAAACACGGCTTCATCCCACTGATTTGCATTGGCGAACAGCTGGCAGATAAAAACTATGGGGTATCTAAGGAAATGCTGGCTAAACAATTAAAAATCGCCTTAAAGGATATGCCCGCTAATGCTATTTCTAATTTCTGGATTGCTTATGAACCGGTCTGGGCCATTGGTGTCAATGGGATCCCGGCGGAAACGTCCTATGTTGAAGAAATCCATAATTTCTTAAGAACCGTTCTGATTGACCTGTACGGCACCATCGGTCAAGAGATTCCGCTTCTATTTGGCGGTAGCGTCAATAAAAACAATGCCGGCGACTACGCTCGTCTTGAAAATGTCGATGGCTTATTCATTGGCCGCAGCGCCTGGGAGCCCGATCTATTTGAAGAGCTTATGGTTTTGGTTGGTAACGTGGTAAAATAATCACATCTGAATAACCGGAAGCTTAGGAGAGATCTCACGAGAGTGAGCTCTCTCTTTTTTGATTCCGTTAACTGCTTTTATTGCGTTTTTTCGAGCATTTTTACCAGCCATTGTCCTGAGATCGAAAGTTCAGATTCCAGCCAACTGCCAGTTTTATTGATATCGCTGCGGATCAGTGCCGAGGTTTCGTTTTTATTAGATAAATTCCAGGCGATATGACTAACACCATACTGGTTTAATCGATCCATCCACAGATTGGCTTCACCTTCGTTGATTGGGCCACTTCCCGAGGAATCACAAATACCGTATTCGCTGACAAAGATGGGGAGTCCCTTGTCAATAGCGGCACTCATCTTATAGCGAAGACTGTCCCGATGGGTGTCTGCATAAAAATGGAGGGCGTACATCAGATTGGAATAGCCCAAAATAGGGTTGGCAGCAGCCTGATCCACATCCTGGGACCAGGTTGGTGTGCCGACAATCACAATCGCGTCCTGATTATGCGATTTGATCACCGGAATCACCGTTTCAGCGTATTGTTTGATCTGACTCCATGTAGTTCCACCATTCGGTTCGTTGCAGATTTCATAAATTACGTTGTTATTATTTTTAAATTGCGCTGCCATCTCGTCAAAAAAAGCGATCGCCTCAGCCTGATGGGTTAGCGGATTTCCGTCACTGAGAATATGCCAATCGATGATTACGTATAAGCCTAAATCCGTCGCCAGATTAACGCCATTGATCACCCGTTCTTTTAGCAGCGCCCGATTATTGTCATCCCCCACACAATAGCCATTGTAGCCTTCGGTATACATGGCCAGTCGAACTGCATTAATGCCCCAATCGTCGCGCATGGTTTGGAAGGCATCGGCATTAACATATTCCGGAAACCAGGAAAGACCATGGGTTGAAACCCCTTTTATCTGAAAAGGAAGACCGCTTTCGTCGGTGAGCTGTGTTCCGACCACTGATAATTTGCCATGCTCATCAACCGGTGTTCCGGTCGACGCACCTTCACGTTCAATTTTAATGCGAATCGATTCCAACCGTTTTGACTGACCCGTGACCCCGGCAACTTCGCCGTCTTTTTTCCAACCTTGGGACCACCCATAATCCTGTCCGTGAACACTGTAACTGACCGTATAACCGGGTAATTGCTTACCATCTTCGCCCACCAGGATAATTTGAATGGCTTCAACCCGTTGCCCTTTTCCCTGTGATCCAGCAAATCCGCCGTCTCCAATCCAATTGATGGCGGTATCTAAACCGGTGTCTGAAAGCCAGCCCTGGTTTTGCACATGGACATTGTATCGAATACTGGCACCAGCAGGCAATTGATCGGTTCCGACCAGCTTGATCCAAAACCCTTCAATCCGTTTGCCTTCACCGGTGGTCCCCAGATTTTTTGCTTCACTCACCCAGGTTCCGTCCGTGGGATAGTCCCCATAATCTTCTACATGCCCACGATAAGCCACCCCAAGCGCTGATGCCTCATCTGAACCAGCACCAAAAACAGAGGCCGGCATTAAAATGGCGATCAATGCAAAAATCAGACTAACTAAAAATATCCTTCTCATGGTTTTACCTTGTTTTTCGCTTATCATCATTTTTTTCTCCTTTTTTACGCGTCCTTCCATGACGCGGGGACGTTTCATATCGTTCGGCTGGTCAAGGGCCTACCAGGTCCTCCATTTTTCCTGAATCAGTGATATCCATCAGTTCTTCTGGAAAGGGCGCCCAAATGGTCTGATCCAGCAGATAACCGTCATTATAGCGAATTACATAAGTTTTAAGCACATTAAGGGGAACACTTAAAGGAATTTTACCGCTACGGTATTTGTCAAAACTGTCCAGAATAAAGGTCTTTTCGCCGCTTGAAAGGGAGTCCGAAAAATAGCCAAAGATGTGCATCATCACATTGATGTAATTCCGATACCGGGGAATCCTAAAAAAGGCTCTGGCTAAGCCCTCTTTATAACTGCCAATCACCAGATTCGTCGCTAATTTTTCGTGGTTTGCCACAATCCGCCCTAACACTTTTTGCTCTTTTTGACTATAAGCCATCAGTAAATATTTATTATTGGCCTGAAATTCAACCAAAGCCGCCATGGTTCCGATTTTTTGCACCTGACGAAAGCTGCACATGGTATACAATTTCGTCAGAAAATGCTCCCGTATTCTGAAATTTGTCAAGCGCCCCTCTTCTTCAATGGCCCCATGGGGATAGTGTTTAAAGGCCTGGGCCGCAAAGATGCCCTGTCCTTTAACCGAACCGGCGACCTTGGTTTTGCCCAGATAGACCTTAACATCCTTGGTACCACAGGAAGGCGATCGCCCTTTTAAGATAAAACCATCCACTTCCGGAATCTTATCAAAGCAAGCCGCACAGAAATCAATCCTCTCCTGGGTGTATTCGGTATCGGTAGCGGGCTGATATAAAACCGTCTCGCCCTCTTCTAACACCAGCCGGATCGGATTCCGGGGAACCCCCAAGCCAATTTCCACCTCTGCACAAACCGGGTAATACTCCACATAGTCTTTGAGTTTTTCGACAAACTTATCGGGAAGGGTCTGCCCGTTATAACGACAGGCATCAAAACCGATACATTTACTGACAATCACCCGGGGCTTTAAATTTTTATCCATTTCGGCCTCCTCATTTTATTGATCATACATTGTTACTACCCCGTTGTGACGACGTTCAATCATAATACCGCGGTTTACTGTGTGCTTTCCCAGGCAATACCTTGATTGCCAATGGTATTCTCAATCAATACAACCGTCTCTACATGCCATAAACGATTAAAAAAGATCCCCTTATTTATATTTCTATATCTCAACTTCTGATAACGTTAAATTCATTGCCCTTCCACCCACCTTAACTTCGCAAATTTCATTATCCTTAACGGTTAACGCGACCAGGATTTCAGATGGTTTTTTCATTGAATAACCTTGCTCAAACACAATGCTCGATGCCTGTTCTTTGTTGATTTTTCCATAATGATACAGGTAGCAGCCAAGTGCACCATTTGAGGTTCCGGTTGCTGATTCTTCTGGAATATCATAAAGCGGAGCAAAGTTTCTGCAACTTGCGTAAGCGCCATGTAAGGATTCCAAGGTAAAAACATGATACCCAACGGCATTGTATTTTTGGCTAATTGCCTTAATTTTTTCCATATCCGGTTTTATCGCATCTAAAATCTTAAGACTTTTTACGGGGACCATAATATCCCGAAGTCCTGTTGATACGACTTGGGCTGACAAATCTTCTGGCATTTGTGAAGCAAAAATATTCAACGAATCGGCAAGTTCATCTTTCTTAATAATCTCAGAAAACACGGGAATCGGCTGATTCATCATAACAGCTTTATCTTCTTTAATTTCGATGCCCAGGATTCCGGCTTTGGTCTCCTGTTTATATCTGCCTGGTTTTAACAATCCCAGACTTGCCATAGTATAGAAGGTGGCAATCGTTGCATGACCGCATAAATCAACCTCTTCATTTGGCGTAAAAAATCGCACTTTAAAGTCTGCTACGTCTGATCCCAATATAAAAGCGGTTTCGCTAAATCCCAGCATTGCAGCAATTTTTCTCATTTCCTTTTCCGATAACGTTTCGGCATTTTTCACAACACCGGCTGCATTGCCACCTTCTTTTGTTTTAGCAAAGGCATTTATTTTATAGACGGCTACTTTCATAATCAATTCTCCTTCGTTATCTTAAATCCATTATGTGACTATATCATCATCTCAGTCTTAATGCAATTTCTGAATGAGCGCTTGGGCCGTCGCCTCATCGGTGATCAGAACCTTGATATAATGCTGTCTGGCGGCACTGATAATCGGATCTAGCTTCTCCTTGCCATGGGCAATGCAGATGACATTCTTGGTTTGTTCCAGTACTGATAAATCCATGCTTGTCATAAAATAATCCTCCGGTAATTGGAGTGATTCATGGTTTTCGTACATGACATGTCCTAAAAGATTGGCGTGAGATCTAAATAAAGCCTGAGTAATGTCAAATTTTTTTCGAAACAATGAAAATTCGTCAAAATATGGATAACTAATATTCATCGGGCCGGCAATCGATAAAACAACCGTATCCAGTTTTTCATAAGCCTGTTTCAGTTCGTCAAAGCGTTTCAAATCGTATGATGACATCATACTTCGCTTTTGACAAATGGTAAAGGTGTTGTAATGACAGCTGCCACCAAACTGCCTGGCGAAGTTATCCAAAATGACGCTGGGCTGTAAATAGGGATTATTGGTGCCGGATGATCCCACCACCGAGAAAAACTTAAGCGGTTTATCCACCCGTTTTTTTGTCAGTTGAGACGCCACATGGTACAGCGTTTTGCCTAAGCCAATGCCGATATTTTTACACTCCGGCAGGATCTCTTCAAGTTGACGCGCCGCAAAAAAGTATAACGCCTCGGATTGATCCGGCTGTTTCGATAACGAAGGTGCTACAAAAACATCCTTTAGCCCTAACATTTCGCGGATCTGGCTGCCTAATCCATCAGCCGTACAGCTTTCCGGGGTGCTGACCCGAATTTTAACATATCCCAGCTCGCGTGCCAGTTTAAGGATACGTGAAATTTGAGAACGGTGAATGTTTTCTTTTTGCGCTATTTCCTGTTGACTCAAGCCATCAAGATAATAGTATTTTGCGATACGCAAAATGAGCAACTGATCATCGTTTAGTTTCATTTGTTACCTCTTCCTCTTATTCAATATCCGTGTTGCGTTGTTCCCATAATATCGCCGCACCTGTAATTTGTCAAGCATTCACATTTGTGCTTCTTGTTCCACCTTCATTGACATTCCTTATTCTAGAAAGATATAATGAGAATTAATAAGACACTTCAGCATTCACATTTGTGATATTTAAGGTGTTTTATAATCCCTTAAAGGAGAGCGAAGCTATGCGTGTTGCCAACTATCCCCCAGAGCGACTTGATTCCCCCTTGTTCACCAGCCGATCTTCTGAGATCTATGCCTGGGAAGGCTCCCGGTTACTAAAGCTTTTTAACCCCGAAGTCGATCCATTCCTCATTGAAAACGAAAAAATAAATACCATCGAAGCCTATGAAAAAGGTGTCACCAAGGTAAAATGTTATGGGTTGATTCAAATAAAAAACAGAACCGGGATGATCATTGAAAGTGTTCGTGGCCAACCCTTAATCAGCCTCGCGGGATCCTATCCCACCACTGCTTTTGGAGTCCCTAAACTGATGGTAAAATTGCAGACTCAATTGCACAATACCCAAACTGATATTATCCGTAGTTACAATGAGATGGTTATCACCACCCTCGATTCCCAACCCCTTTCTTTCTTAACCGAAACGGAAAAAGACAACATCTTAGTAAAGCTTTCGAAACTCCCTGATGGAAATGCCATCTTGCATCTTGATTATCATCAGGACAATATTATGTCAGATCGTCAATCTGCAACGATCATCGACTGGATGACCGCTGCTCGTGGCGTCCCGGCGGCAGATGTAGCGGCTACCCTCTATCTCTTAAACGAAGGTGAAATGATTCCTGGTCTTAACAAGGCGGTGGCAATGGCTCTGGAAACGGTCCGAAAACTTCTTTGTAAACGATATCTAAACGAATATCAAAAAATAACCGGAATGACCGATGCAGAAATTGCACCCTGGCGGTTACCGTTTTTAATTGTGCGACTTGGGGTTTGGAACATTGACAGCGAGGTGCTGATCCTGCAAGAGAAAATAAGAGCAGCCCTCAATGAGTAATGAAAAGAATGCCCGAGAAGCTCTTAATTCCTGTATCAACCAATTAAAATCAGCTAACATTGAACTGGGCAATGCCTTTCTGGCTCTGCGACTTTCTGATGATGCCTTTTTGGCGACGGTACCCGTTACTCATTCACATGATTGCGACGATCACCATTTCAGCCTAATCAATCAGGAAGAATTACGCACCGCTAATCAGCTGGCTTACTCAATTTTTCTTGCCGACCACAAAAAAAACGCCGTTATTCTAACCCATTCACGGTTTTGTTCACTGGCGGCCAAAATGGGGCAGGATATTCCTGCTGCTCTGGATTATATGGCTCAAATTAATGGTCTGACGATGAAAACATGTGCCTTTGATGAAGTAAAAAAGATAAACCGTGTTTTTAAAAAAAATCGCGGCTGCCTGATAAAAAGCAATGATCCCGACAAGCAGGGCGCTATCGCCGTGGGGAAGAATCTTGGTGAAGCCTTGATCGTTACCCTATTGATGGAAAAAGCGGCTCAGGTTCATTTGCAGGCCATTATGTTAGGCGGTGCCAAAACATTAAAACCGCTTGAGGCGCAGATCATGCATCTGGGCTATGAGCTCTCCTATTCAAAAATTTCAGGATCGCTTCCTCAT
>Ga0194136_1001706_pt1 | contig 10910 bp, 9 predicted proteins | sample TARM_MetaG_T3A_1_FD_134023 | JGI IMG/M metagenome (GOLD analysis project Ga0194136, IMG submission 134023) | Freshwater microbial communities from Pennsylvania, USA, analyzing microbe dynamics in response to fracking - TARM_MetaG_T3A_14 (version 2) | ecosystem: Environmental > Aquatic >...
AAAAAACGGAACGTAAAGTTTTTTTTGAAAACGTTATTTTAACACTTGACAAGGATTTACGAAACGCATATAATGGCAACAGGTTAGTGGTCTGACCACTAGACCAATGATAGTAGAATTTTATCAAATTTTATCAGAATTTTTGTCAAGCGGTTTATGAATGGGTTTAAGAGGGTTTAACAGGTAACAGCGAAATTTATAATGAGCGATCAGTGTCTTGCTGCCGCTTGCAAAAAAAACGGCAGCAAAAAAATTTCGCATGGATAATGATGTGCATAATTAGGCATTTGCAAAACGGAACAGAAAGCTCATGAGTCACTTACAAATGTCAATTTAATTTATTTTATGGAGGGTGAGTATGAAAATACTGGTATGTATCAAACAGGTTCCAGGAACGTCCAATGTGGAAGTTGATCCGGAAACAGGGGTCCTGATTCGGGATGGGGTTGAATCAAAGCTGAACCCCTATGATTTATATGGCTTGGAAACGGCATTTCGTTTAAAAGAAGAATTAGGCGGTACGATTACGACCTTGTCAATGGGGCCGATGCAAAGTAAAGCGGTGCTTTTTGAATCGTTTTACATGGGCGCCGATGAGGGATGTTTATTATCAGACCGAAAATTCGGTGGTGCCGATGTAGTAGCGACCAGCTATACCTTAGCTCAGGGTGCTAAAAAACTGGGCGATTTTGATCTGATTATCTGTGGCAAGCAGACCACCGATGGTGATACTGCCCAAGTTGGCCCGGAAATGGCCGAATTTCTGGGAGTTCCCCACGTTACTAATGTGATCAAAATTCTAGTTGCCGATGAAAAGGGACTGACCCTGCAAATGAATATGGAAGAATCCCTGGAAATCCAGCGGGTACCATACCCTTGCCTGATCACCGTTGATAAGGATATTTATACCCCGCGATTACCTTCTTATAAACGCAAACTGGAAATCTCCGAAAATCCCGAAATTAAGGTGTTAACGCTAAAAGATATGTACGATAACGACGAAAAAAAATATGGACTCAGCGGCTCTCCTACCCAGGTCGAACGGATCTTCCCACCAGAAAGCAACGTGCAAAAAACAAGCTTTTCCGGTGATGGCAAGGTTCTGGCAGAGGCACTGATGGGAATTTTAACCGAAAAAAAATATTTAGGAAAAAATAGTTAGGATAGAAAGGAAAAAATCATGGCAGGAATTAAAATAATCAAAGAAAATGTCGATCGCGAAACCTTTGAGGCACTGGCAGAAATTTGTCCCTTTGATGCCTTCTCATATGAAAACGCTAAATTAGAAGTTACCGCCGCTTGTAAAATGTGCAAGATGTGTTTAAAAAACGGACCAGCCGGCGTGCTAGTACTGGAAGAAGATCAAAAAGTTGCCATTGACAAAAGCCTGTACCGCGGTATTACCGTCTATGTGGATCACATTGAAGGCAAGATTCATCCGGTTACTTTTGAGTTGATTGGTAAAGCTCGGGAATTGGCAGCAGTTATCGGGCATCCAGTGTACGCCCTATTTATGGGCACTAATATTGAAGAAAAAGCCAATGAACTATTAAATTACGGGGTCGATAAGGTGTTTGTTTATGACCAACCGGAGCTCAAAGATTTTGTTATTGAACCTTATGCTAATGTATTGGAAGACTTTATTGAAAAAGTTAAACCATCTTCTATCTTAGTCGGTGCCACTAACGTGGGACGGTCATTAGCGCCACGCGTGGCGGCCCGCTACTGGACTGGCCTCACCGCCGACTGTACCATTTTAGAAATGAAAGAGAATACCGATCTGGTTCAAATCCGGCCAGCCTTTGGTGGTAATATCATGGCCCAGATTGTTACTGAAAACACCAGACCGCAGTTCTGTACCGTTCGTTATAAAGTCTTTACTGCGCCAGAATTAGTCAAAGAACCATGGGGAAGTATTGAAGTGATGGAAATAGGAAAAGACAAACTGATCTCAGCCATCGAAGTACTGGAAGTAATTAAAAAAGAAAAGGGTGTCGACCTGTCTGAAGCAGAAACCATTGTGGCCGTTGGTCGGGGTGTGAAATGTGAAAAAGATCTGGAGATGATCCGTGAGTTTGCACAAAAAATCGGCGCTACCGTGGCCTGCACCCGTCCCGGAATCGAATCCGGATGGTTTGATGCCAGGTTGCAGATTGGCCTCAGTGGCCGAACCGTTAAACCCAAACTGATCATCGCCCTGGGTATTTCTGGTGCCGTTCAGTTTGCTGCCGGGATGCAGAATTCGGAATATATCATTGCTATAAATAACGATCCTAAGGCACCAATCTTTAACATTGCCCATTGTGGCATGGTGGGGGATTTATATGAGGTCCTGCCAGAACTTCTAAAAATGATTGACGAACCCGAAAGCATGGAAGCAGGGAAAACCCTGGCAATGCCTGAAGCCATAGAAACACCAGAAAGGATGGTTATCTAAAATGAATTATAAAAAAGTAGAAGCAGCGCATATTGCTTTTTTAAAGGATCTGATTCCCGCCGAACGGATCTTTGTGGGTGATGAAATCGGCGAAGATTTTAGCCATGATGAGCTGGGCAGCATCCATTCCTATCCGGAGGTGCTAATCAAGGTAACCTCCACCGAAGAAGTATCAAAAATCATGAAATATTCCTATGAAAATAATATTCCCGTGGTGGTCCGGGGCTCCGGCACCGGGCTGGTCGGGGCATGTGTACCGCTGTTTGGCGGGATTATGCTTGAAACCACGCTAATGAACAATATTCTCGAGCTGGATACCGAAAACCTGACCGTGACGGTTGAACCCGGGGTATTGCTAATGGAACTGTCCAAATTTGTAGAAGAAAGTGATCTCTTTTATCCTCCCGATCCCGGTGAAAAATCCGCCACCATTGCTGGCAATATCAGCACCAACGCCGGTGGTATGCGGGCCGTGAAATACGGCGTAACTCGGGACTATGTAAGAGGCTTGACGGTCGTACTGTCTAACGGTGAGATCATCGAATTAGGAGGAAAAATTGTTAAAAACAGCTCGGGTTACAGCTTAAAAGACTTGGTAGTCGGCTCCGAAGGAACCCTTTGTGTGATCACCAAAGCGATCCTTAAATTGTTGCCCCTGCCCAAGATGACCTTAAGCCTGCTGATTCCCTTTGATAATATCAGCGACGCCGCCGGGATTGTCCCCAAGATTATCAAATCCAAGGCAATACCCACCGCGATTGAATTTATGGAACGCCAAACGATTCTTTTTGCCGAAGATTTCCTGGGGAAAAAATTTCCGGATTCCAGCAGTAATGCTTATATTTTACTAACCTTTGATGGCAACACCAAGGAACAGGTCGAAGCCGAATATGAAGTAGTCGCTAACCTCTGTTTGTCTGAAGGGGCCAAAGATGTTTATATTGTCGATACGGCTGAACGTAAAGAATCAGTTTGGTCGGCACGGGGTGCCTTCCTCGAAGCCATTAAGGCATCCACCACCGAAATGGATGAGTGCGACGTAGTCGTACCCCGAAACCGGATTGCCGAGTTTATTGAATTTACCCATGATCTGGCTCGGGAAATGGATGTTCGGATCCCCAGCTTTGGTCATGCCGGTGATGGCAACCTGCATATCTATGTATGCCGGGACAAGCTGGGTCAAAAAGAATGGGAAGCTACACTCGAAGAAGCGATGGATCGGATGTACGCCAAGGCCCTGACGTTTAGCGGACTGGTTTCTGGTGAACACGGCATCGGCTATGCCAAACGAAAATATCTGCTTAATGATTTCGGAACTGAACATCTGGCCTTGATGGCCGGGATCAAGCAAACCTTTGATCCCAAGAATCTGCTGAATCCTAAAAAAGTCTGTCAGATGTAGGTGAATCATGGATAACTTGTTACTATTCTTTGTTGCACTGATCCCGGTGGCCTGGCTAATTGTTTCCCTGGGGGTCTTAAAGATCCCCGGGCAAAAGGCCTGTCCCATTGCTCTGGCAATTACCGTTGTTTTAAGTATTCTTGTCTGGCAGATGCCAGTCATCGACAGTCTCACTGGCGCCCTTGAAGGGGCCGCCATGGCCCTCTGGCCAATCTTTCTGGTCATAGTCGCTGCTGTTTTTACCTATAACCTGGTGACCCATACCGGTGGTATGGAAACGATTAAAAAAATGATGAGCTCGGTTTCTACAGACCAGCGGATTCTGGTATTAATTCTGGCCTGGGGTTTTGGTGGTTTCTTAGAAGCGATTGCCGGATTTGGCACCGCCGTCGCCATTCCCGCCAGCATTCTAGCGGCCCTGGGTTTTAACCCCGTGTTCGCCGCCATTATTTGTCTGATTGCCAATACGACTCCCACTGCCTTTGGCGCCATCGGTTTGCCGGTGAGCACCCTGGCATCAGTTACGGGGCTTAATGTAAACGATTTGTCTTTTACTATCGCGATCCAGCTTTTTGTTATGATTGTGGTTATCCCTTTTATCCTGGTTATGATTACCGGGAAAAGCGTGAAAGCTTTAAAAGGTGTTTTCTTTATTACCCTAATGGCCGGATTATCTTTTGGTTTACCGCAGATCTTTGTGGCCAAGTACTTAGGCGCTGAATTGCCGGCGATTGTCGGATCGGTAATCTGCATGGGTGTGATGATTTTGATGGCTAAGGTCTTTTATAAGGATACCGCGGCTAAAGATGCAGAAAAAATCCCCGTAAAAACGGCCGTCATGGCCTGGCTGCCATTTATTCTGGTATTTGCCATTATCATTCTCTGCTCATCCCTGTTCCCGATGATTAACGGGTTGTTAAAACAAGTCAGTACGACGGTTCAGATCTATACCGGAGCCCACGGCAAGCCGATGACCTTCTACTGGCTGGCCACCCCGGGAACCTTGATTATTATCGCCACCTATTTGGGCGGACTGATTCAAGGTGTTAAATTCGGAGAGATCAGTACGATTCTAGGAAAAACGGTTAAACAAATGTTTAAATCGGCGATTACCATCATGTCAATTGTGGCCCTGGCCAAGGTGATGGGTTACAGTGGTATGATCGGGGTTATTGCCCAGATTCTAGTACTGGTTACCGGCGATTTTTATCCCCTGATTGCCCCACTCATCGGTGCCCTGGGAACCTTTGTTACTGGTAGCGATACCTCAGCCAATGTGCTTTTCGGTGGGCTTCAGGTCGAGGCCGCCAACGCCATTGGCATGAGTCCTTACTGGTTGGCCGCGGCCAATACCGCTGGTGCCACCGCGGGTAAGATGATCTCGCCTCAGAGTATTGCTGTCGCGACTGCGGCTACCGGCATCATCGGCAGCGAAGGAAAGATTCTTCAGGCAACCCTGAAGGTCTGTGCCATCTACGTTTTAATCATCGGACTGGTGGTTTATTTTGGTGCCCCACTAATTGAAGGGTTACTAAGCACCTTTGGGTAAAGGTAAGAAACTTAATAAAGATCGTTAGTATAAGTTGTCTTTATTGACAAACTTGGAAGTTGAGGCACTAGGGGGAGTAACCCTCTCTAGTGTCTTTCGCCTAATCAGAAAGGATAAGACCATGGAAATTGGAATACCATATGGAAAAGCAAAACAGATTGTAAAGCTGGATAAGACCTGTCTCAACGATATTCTCGTATCCAAAATTGAAGATTATCATCCTGAACAATCCCAAACCGAGCTGGTGGCAGCGGCGATTCAAAATCCCGTTGATTCGCAAAAGCTATGCCAGTTGTCGATTGACAAAAAAAAGGTTGTCATTATTGCCAGTGACCATACCCGGCCGGTACCCAGTAAAATTATTATGCCGCTGATGCTTAGTGAAATTCGTAAAGGAAATCCCGAGGCCGAAATTACCATTTTGATTGCCACCGGGTTTCATCGGCTGACCACTCGTGAAGAACTGGTGGGTAAATTTGGCGAGATGATCGTTGATACAGAGAAGATTGTGGTCCATGATTCAGGCGATGAAAGCAGCCTGGTAAAAATTGGCACGCTGCCTTCCGGTGGCGAGCTGATTATCAACAAGTTGGCCGCCGAAGCCGATCTGCTGGTTTCTGAAGGTTTTATTGAACCTCATTTTTTTGCCGGCTTTTCGGGCGGACGAAAAAGCGTGCTGCCGGGAATTGCCAGTCGGGTCAGTGTGTTGGCCAATCATTGCGGCGAATTTATTGCCCACCCCAAAGCCCGCACCGGCGTCATTGAGGGGAACCCCCTCCATATTGATATGCTCTACGCCGCCAGAACGGCCAAGCTGGCCTTTGTCGTCAATGTGGTGATCAATTCTGAAAAAGAAGTGATTCATGCCGTAGCTGGGGATTGTGATGTCGCCCATATCAAGGGCCGGGAGTTTCTGGAAAAGCTCTGCAAGGTTCAGGCCACCCCCAGCGATATTGTCATCACCAGCAACGGTGGTTATCCTTTGGATCAGAACATCTATCAGGCGGTAAAAGGCATGACTGCTGCCGAAGCCGCTGTCAAGCAAGACGGGGTGATCATCATGTTGGCTAAGTCCAACGATGGCCATGGCGGAGAAGCTTTCTTTAACACCTTTAGAGATGAGAAAGACCTTAAGAAGATGCTTAATGGCTTTGTCAATACCCCCCGAGACGAAACCATCCCCGATCAATGGGAGGCTCAGATTCTGGCCCGGATTTTATTAAAAGCCAAGGTGATTTATATCTCAGCAGCACCGGAAACAATGATTAAAGCGTTTCAAATGACTCCGGCTAAGGATGTCAATGAGGCTTTGGCGCTGGCCAGAGATTACCTAAAAAATGAAGAAGCAACAGTTACAGTGATCCCGGATGGGGTGGCGGTTATTGTGGAATAACGAAAAGCAATCTAAGAAAACAATAATAAAAAAAAGATGACATTTTGGTGTCATCTTTTTTAGGGTTTTAGCTGGATATGCTAATTAATGCACTATCTTGCTACAGAATGCCAGGGCCTTATAAATTGGATTGGCATGCAGCTATCGATTACGATCAATGTTTATGATTCGAAAGATGAACAATTGTAGGTCTCGGAGAAATGGCCGCGGATCTTGTTGGTGCTGTAGATGACTTGCAAAAGTTGCATAATAGTTATGAGCATGAGAACAACTTTAAGAGCATCTCCTGTTGGGTGTGCTTTTAGCTTTTATCATGGGAAATAATAAAGTGAATAGACGTAAGCAGCGTGGCGAAAAAAGTGATTTCTGCTAGCCAATTAAGTAGTTGAGGCGTATAATTATAAAATAGTGTCAAAGCTGACGGAAAGTAGTGCGAGCATTGCAAAAAAAGGAGAAAACAATGAGTAAATTCGCTGTCATTGATACAGAGACGACTTGGGGTGATGCTGTTATGTCGGTTGGGATTGTTATCGCCGATACTGTAACCTTTGAGTTGGTCGACAAACGATATTACATCCTCACGCCGTTTAAAGATCACGGCGGGATGTACACATACGCACTGTATGCCAACGGCATCAAACCTGACCTTGAGTGTTCACGGGAAAAGGCAATGGCCGAATTGCGGCATTTTCTTTCAGATCATCAAGCCACGGCGATGTTTGCTTACAATGCCACGTTTGACTATCGTCATCTGCCAGAATTAAAACATCTTGCCTGGTATGACATTATGAAGGTGGCGGCATATCGACAACACAATCCCAGCATTCCTGATTGTGCCGAATGCTATGGCACCGGCAGATTGAAGCGCGGCTACGGCGTGGAGAGCGTATACCGGATGTTAAGTGCGAAGTCAGAATACTGCGAATTGCACAACGCTTTAACGGATGCGATCGACGAGTTGACGATTATGAAGTTGCTTAACCATGAAATGAGCAAGTACGCCTTGGCGAGGATATAAACAAGCAAGAAAACACTCAAACCAATGAAATACTTGTTATCGAAGGGATCCATAAATGTCAGGACTACCAGTATTTTTGGTGATGACTATCAGAGACGGGACAAAACGCAATGGGCTAAATAGAGACCGAGTGAAAAGAGTAAGGCAATAAAGATATTGACAGTAAAAACGGTGTTTCGTCCGAACCACGCAATTATCAGGAATACTGGGAAAGATCCCAAAACGAGTAAAACAGTCGGCCGATTATTGTGAAAAAGGTTTCCGATGGTGAAAGAATTTTTCATAATAAAGTTTACAATTGCGAAGGCTGCAACTAAAGCAATCAGCAACGAAACGATTAAACCAGACGTAATGGAGATGTTAAAATTGAGCGGTTCGCCAACGATGAGATTGTGGATCAAAACAAGGGTTTCGTTTGCCATTATAATATTGATGGCACAAAAAATGGAAAGACTAAGGAAAACAGTGTCAAAAAAATCGATCACTTTTTCCTTGTTGCTTTTTGGAGGAAAACTGGCGATGATCTCATCGCAGAAGGTTTTGTAATCCGTTCCGATGACAGTTTGAATATTTTCGCCTCGTTCCTGTGCGGATAAGCCCATTTCGAGTAGATCCTGTCGAATGATTTCCTGATTATATAAAGAGATACTGGCACCACGCAGATAGCAGACAATATCCGTCATGGCGGGTTCGTTTTCGGGATCAAGCAGTTTATCCAAGTCATTGTTAATACGATTCAGTTCGTGTGTGCGTTTATTCATGTTTTTGTCCTCCATTTTGAAAAAGCTGATTAACCGCATTTTCCAGCTCTTTCCAATTTGCAAAAAAAGATGTCAGGGCAATTTCTCCTTCAGAAGAAATTTGAAAATACTTTCGCTTTGGTCCCAGAGAAGATGCCCGGTATTGGGTTGTTACCAGTCCGTTCTTCTCCAGTCTTAACAACAGGGGATAGATCGTTCCTTCAGAAATGTCCTGAAAGCCATATTCTTGGAGGGCTTGAGAAATCTCGTAGCCATAAGTTTCTTGATAACTGATCACTTTGAGAATACAACCCTCTAGGGTACCCTTAAGCATTTGCGATGGGATCATACCGGGTTTCCCCCTTTCGATGCTATTATGCATTACAAGTTACTATCTACATGGTAATACATAATAGCTGGATTGTCAAGAAAGAATACAGTTTGAAAATGAGATGTTCGATAGATAGCGGCTGGAGAGTAGAATTTCTACTCAGCTGTGAAAATATTTATAAAATCATTGGAAAATGAAGTATAATGACAATAGTAAAGTTGTAGCATCAAAGACGGAGGTGTCGTATTAATGGGTTTATTCAATATAGGTAGTCTGGTATTAGGGTTGGTGGCTTGGGTTCTGCCGATTATTAGCCTATTGAAATATAGAAATAAGACTCAAAATAGTTGGTCGATGCGCTCTATTTTGAGTCTTAGTGCTTGTGCGATTGCGATTTATTTTCAGGTGATTTACAATCATTATTTGGTTAAGATTGAGGACTAGTCGGCTTTAATGGATACCGCTGGCGCTGTGAATTTTGTAGCCGGAGTGCTGCTTGTAGTAACGATTTTACTAAATGGGATTACTTTAGTAATGTATACTAAAGATCGAGGTAAAAAAAATTAAATTTGACGGGGTCTGTGAATCCTCTTAAGAATGATAAAGTAATGGTTGCTATAATTTCGGATGGGGTGGCGGTGATTGTGGGGTAGATTAAAAAAAGATGACACTTAAAATGTCATCTTTTTTTAATGCAAAGTAATAGTGATATAGAATCACGAATAAAAATAGCAAGTTGAACCTATATCAAAAATGGAGACAGGATTGTGATAATGCAAATATGGGAAGAAGGATTAGGTGTTGAAAATAGAATAACTAAAATTTATCATACTCATTTCATTAGGTCAGGCGTATACTAGCTTTAGATGCAACTGATACAAATGTAAAACTGATTTATTATTTCATTGTTATCGGTTTCAGATGAGCGGAAATTAAATAAGTTTGAAAAGAAAGGAAATTCACATTGGAATTAAGTAAAGCAGTCGCACATAAAAGCGTTGTTTCAGGAGAAATATGTTATCAAATGCTGGAAGATCATTTGTTTAATGTCGCCATCAATGCATCAAAAGATGCCAAACCATATGGTTTAGAAAGTACTTTATTTTTGGTAGGAATACTGCATGATTTGGGAAAAGCACAATCAGCATTTTATGAATACATCACCAAAGATACGCAAGCTCATGTCGTCCATTCTTCAGCAGGTGGAAAAGCTATTTCAGATATTTGTGAAACAATAAAAAACAGTGAATCCACTCGTTATGACCAGATTGATTTATTTAAAGAAATAACTTGCTATACAATCTTTGCTCATCATGGTCTGATGGATGTGATCAACGAAAAGGATGCTGCTGACAATTTTCTTGTTCGTTTAAATTATGCAGTAACAGACAATAACTATGAACGGGAAATACTGCCCTGCCTCCAAGAACTTGAAATGTACTTAATTAAAAGAGGCTACGATTCAATTGAAGAAATTGTCATAAAAAGTTATGTTGAGATTTGTTCGATTATGAATGAGAAGTTTGATGGTCTAGTAAAAAGTGTGGATTCGAAAAAAGAACAGAAAAAAATAAAGATTTTCTATGCGGGCTGTCTAGTGCGATTAATTCTTTCTTTTTTAAAAAATGCGGATATTAATGACTCAATTGCGGTTGAACAACCGGAGTTAATTAAGGAAATTTGTGCCAGAGAATATGAAGTTTTTTTTAATAATGCTCATATAAATATCGAAAAGGTGTATTCAGAATTTGCAAAACACGAGCAATCAGAGCTTTCGAAAATTAGAAGTCAAATATCAGAAGACGCAAAAAATATTTCGACAAAAAACGAAATGGGAATCTTTACCATGGAAGTGCCAACTGGTGGGGGGAAAACCCTGACAACTCTGAGATACGCAATTAATAATGCAAAACAATTTAAGAAAGATCGCATTTTTTATATTACTGCATATTTGTCAGTATTAGAACAGAATGCGGGAGAAATTAAACGGGTAATCAATAATGATGATTTTGTATTGGAACATCATTCTAATGTTGTTAA
>Ga0194136_1001707_pt1 | contig 10910 bp, 7 predicted proteins | sample TARM_MetaG_T3A_1_FD_134023 | JGI IMG/M metagenome (GOLD analysis project Ga0194136, IMG submission 134023) | Freshwater microbial communities from Pennsylvania, USA, analyzing microbe dynamics in response to fracking - TARM_MetaG_T3A_14 (version 2) | ecosystem: Environmental > Aquatic >...
ATATTTCGTCTTTTAACTCAATACGAATATCCTTATCTCTACATAAATCTACTTCTACCTTCAATAAATCTTCCAAATAAAATTTTAGCCCAAAATATGCCTTAGAAATTTTAGGAACATTGGCAAAACTAACTAAAATATCAATATCGCTGTTATCTAAATTGCAATTTTTTGAATAAGAACCAAATATGCCTATTTTTTCTACACCAAAGTTTTGTATTTCTTCTTTGTGTTCTTGCAATATTTTTAGTACTTCATCACAATTCATAATATCACCTCTTTTTGTTTTTAATAATATTATTTACTATAAGTATAGCATGCTAATATTGATTTGTATAGATATAGAGCTAAATTTAAAGCTCTGTTTTTCATTTTACAAAGTAAAGATATAGTTGACAAGTTTACTAATATTTGTTATTATACTTAGTAAACTTGTTTACTATTTTATTTTTAGGAGGAATTATGCTTGGCTTATTAAAATGGATTAGCAAATCATATAGAGAAACTGTCGTATATCTCAATAATGAATTTAAAGAATATGGAATTAATGTAACTGATTATGTTTTTTTAGTAAATATTTATGAGGATAGTGGCATTAACCAAGAAAAAATAACACAGCATCTATCTATTAGCAAAACTGCTACCTCAAAAATTGTAAAAAAACTTATTGAATTAAATCTTATTACTAGAGAAAAAAGCTCTAATGATAAGAGAGAATTTCAACTTTCCCTTACTAAAGAAGGTAAAATTCTTAGGGAGTTACTTTTGAAAAAGGTAGAAGTTTGGGAGAATGAAGTGTTAAAGAATTATAAGGAAGAAGAAAAAAAAGACTATGTAAAAAAGGTAGAAGCTACCTATTATACATCAGAAAAATTAAATTTAAGTAAAGGTGATAAAAATGGATAAAAGAATGTTAGAAACAGAAAATATAGGGAAATTGTTAAAAAAATTCTCAATACCTGCAATAGCGTCTATGCTAATGGGGATTATGTATAATGTAGTAGATAGAATGTTTATAAGTATAGGTATTGGTAGAGATGGAATAGCAGGAGTTAGCCTTAGCTTGCCTATATTCAACTTATTTTTAGCGACAGCTTTATTTATTGGGGTAGGAGCTGGAGCAATGGTTTCTATTAATCTTGGTGCAAAAAAACAAGATAGAGCAGATAAATTCTTGGGAAACGCCCTTGTTTTATTAGTTGGATTAGGGATTTCTTACTTTATTATAGGAAAAATATTTGTAGAAAGAATTTTATTAGCATTTGGTGCTAGTGAGGCTACTTTTGGTTATGCCTTAGATTATCTTGAGGCAATATTATGGGGTGCTCCATTTCTATTATTGTTTTCAGGACTTAACAATATAGTTAGAGGAGAAGGGTCGCCAAAACGTTCGATGACCTATGGAATGATAGGAATGGGGCTTAATATAGTTCTAGATGCTTTATTTATTTTTGTTTTTGATTGGGGTATAAAAGGTGCAGCTTGGGCTACTGTTATATCTAGTGCTATATCTGTAATGTTCTACCTTAGACATTTTAGCTTACCTGTATCTAATATAAAGTGGAAAAAGGAAAATTTGAAATTAGAATTTTCAGTTGTAAAGGAAATTCTATCTATTGGAATTGCTCCATTTATTATGCAAATTTCAGCTAGTGCAATTATGGTAGTTATGAATAAAGTATTAAAAATTAATGGTGGAGATATAGCGGTTGCATCTTATGGAATCATAAATAGCTTAATATTATTAATGAGATTGCCTGTTGTAGGTCTTTATCAAGGTGCACAGCCTATAATTAGTTATAATTTTGGTGCTAAAAGAAATGATAGGGTAGCAGAAACTCTTAATTTAACATTGAAAATAGCGTTAACAATGGGAACAGTTGGATTTTTAGTATCTTTCTTTGCTCCTAGTATATTAGTAAAGCCCTTTATTAAAAATGACCCAGAACTATATCATCTTACTGTAAATGGTGTTAGAATTATATTTGTAGCGGTAATTGGTTTAGCTTATAATACAATTGCTACTACCTATTTTCAATCTATACAAAAGGCACATATAACAACTATGTTAAATTTGGGTCAGCAAGTATTTTTAATAATTCCGCTTTTACTTATTTTACCAAATTATTTTGGTATAAATGGTGCTTGGATGGCACAGCCAATAGCAGATGTAAGTCTTGCTATTATAGCTTTTTTCTTTATTAGGAAAGAAAAAACAAATTTAATAAAAGTAATTTAAAGAATTGTTAATTCAAAATGTACACCGGACAATTAAATAAAAAATAGAAATTCTTTGACAATACAACATAAAAAATGTATAATAGACTTAATTAAATAGGACTCATAAAGAGAAGTGGAGGGACTGGCCCTTTGAAACTTCAGCAACCTGTCTATATGGCGTGGTGCTAAATCCAGCGTATATCGGCAGATGAGGGAACACGATTATTTTGGTATAACAACTCTTCTGTAAAAGGAAGAGTTTTTTTTATTAAATTAATAATGGCTAATTGACAACTGATAATGCAAAATAGACAATTAGAAGATTAAAAAATTAGCAACGAATAGCTCTAATTGAACGAATAAAAAAATAAAAATGGTATTACAAAAGATAAGCACAGAGATAAACAAAGTCAATTGTACATTCTTGCTTTAGTTAGTTGCAAAACTACATTATAATTTGTATATAATCATAAATAAAAAAGCAATTTTAGAATTTATTCGCAAAATTCGAGTAATTCGTTGCAAAAGGTTTTAAAAGGCTTTGCACCGAATTGAATGAAACTTAGAGCTTTAGCTCTTTAGTTGAATTTATGCCGTAGCTAGCAAATCACACGAATTTTAACAATCTTTTTAATATTATTTATGTATTGAAAAAGGGTAAAAAAGAGGGGGAAAAAATGGGGAATTTAATAGAGGAATTAAAGAAAAAAATTGTTATACTTGATGGGGCAATGGGAACTTGTATTCAAGGCTATAACTTGGAAGAAAGTGATTTTAGAGGAGAAGAGTTTAAGAACTTTTCTTTTGACCAAAAAGGAAACAATGATATTTTATCAATTACAAAACCACAGGTAATAAAGGAAATTCATAGGGCATATTTAGAAGCTGGAGCTGATATTATTGAGACAAATACCTTTAATGGTACAAGGATTTCTCAAAGTGATTATGGGCTAGAAGAACATGTATATAGACTTAATTTTGAAAGTGCAAAATTAGCAAAGGAAGCTTGTGTGGAGTTTACTAGTTTGAATCCAGATAAGCCTAGATTTGTTGCTGGTTCAATAGGACCAACTAATAAAACAGCTAGTATTTCTCCAGATGTAGAAGACCCTAGTTTAAGAAATATTACCTTTGATGAATTAGTGGAAAATTATAAGGAACAGGTAGAAGGTTTAATAGATGGTGGAGCAGATATTATACTTATTGAGACGATTTTTGATACTTTAAATGCCAAAGCTTGTTTATTTGCCTGTGATATTGTAATGGAAGAAAGAAATTTAGATATTCCTATAATGATAAGTGGAACTCTTACAGATAAAAGTGGTAGAACTTTAAGTGGGCAAACTTTAGAAGCTTTTGTGGCAAGTATGAAACATGAAAGAGTTATTAGTATTGGATTAAATTGTGCCTTTGGTGCTAAAGAACTTCTACCTTTTATTAGAAGTTTATCTATTTCCTTAGATAGATATGTAAGTATTTATCCTAATGCTGGTTTACCTAATGAGCTTGGAGAATACACAGAACTCCCACATGAAACTGCTAAACTGCTGGAAATACTATTTGAAGAAAGACATATAAATATTGTTGGAGGTTGCTGTGGGACAAGTCCAGAACATATAAGAGCTATTTCTGATTTAGCAAGTAAATATAAGGCGAGGGAAATTCCAAATTTAGATAGAGTTTGTGTATTAAGTGGATTAGAGCCACTTAAAATAACAAAGGATATAAATTTTGTAAATGTAGGAGAAAGAACAAATGTTTCTGGTTCGTTGAAATTTGCAAGGCTAATACGTGAAGAAAAATATGACGAAGCTCTTAGTATTGCTAGGGAACAAGTGGAAAATGGAGCACAAATAATAGATGTTAATATGGATGATGCCATGCTTGATGCAGAAAAAGAGATGGTGAAATTTCTTCATCTTATTGTAAGCGAGCCAGATATAAGTAGAGTACCTGTTATGGTTGATAGTAGTAAATGGCATGTGGTAGAAGCTGGATTAAAATGCTTACAAGGAAAATCCATAGTAAATTCAATTAGTTTGAAGGAAGGGAAAGAAGACTTTGTAAAAAAGGCAAAATTAATTAAAAGATATGGTTCTGCTGTTGTAGTAATGGCATTTGATGAAATAGGGCAGGCTGATACCTTTGAAAGAAGAATAGAAATTTGTAAAAGGTCTTATGATATTTTAGTGAAGGAACTAAATTTCCCACCTGAAGACATTATTTTTGACCCTAATATACTTGCTATTGCAACTGGAATTAGTGAACACAATAATTATGCTGTTGATTTTATTGAAACTATTAAGTGGATTAAAAAGAATCTACCCTATGCAAAAATAAGTGGTGGGGTAAGTAATTTGTCTTTTTCTTTTAGAGGGAATAATACAGTTAGAGAAGCTATGCACTCTGTATTTCTATATCATGCTATAAAAGAAGGAATGGATATGGGAATAGTTAACCCAGCCATGATACAGCTTTATGATGATATTGATAAGGAACTATTAAAAAAGGTAGAAGCAGTAATATTTAATAGTCATGAAAATGCTACAGATGAATTAATTGAATATGCTGAATTAATAAAAAATCAAGGAACTAATGATGGGGCAAAAAAAAATATTCTTGAATGGAGAGAAAAGGAAGTAAAAGAAAGACTTACTTATTCTTTGGTAAAGGGAATGAGTGATTATATTGAAATAGATATTAATGAGGCTAGACCTTTGTTTTCAAGAGCTTTAGAAGTTATTGAAGGACCTCTTATGGATGGAATGAATCAAGTTGGAGTGCTTTTTGGTGAAGGAAAAATGTTCTTGCCACAGGTTGTTAAAAGTGCTAGAGTTATGAAAAAAGCCGTTAGTGTCCTTCTACCTTATATTGAAGCTGAAAAATCAGCTAATAGTTCTTCTAAGGCTGGTAAAATCCTTATGGCAACAGTAAAGGGAGATGTTCATGATATAGGTAAGAATATTGTTGGAGTTGTTCTGGCTTGTAATAATTTTGAAATTATTGACTTGGGAGTAATGGTTCCTTGTGAGGATATTATTGCAAAGGCGAAGGAATTAGAAGTAGATGCCATTGCACTAAGTGGTTTAATAACTCCTTCCCTTGATGAAATGTCTTATATAGCCAGTGAAATGCAGAAGGAAAATCTTGATATTCCCATAATGATAGGAGGAGCAACTACAAGTAAATTACATACAGCAGTAAAAATCGCACCTAAATATAAGGGTGGCGTTATTTATAGTACTGATGCTAGTAATTCTGTAAGTGTAGCTAAAAAATTATGTTCTAATAAAAAATCTGAATATTTAGAGGAGATAAATAAGGAATATGCTGAAATAGTAAGGGCATATGGTGAGAAAAATACAAAATATTTAAGTCTTAAAGAAGCTAGAGAGAACAAGTTGAATCTAAAATGGGATGGAAATATAATCAGAAAGCCTAAATTTATAGGAACAAAAGTTTATAAAGAATTTCCTTTGGAAAAATTAGTAGACTATATTGATTGGACTTATTTTTTCATGGGATGGGGAATGAAGTGCAAATATCCAAATGTTTTGCATGATGAAAAGTATAAGGTAGAAGCACAAAAATTATTTGCAGAAGCAAAGGAATATTTAAGGGGAATGATAGAAAATAAAGAAGTAAAGGCAAATGGAGTTCTGGGTATTTTCCCTGCTAATTCAAAAGGGGATAGTATTGAACTTTATGAACCTAAAACAAAAGATTTGATTTGTACTTTCCATACTTTGCGTCAAGAAAGAGAAAAAAATCATAATGACTACAATTTAGCTCTAAGCGACTTTATAGCTCCTGCATCAACTGGGAAAGAAGATTATATAGGAGCATTTGCTGTAAGTGCTGGAATAGATTTAGATAAACTTGTTGAGAAATATAAGAAAAACAATGATGATTATTCATCTATTATGCTGAAACTTTTGGCTACAAGATTGGCTGAAGCCTTTGCTGAATTTTTACATGAAGAAGTTAGAAGAGAACTTTGGGCCTATGAAAAAGGAGGAAAGCAAAGTTTAGATGAACTTTTGAATATGAAATACGAAGGAATAAGACCAGCTATTGGCTATCCAAGTTTACCTGAGCATAGTGATAAGAAAATCTTGTTTGATTTACTAAAGGTAGAAGAAAATACAGGAATCGAGCTTACAGAAAATTTTGCCATGTATCCAAATGCTAGTGTTTGTGGTTTGTACCTAGCTAATAAGGATGCAAAATATTTTGATTTGGGGAAAATAAGTAAGGAGCAGGTAGAGGATTTTGCTCTTAGAAAGGGTATAAGTATAGAGAAAGCTGAAATTTTGTTGGCACATAATTTGAATTATAATTAACATTTTAAAAGGTGGTGCAATATGTCCTTAGTAATACATAAATATGGTGGGACTTCTGTAGCTAATGCGGAAAGAGTAAAGACTGTAGCAAAAAAGTTAGTAGATTTAAAATTAAAGGGAGATGATGTAGTAGTTGTTGTTTCTGCCCCTGCTGGAATGACAGACGAGCTTATTAACAGGGCAAAGGCAATTAGTAAAAATCCAAGTAAGAGAGAAATGGATGTTTTACTCACAACAGGGGAGCAAATTAGCATAGCCTTATTAGCGATGGCAATACATGAATTAGGACACGATGCAGTGTCTTATACAGCTAGTCAAGTTGGTATAAGGACAACTTCACAACATAGTTCGGCCAAGATAACTAGTATAGATACATGCAAAATAAAAGAAAAATTAGCAGAAAAACATATAGTTATTGTAGCAGGTTTTCAAGGAGTTACTGCTAACAACGATTTTACTACTCTAGGTAGAGGTGGAAGTGATACAACAGGAGTAGCTCTAGGAGTAGCCCTAGGAGCAAAATGTGTCGAGATTTATACTGATGTTGATGGTGTTTACACAGCTGACCCTCGTATGGTTCCCAATGCTAAAAAAATACATGAAATTTCCTATGAAGAAATGCTTGAGTTAGCAGCAACAGGAGCCAAGGTTTTACATAGTAGGTCTGTGGAGTTAGCATATAAAAATAATATTGAAGTTCATTTAAGGTCATCCTTTGTGGACTCTCTTGGAACTTTAGTAAAGGGGAAGGTGGATAAAATGGAAGAGGCAATTATTAGAGGAATTTCTCATTCAGAGCATGAAGCAAGAATAAGCATTTTAGGTGTTCCAGATGAACCTGGAATTGCAGCTAGAATTTTTAATCATATTGCAAAGCATAATATTAATATTGATATTATTGTGCAAGGTGGCGGAATTGGAGACCATAATGATGTTACTTATATATTAAAAGAGGATTTATATGAGGAAGCTTTGAAAATTAGTGAGGAAATTGCAAAAGAAATAGGAGCTAAAGGGGTAGAAGGTACAAAGGATGTGGCAATGGTTTCTCTGGTAGGAGTAGGAATAAAGTCTAATTCAGGAATTGCAGCCAAAATTTTTGATGCCTTTGGAAAAGAAAATATAAATATAGATATTATAAGTTCTTCTGAAATAAAAGTTAGTTGTGTAATTCCACAGAAAGATTTAAAAAAAGCTATTACCGCTTTGCATGAAAGATTTATTGAAGGAAAAAATTAAGATTTTTTAAAAAAGATGGAAATTTCACTTGAAATTATCTATCTTTTTTTGTTTTTACACTAAGTTTACATAAGATTAATATTCTGTTTACAAAAGTAATATATAATTGATAAAGTAAAGATGAAAAGTAAAAAAAATGTAAAAAGGAGAATGTTTATGAATGTTCGTAAGATAAAAGACAATATAATGAAAGGTACTATTGTTGGGATAGCAAGCTTTAACATTGTAATTGTTTTTTTAATATTTATGTTTATATTAAGGAATAGTTTAAAATTTTTTAATATGGTTCCAGCTAGTGATTTCTTTTTTGGAAAAGTTTGGATAAGTTTATCACATATATTCGGACTTCTACCTTTATTATCAGGTACTTTATGGGTTAGTGTTGTAGCTCTATTTATATCAGTACCATTAAGCATATTAACTGCTGTATATATAGCTGAATATGCTAGTCTCAAAACTAGAGAAATATTTAAAATACTTATTGAAACTATGTCAGCCTTGCCTTCAGTAGTATTGGGATATATAGGTCTGTATATTTTGTCTGGTCCTATTAAAAATATTTTTAGACTAAATACAGGTCTCACGGCCTTTACAGGAGGAATACTTTTGGCAGTAATGGCCATGCCAACAATGATTAGTATAGCAGATGATTCTTTGAGAGCCTTGGATAAATCATATAAACAAGCAAGTTTGGCTTTAGGTGCTAATAAGTTAGAAACGGTTGTAAAGGTACTTTTACCTTCTGCTTTTCCAGGAATCTTTGCTGGGATAATGCTAGGTTTTGGAAGAATAGTAGGGGAAACAATGACAGTGCTAATGGTTACAGGAAATTCGCCAGGTCTAAGGTCTACCTTTCTTGCACCTGTAAGAACAATGACAGCAACTATTGCAGCAGAAATGGGAGAAGTAGTACAAGGGAGTGACCATTATTATGCGTTATTTGCCATAGGTTTAGTACTATTTATAATTAGTTTTATGACTAATACCTTGGGAGATTATTTTATTCAGAAAAGTAGAAGGGCAGGGAAGTAGATGGATATGGCTAAAAACTATGAAAAAGATCAGGAAAAAATAAAAGTTAGAAGTTTGTTAAAAGGTAGAGGGGAAAAAATTATTGAATTTTTTATTAAGTCAGTAGGGATATTATCTATTTTTCCAGTATTATTTATTTTATCGTATATAATATTTAAGGGAATACCAGCTATATCTTGGGAATTTTTAACAAGTATGCCAAAAAATGGAATGAGAGAAGGTGGAATATACCCAAGTATAATTGGAACTATTTTATTAACCATAGGAACGATAATGGTAGCAGTACCTTTTGGAGTATTTACAGGAGTTTATTTAGTAGAGTATGCTAGTGATAATAAATTTAGAAAAATAATAAATTTAACAATAGTTAATTTGTCAGGAATACCTAGTGTAGTTTATGGTTTGTTTGGTATGTCTTTATTTGTAATGAGTTTAGGCTTTGGTACAAGTATAGTTGCAGGTGCTTTTACTTTGGGAATAATGTGCTTACCTGTAATAATAACTGCTACCAGAGAAGCACTTATGTCAATTCCTAGTGATTTGAGACAAGCAAGCTTAGCCTTAGGAGCAACTAAATGGGAAACAACTTGGAAAATAGTTTTACCAGCAGCTTTTCCAGGGATTTTAACAGGAATAATATTAAGTATTAGTAGGGCAGCAGGAGAAACAGCTCCTATAATATTTACCGTAGCAGCCTTTTACTTACCATTTTTACCTCAGAGTATATGGGATCAAGTAATGGCATTACCTTATCACCTTTATGTAATTTCAACTCAAGTACCAAATATGCCAAGTAATATAATGGATGGGACTTTATTTGTTTTAGTTTTTATTACAGTAGGCTTTAATTTATTTGGAGCATATATTAGATATAGATTTAAAAAGAAAATTTAGGAGGAAAAATGTCAAATTGTAGATTGAAAATAGAGAATTTTAGTTTTTATTATGGTGATTTTAAGGCGATAGATAATATTACTATGAACATAGAAAAAAATAAAACGACAGCTTTAATAGGACCAAGTGGATGTGGAAAATCAACTTTTCTTAGAAGTATAAACAGAATGAATGATTTGATACCAGATGTAAAATATGAGGGTTCAATTAGCTTAGATGAAATAGATATATTTGATAAAAAATATGATATAGTTGACCTTAGAAAAAAAGTAGGAATGGTTTTTCAAAGACCTAATCCTTTTCCAAAAAGTATTTATGAGAATATTGTTTATGGACCTAAACTACATGGTGAAAAAAATAAAAATAAATTAATGGAAATAGTAGAAAGTTCTTTAAAGGCAGTTGCTTTATGGAATGAAGTTAAGGATAAATTACATAGTTCGGCTTTGGGTTTAAGTGGAGGACAGCAACAAAGACTTTGTATAGCGAGAGCTATTGCAGTAAAGCCAGAAATACTATTAATGGATGAGCCAACAAGTGCACTAGACCCAATATCAACTCTTAAAATTGAAGAGCTTATTAGGGAACTTGAAAAGGATTATACAATTATAATTGTTACTCATAATATGCAACAAGCAGCAAGAATATCAGATTATACAGGTTTCTTTTATCACGGACTTTTGGAAGAGTTTGACAAGACTGATTTAATTTTTACAAAACCTAAGAATAAGAAAACAGAAGATTATATAACAGGGAAATTTGGTTAGAATATATAAGAATTGAAAATTGACAATTTATCCATTTTTTATTACTTTTGTCTTGACACAAAAGTAACCAAAAAGTCAAGCCTGAACTCATTTATTATTAAGAGACTAAAACTTATTACCTACAGGCTAAAAACTCGCTACGCTCAAACAGTTTAGCCTGTTACGGTAAATTTCGTTAAGTCTCTTTAATAATATTCGTTATGGCAAATAAATTAAAACATTAAAAACGTACAAGGACAGTAATTAACACAAATTATTAAGAATATTTAAGATTATATTTTAAAATTTTGTGAAATATAAACTAATAAAAAATTTAATAAATTTTATTGGTGAAAATTGGTGTATATTGGTGGCAAAAAAAACTTTTAATTAATAATTATTAATTATTAATTATTAATTGAATTAATCAGTAGGG
>Ga0194136_1001708_pt1 | contig 10903 bp, 12 predicted proteins | sample TARM_MetaG_T3A_1_FD_134023 | JGI IMG/M metagenome (GOLD analysis project Ga0194136, IMG submission 134023) | Freshwater microbial communities from Pennsylvania, USA, analyzing microbe dynamics in response to fracking - TARM_MetaG_T3A_14 (version 2) | ecosystem: Environmental > Aquatic >...
CTCAGGGGTAATCGACACCTGATTAATTACCGCGTCATAACGTTTAGCATCCAGACCGGCAATCAGGCCATCCCATTTGCCTTCGACAAACTCCGCTTTTACCCCGATACGTTTGGCAATTTCGCGGCCAATTTCCACGTCAAACCCCACCAGCTTGCCGGAGGCGTCATGGTAGGTGAATGGTGGATAGGTGCCCTCGGTACCAATTTTAAACACCCCGGCAGATTTAATATTTGCCAGATCGCTCTGTGCGAAAGCCGCCTGCGAGACACTCAGTTGAATGGCGGTTGCCAGCAGTGCAGTCACTAATACCTTCATCATTAACTCCTTAAATATTGAATGCCGTGTTGTTGTTTTAAATTTCCCAGTCATCGGGAAGGGTGTCGGTCAGGGTGGAAATAAACAGTTGGGTGCGCGTTTTTTTCGCCTGGGTGAAGATGGCCTTTGAGGTGCCGCTCTCCACGATGTGTCCGGCGTCCAGAAAGACCACCTGACTGGCGATATTGGCCGCCAGCCGCAGGTCGTGGGTTGCCATCAGCATGGTGGTGCCCTCTTTCGCAAGCTGGCGCAGCACGGCGACGACTTCCAGCGACAGCTCGGGATCGAGCGCGGATGTGGGTTCATCGCAAAGCAGGACCTTCGGTGACGGGGCCAGCGCCCGGGCAATCGCCACCCGCTGCTGCTGTCCACCGGAAAGCGTGGCGGGCCAGGCGTCGCGCTTATGCAGCATGCCAACCTTGGTCAGCAGCTCTTCCGCCCGCGCTTTGGCTCTGGCGACGGGCCATTTCTGCACCACCACCAGCCCACGGATGATGTTCTCCAGCACCGTCAGATGCGGGAAGAGCTGGAAGTTCTGAAAGACCATGCCGGTCTGCTGGCAAATACGCCGAATATCTTTTTTCTTCGGTTTGCTCTGCCCGCTAAAGGCAATATGTTCACTGCCAATTTGCAGGCTGCCGGCCTGCGGTATTTCCAGCAAATTGACGCAGCGTAATAACGTGCTTTTCCCGCTTCCGGAAGGGCCAATAAGCGCCGTGACGCTCCCTTCCGCAAGGGTGAGAGAAATATCGTGGAGGACTTTCTGCGAGCCAAAACTTTTTTCAAGTCCTGATAGCGTTATCATTATTGTTTTCCTTTACCACGGAATTTCTTTCCAGATAGGTTTCCAGACGAGACTGTAAATAGGATAAAACGGAGCTGATCAGCAGATAGAGAATGGCCGCTTCGGTATAGAGAATTAATGGCTGATAGGTCACGGCGGCGATGCGCTGAGCGGCGAGGAACATTTCCGGGACGGTAATCACCGAGGCCAGCGAAGTGTCCTTAACCAGCGAGATAAAGGTGTTCGACAGCGGCGGAACCGCCACCCGCGCGGCCTGCGGCAAAATGATATGCCGCAGCGATTGGTTCCAGTTCATGCTGATGGAGTGCGCCGCTTCCCACTGGCCTTTCGGCACCGAGAGCAGCGTCGCCCGGATAACTTCGGAGGTATAAGCACCAATATTCAGGGTGAAACCAATTACCGCTGAAGGAAATGCATCCAGGGTGATACCAGCATTCGGCAGCGCATAAAAGATAAGAAACAGCTGAACCAGCAGCGGCGTACCACGAATAATCCAGACATAAAAACGCACAACGCTTTTAAGCGGCGCTGGCCCGTACAGTCGAATTAACGCAACCACAAACCCAAGAATCAACCCGAGAAAAAAAGTAATCAGCGTTAAGGGAATAGTAAATGTCAGCCCGGCATACAGCATTGGCCAAAAAGAATCGAGCGCTAAAGATAACCAATCAGGCACACTTCACCTTCCCTGAAATTATTATTTTCAGTTGTTATAAGTTAAATAATATTAACAATATTGATGAAAGGTGAGTCTACCACGGGGTAAATCGGGATGTATCGAGATATACCAGCAATGCTTATGCACTTGCGGCATAAAGAAATAAATTAGGGTTTATGCAGTATCAGTAACCCCACCACCACCAGCACCGCGCTAAAACAGAGCTTAAGCATTCTGGGATGAAGTTTATGCGCCAGCGTAACGCCCCATGAGACGCTGACAATGCCGCCCAGCGCCAGCGGAATGCCAATATGCCAGGCGATATTTCCGGCCAGGGCATAGGAGGCCAGCGCGGCCAGCCCACCCGGCACCACCAGCGCCAGCGCGGTTCCCTGCGCCTGGGTTTGCGTATAGGCAAAGAGCATCACCAGCAACGGCACCACCACCAGCGCGCCGCCGACGGTAAACAGGCCGGAGGTAATGCCGCTCAGTAAGCCCAGCAGCGGCAAAAACGCCAGCGGCAGCGCAACGCGGCTCTTTTGCCGAAACCAGAGCATTTGCGCCAGGTAGTAGAAGGCAATAACGAATAAAAAGAAGGAGAAGAACAGCGCCAGCCGGTCGGTATCCAGCGATGTTGCCCAGTTCGCCGTGAAAAAAGCGGTTACGCTGGCAATGGCGCACAGCAACAGCGTTTTCTTATTGTCGATTTGATTACGGCGTTTATATTGGATAAAGCTCAATAATACGTTGGGAATAATCATGATCAACGCCGTGCCCTGGGCATACGCCTGCGGCATATCAAACAAATAGCGCAGCAGCGGAATTGCAATTAACCCACCGCCGATCCCCAGCAGGCCACCGCATAAACCTAAACCCATGCCCAGCATCAGGCAGATTATAAATTGCAAAACAGAAAGCGTTTCCATGGATAAATTATCTTACGCTGAAAAAACGCGTCAATTTAGCACTGTTCTCAGCATATAGCTACCCTGCAAAAAACCCAAATTACAAACATCAATATGTTGAAATGCATAAAAAATATATCATTTTCACAATTTGTAAAAAGACTTTTTATAGCTCTATCTTTCGTTTCGTATATACATAAAAACCTCAATATTTATACTTGAATTATGTCGTGAACAATCCAGGTGTGAATATGAAACAAGGCAAAACGCTTTATGATAAACATATTGATTCCCATACTATTAAAACGCTAGATAATGCAGGGAACGTACTTCTTTATATTGATCGTTCAATTTTAAATGAATACACCAGTCCACAGGCGTTCAGCGGCCTGCGCGAACAGGACCGTCGCGTGTGGAACCCAAAAAGTATCCTGCTTAATGTTGACCATGTGAATCCAACTCGTCCGCTACGTGACCAGCAGATGACCGATCCAGGTGGGGCATTACAGGTAAAATACTTCACCGAAAACAGTGCTTTATTCGATATCGAGCTTTTCGATGTGATGGACAAGCGCCAGGGCATTGAGCACGTCGTCGCCCATGAACAAGGGCTGGCCATGCCCGGCATGGTGATTGCCGCCGGAGACAGCCATACCACCACCTACGGCGCGTTAGGCGCATTAGGTTTTGGTATCGGCACCTCCGAAATTGAACATCTGCTGGCCACGCAGACGCTGGTCTACAAAAAACTCAAAAACATGCGCGTCAGCCTGGAAGGTCGCCTGGCCGCTGGCGTGACCTCAAAAGACGTCATTATGGCGTTGATCGCGCGTATTGGTGCCGATGGCGCAACCGGCTATGCCATGGAATTTTGCGGCAGCGTCATTGACGCACTGAGCGTGGAAGCGCGTATGACCATCTGCAATATGGCAGTGGAAGCGGGCGCGCGCGGTGCCTTTATGGCGCCTGACGAGAAGGTCTTCGCCTACCTCAAAGAGACACCGCGCGCACCGAAAGGCGCATTGTGGAACGCGGCCATCGCCAGCTGGTCGCAGCTCAAAACCGATCCTGACGCGAAGTTTGATAAAGAGATTTATATCGATTGCTCCGCGCTGGAACCCTTTGTGACCTGGGGCATCAGCCCGGATCAGGCGGGTCCCATCAATGACTCTATCCCGGATCCGCAGCAGATTACTGACCCGCAAAAAAAGCAGGACTACCTCAACGCCCTGAAATATATGGATCTCAAGCCGGGGACGCCTTTCAAGGAAATCGTGATTTCGCATGCCTTTATCGGCTCCTGCACAAACAGCCGCATTGAAGACCTGCGCGAAGTAGCAAAAGTCGTGATGGGTAAGAAAATCGCCTCCCACGTCAGAGGCATGATTGTCCCCGGATCAACCCAGGTGCGTGAGCGGGCGGAACGGGAAGGGCTGGCTGATATTTTTATTGAGGCAGGATTCGAGTGGCGGCAATCCGGTTGCTCCATGTGTCTGGCAATGAATGAAGACGTTCTTTCCCCCGGCGATCGCTGCGCCTCCAGCACCAACCGCAATTTCGCTGGACGCCAGGGCGCGGGTTCCCGCACGCACCTGATGAGCCCTGCAATGGTTGCGGCCTGCGCCATTGCCGGTCATTTAACAGACGTCAGATATTTTACCGAGGTGTGATGATGGAAGCGTTTAAAACCGTAACCGGGATCGCCGCCCCCATGATGGCGGCCAATGTCGATACTGATGTCATTATGCCCAAGCAGTTTTTAAAAGGCATTGACCGTCAGGGCCTGGATCGGGGCCTGTTTTACGACCTGCGTTTTTTGCCGGATGGCAGCGAAAATCCTGAGTTTATTTTGAATACCACCGCGTGGCGTGGCGCGACGTTTCTGGTCGTCGGACCTAATTTTGGCTGCGGTTCAAGCAGGGAACATGCGGTATGGGGCATGAAGCAGCTCGGTATTCGCGCCTTGATTGGCACCTCATTCGCCGGAATTTTTAACGATAATTGCCTGCGCAACGGCGTACTGACCGTTTGCGTTAGCGAGGATGAACTTCGCCTTATCGCCGATGACATCGCCCGGGCGGAGAGCAACACCCTAACCCTCAACCTGGAAGAGCAAACCCTCCAGACCGTCAGCCACCGCCTGCCGTTTAGTGTCGATGCCCTGAAAAAGGAGATGCTGGTAAACGGGCTGGACGCCAGTGGTTTCACTCTTTCGTTTAAAGAAGACATTTTGCGTTTTGAGGAAAGCTATTTCAGCGCTAACCCCTGGCATAAAACCGCGTAATATCGCAGAGGTCACTATGAAAATCGTTAACTTCAAAGTTAATGACAAGCACAAGTTTGGCATTATCAAAGACAATGGCATTGTGGATGCCAGCGCTATTTACGGCAATAAATATCCCTCACTCAAAACCTTTCTTGAAAACGAGGATATTAAAGGGCTAAAAAAAATCAATGCCTCTGGCGTGGATTATCTTCTCGATGACATTGAGTTTTTACCTGTAATAGATAATCCCACCAAGATTATTTGCGTCGGTATGAATTACAGCGAGAAACGCGCAGAGTTTAATGAGTTAAATCCTGAACCCACCTTATTTGTACGATTTGCTGACTCACAAACCGGGCATCGCAGTTTTGTTAATAAGCCGGTGGAATCACGTGAATTTGATTATGAAGGCGAACTGGCGGTTATCATCGGTAAAACCTGTTCTCATGTCCGGGAAGAGAAGGCGCTGGACTATGTGGCCGGCTACAGCTGCTATATGGATGGCTCTGCCCGTGACTGGCAGCACACCTGGTACACCGCAGGCAAGAACTGGCCGCGTACCGGCGCATTTGGCCCCTGGCTCACCTGTAAAGATGAGATAACCGATCCACATAACTTATCGATTCGTACTTTCCTTAATTCGAATGAAGTGCAAAACGATAATACCCGAAATATGATCCATAAAATCCCATACCTGATTGCGTATATCAGTACCTTCACGCAGCTCAATGCCGGAGATGTAATTATTACGGGCTCGCCTGGCGGGGTAGGCAAAAAACGCACACCGCCTTTATTTTTAAAAGACGGCGATTGTATCGAAGTTGAAATAGAAGGCCTTGGTCGCTTAAGTAATCATATCAAAGAAGCCTTCGCATTATAACAATAATATCGTTCTCTATTTTTACCTCTTAAGGAAGTAGCCTCTTAATTCAATATACAGGTGAGTAAAATGGATCATATTGAAAGAAGTACCCTACATAATAAACCAACAGCATTGGCTGGCACCGGCATTAAGCAGGCGCTGCTAAAGAATGAAATCTGTTCTGTCCCGGTTTTGTTTTTCATTATCATGTGCATTATTGTTGGCGCAGCAGCATATTTAGAAACATTACCCAAAAATATGATTGGTGGACTGGCGATAATTATGGCGCTGGGCTTTATTCTGTCCACTATCGGCAAGAATATTCCCATTATTAAAGACATTGGCGGCCCGGCCATATTCTGTCTGATGATCCCCTCTTTCCTCGTGTTCTACGGCCATATCCCGCAGAACGTGCTGGATGCAACCAAGGTGCTGATGAAGGACGCCAACTTCCTCTACTTCGTCATCGCCACCCTGGTGGTGGGCAGTATTTTAGGCATGAACCGCATCATTCTCGTTCAGGGGATGATCCGCATGTTTGTTCCTCTGGTTGTGGGAACATTAACAGCCGTTGGCACCGGGCTTCTGGTTGGCAAACTGGTGGGTTACAGCTTCTATCACACCTTTTTCTACATCATCGTGCCCATTATCGGCGGCGGTATTGGTGAGGGCATTCTGCCGTTGTCGCTGGCCTATTCGGCTATCCTCGGCACGTCGCCGGATATCTATGTCGCCCAGCTTGTTCCGGCGGCGGTGATCGGTAATATCTTCGCTATTGTATGTGCCGGTTTTCTCGCTCGCCTGGGGAAAAGCAAACCCCATCTGAGCGGTAACGGTATGTTAATTCGCACCGCTGAAGACAATGCAATTTTTAATAATATTGCCGCCGAAGGAAACGGTAAAACCGATTACGCGCTGATGGGTGCAGGCCTGCTGATGATCTGCTGCTTCTTTATTGTTGGCGGACTGCTTGAGCGCATTTTGCATATCCCCGGCCCGGTATTGATGATCGTCATGGCGGTTATCTGCAAATACGCGAAGGTCATTCCGCAGCGGATGGAGACGGGTTCAAAGTCCTGCTACAAGCTCATTTCCACGTCACTGATATGGCCCACCATGATTGGTCTCGGGATGCTCTATGTACCGCTGGCAAGCGTGGTATCCGTGTTCTCCTTCGCCTATGTCGCAGTCTGCGGCTCGGTAGTGTTATCGATGGCGCTGGTGAGCTTTTTTATGGCGAAGCTTTTGAATATGTACCCCGTTGAAGCGTCCATTGTGACCACCTGCCACAGCGGCCTTGGCGGCACCGGTGACGTCGCCATTCTGTCTGCGTCAGATCGTATGGGGCTGATGCCGTTCGCGCAGATTTCCACCCGTATTGGCGGTGCTTCAACCGTTATCATGGCGACGATGCTGTTGGCAGCCTTTTCCTGATAATCATTTATCGCCACCCGCAGCATGGGTGGCGATTATAAAATGGTGCTCGCAAAATAGGCTTCCAGAAATGCCACGCATTTTTTGGTTTTGATGGATTCCTCAAGCTTGCCTGGATAAATCGCCCACACTGAAGCCCGCTCATAGTAGTCAGGCAGCAGCGGGATAAGCTCGCCTGATTCAATATATTTACGCGCATCCCATTGGCTTCGTAGCGCAATACCGTGACCATCCAGCGCCCATTGTAAAATAACTTCGCCACTGTTTGACGACAGGTCGCCACTGACCCTTACGCTCTCTTTACGTCGGCCACTGGTAAGATGCCAGAGCCCAAAGGGCAATCCTTTTTCCTGCAGGAACAGGCAGTCATATCCTGAAAGGGCTTCCACCGTCTGGGGAATCTCCCGGTCGGTGAAATACGTGGGAGAGGCGCACAATATGCGTTTATTTTCCGCAATCTTTCGCGCGTAATAGCGGTCATGGAACTCGTCACCAACGATCACTTCCAGATCGATACCTTCTTTGACCAAATCTATTTTGGTATCCGTTAGCGTCAGTTTAATTTTCAGCTTCGGATTTTCTTTCGAAAATAATGATAGCGCTTTCGCCAGGTGATTTTTACCAAAACCAAAAGAGCTACAAATGTGAATGCTGCCGACAATATCACTCTTCACATCTTTTATCTGTTCAAGCACGGACTCTGTTTTATTAATCAACTCTTCTGCCTGAACTCGCGTCACCTCACCCGACTCAGTAAGCTTGATATCACGCGTGTTGCGATAAAATAGCTTCACACCCAGAATGTTTTCGAGAATGCCAATACGTTTGGTGATATACGCGTTCGAGACACCCAGTTCAATCGCCGCACGTGAAAAACTGTTATTCCTGACAACGGCTAAAAAAACATTGAAATCTTCAATGAGCGGCCAGTTTCTTTTCATCAAGACTTTACCTTACGCAAAATATAAATGAAATTGCATCTTCGCGTAAAGCATAAGGGATTATATAAATAATTGATATAATATTCGGAGGAACCGAGCATGGCTCACAAATAAATTATATTTATGACTGAATAGTCCAGTCAGTCAGGCGAAGACCCGCTACGCGCTCAAATTCTCGGGTATTATTCGTCACCAGTATTAACCCCAATGATCGAGCATGCGCGGCAATCATGTTGTCGTAGGGTCCAATCGGGGTGCCGAGTTTTGCCAGTTCTGCCCGAATTTGCCCGGTGTGTATTGCAGCTTCAACGCCATAGTTAAGCACTTCCAGCCTCGCAACAAATCCTTCAATAACACGTAAGTTTTTCTCCGGGATTAGCGACTTTTCTGCACCATAAATCAGCTCCATCAGCGTGACAGAACTAATACACATACGGTCATAATGCTGTCGAAAAGCCTCACGTACGATCTGAGGCTTATTCTTTATGGTGAAAATACAAATGTTAGTATCCAGCATGTATTTAAGCATTAAAACTCTTCCCTGTTTTGCTCTTCCGGCTGCTCACGAGCCCCCATAAAATCAGGACTCGCACTCTCACCATCAAACCAGCTATCCCAGGCTTCTCCTGCTGGAGTGATAATACGTGCCCGGCCTAATGCCACAATCTCTACCTGTTTCACATCCTCAGGCAAAGCGACTGCTTTGGGTAAACGCACGGCCTGACTCCGATTGCTTTTAAACAGCGTCGTCTTCTCCACGGTGCCTCCACTGGCGAAAATTCATCCGATAAGCTTAAAACATGTATGGGATATGTCAATGGGATATACGTGACGCCCCTGACTCTTATGAACCAGGGGCCCGTCGCCCATCAAATCTGTGCCAGGCCGCCGTCGACGAACAGCTCAACGCCGTTGATATAGCTCGCGTCGTCTGACGCGAGGAATAGAATCGCGCTGGCGACTTCAGACGGTTGACCAATACGCCCGGATGGCACCTGCTCAGAGAGCCAGGATTTGGTGCCCTGCGCCTGCTCGCCGCCGCCGAAGAGTTCATTCAGCCCGGCGGTGTCGGTAAGCCCAGGGCTAATGGCGTTGACGCGAATACGCCGAGGTTTGAGATCCAGAATCCAGCTACGGGCGAAATTACGTACCGCCGCTTTGGTGGCCGAATAGACGCTAAATGCTGGGGTGCCTTTCACGCTGGTGGTCGACGCCGTCAGTACGATGGATGCGCCATCTTTCAGCAACGGCAGCGCTTTTTGTACCGTAAAGAGCACGCCTTTAACGTTGGTGTTAAACGTCTGCTCGTAATGCTGCTCGGTAATTTCACCGAGGGCGGCAAAATCGCCACCGCCAGCGTTGGCCACCAGCACATCAATCTGCCCGTGCTGCTGCTGGATTACATCATACAGATGGTCGATATCGGCAAGTTGTCCCATGTCTCCGCGCACGCCAACCACGCTGCCGGTAATGTCCTGTACGGCTTTGTCGAGGGTTTCCTGACGGCGGCCGGTAATGAAAACATGCGCGCCTTCTGCGGCGAAGGCTTTGGCTGTTGCCAGACCAATGCCGCTGGTTCCGCCGGTTACCACTACCACTTTGTTACTGTATTTGTTCATGTCGTTCTCCGTTTATTGCATTGGGTGAGTGGTAATAACCATACCCGTGGAACGATGATGCAAAAAGACAGCAAATATGCTACCAATCGTTCTATTAAAGGAACGATGAGAAAACGATGCGTACCGATCTGAATGATTACCGCTATTTTGCTGAGGTGGTGCGCCACGGTGGATTCGCCGCCGCAGGCAGGGCATTACATGAGCCAAAGTCGAAGCTGAGTCGCCGCGTTGCTGAGCTGGAATCACGCCTGGGCGTGCGGCTTATCGAGCGCACCAGCCGCCGTTTTCGCGTTACCGAAGTGGGTGATGCGTTTTACCAGCGCTGTCGGGCCATTTTGCAGGAAGCGGAGCAGGCGGAAGCGCTGATCGCCAGCGCCCACGCCGAGCCGCATGGGCTGGTACGCTTTAGCTGCCCCACCGGCATGGTCGAAGTGGTTTCCGACACCATCATGGCTTATATGCGCCGCTACCCGAAGGTCAGGCTGCAGATTATTGCCGTGGACCGGCCCGTCGATCTGATTAACGAGCGTATCGATGTCGCTCTGCGGGTACGTACCCAACTGAACAGCGACGCCGAGCTGATTATGCGCACCCTCGGCGTCTCACACCGCATTCTGGTTGCCAGCCCGGAACTGGCGCGCCGGGCCGGAGAGGATATCGCCATGCTGCATAGCCTGCCGACCCTCAGTACCAATGATGACGATCCCGAAGTAGAGTGGTCGCTGGAAAATAGCGATAAGCAAAAATGTGTTCTGCGCCATCAACCCGCGTTGAGCTGTAGCGATTTTGCCGCCGTGCGTACTGCCGCAAAAGAAGGGCTTGGCGTCGCATTTCTGCCGGAGCACTACTGCCATCGCGCTTTAGAAAGCGGAGAGCTGGTGCAGTTGTTCCCCGCCTGGCGCAGCGTGCCGGGTATCGTTCATCTGGTCTTTACCACCCGTAAGGGCCTGCCGCCTGCGGTCAGGGCGTTAATCGATAGCCTGGCGGCGTCTTTTTCGGCCTTGACGCGGTTGTGATTGTGCCAATATTCCCCATCAGCCAAAGGCATGAGGGGGTTCGATTTATGAACTCCCCTCATATCCACAATCTGCTACC
>Ga0194136_1001709_pt1 | contig 10900 bp, 9 predicted proteins | sample TARM_MetaG_T3A_1_FD_134023 | JGI IMG/M metagenome (GOLD analysis project Ga0194136, IMG submission 134023) | Freshwater microbial communities from Pennsylvania, USA, analyzing microbe dynamics in response to fracking - TARM_MetaG_T3A_14 (version 2) | ecosystem: Environmental > Aquatic >...
AGGGAGGAAATTATACAGTTAGTGAGAGCCCTGTCATAAGTAATTTTTCAGAAATAGTGTTTGTTGTAAGTAAAACTAATTACTCTCAGGGTGCTAGTAACTATGATGATTGCGTTATTATGCAATTTAGTAGTACAAATCCTTGGACGGCTATATTTTGTAAGGGAGTTGGTGTTGTTAAAGGATGGAATAGTAACTACTCAATGGAGCTGACTGGCGTTGAAGGCTCATTGAAAACAGCAGTGGCTTCGAAATCTGTTTCATTGCATGTGCCTAAAATAACCAAATGATTGGTTTGCAGGGCCAGCTTGGCTGGTCCTGATTTTTATTCTAACTTGGTGTTCCAATGCCGCTTAACCGTAGCCAATGAAATATCAAGCCTGGATGCAACCTTGCTCTGGCTCAGTCCTTGTCCTTTTAGCTCTTGAACGAAAGCCGTTGTTTTTAACGCCTCTGGCCGCCCTAATTTTTTCCCTTCTCTCTTGGCTCTTGCTAGCCCTTCCTGCGTTCTTTCTCGAATTCTATTCCGTTCAAACTCCGCAAAAGCACTGAACATCTGCAATATCAATAGTCCCTCTGAACTTGATAAGTCTTGTGCCGGTAGATCCAGACACATGACCTTAATTCCCCGCTGCATAAGCATGGTTATGGTCTGTTGCACATCGATGTTGTCACGACCTAGTCTATCCAGCTTGTTCACCACCAATGCATCGCCGGATTCCAACTTATGCTCAACCAGTAGCTTGAACTCGGGTCGCTGCATGGCGGCTACAGAACCAGAAATGGTTTCGCTGATAACGCGTGACGGCTCAACGATCCAGCCAGCTTTATTAATCGCTAGTAGTTGGTTTTCTGTCGTTTGCTCGACAGTTGATACTCTGCAATAGGCGAATACGCGTCCCATATTAATACCATTGGTGTCATGTAATGGTGTCAATTATTGCAAATGGCATCATAAAGTGCAATGGCTATTTATATGATACCAATGTGAGCCCAGTTGGAAGGTGTCATTTAACGGTCGATTGATGACTCTAACCAGGACTAACAGTGTGGGTGAAAAATTGGATTGCCTGTTTGTGTATATCGTATGCAATGTCGTGATGTTGTTGGTAGAAAGCAAGATTAAGCTCCAGCCGGTGAAGGCGAGTGGTGGCCATCAGGGCTCCGCACGCGCGAACCTAGGCCAATTAATGAAAACAGGCGCCATAGTAGCGATCTTGCTCACAAAGTTCAAAGCAAGGAAGGAAAACTGGTGGTTGCTTCAAGGACCCAGAGCTCATTTGGGGGCCTTTTGCGGCGCTTTTATCAGGATCCGCTAGATTTTAACCAATGTCCTTGGCAAGAGAACGTATCGATGCGCGAATTTCTTTCCCGCTTCAAACTCACCACCCTGTTGTTGGTGATCGCCATGTGTCCGGTGGTGTATGCACTACTCGTCGGAGGGTACCTGATTTCTGGCTTGCAGCAATCTGTCGATCAGGATCAACAGACACTCCGTCTGATGGAGGTGACTCGTGCTTTGGATCGGGCGGTGGATGCTAATGCGGCAGAGCGTGGGATCAGCATGGGCTATCTTGCCAGCAAGGGTGGTCGTTTTGTCGATGAGCTTCGGCACGCTCGTCAGCAGAGTGACGAGGCTCTCCAGCAGTTGAGACAACAACTCGCCGATGTGGAGCAGTTAACCGTATTAGCACGGATCCCCGCATCCTTTGAGCTGCGAGCGGCGATCCGGAGCCAGGTGGATCAGCTCGACTCCAAAGGGGTCTTTGCGGCATACAGTCAGCTCAATGGCGGTTCGCTGGATGGGTTGCGGGTTTTAATCAACCGGATCCCGGTTGAAACCGTTCGTGAACAAGCTCAGGCGCTACTGGAGTTGTTGTCACTCAAAGAGAATACCGCGCAACTCAGAGGACTGGTGAATGGCATGCTCAGTGCTAATCACGCCACCCCTGATGCTTTGTTTAAGTTGCTCGCCTTGAACACGGAGGATGGACGGCTGATGGCACAGCTGGAACTGACGGCATCACCAGACTTGCAGGTTGCGGTGCAACAATGGCGGCAGGGAGCTGAAGGGCTTGCCGTCAAAACCATGCTGGATCGGGTTCGGCAGCAGGGGGCCGGTCCCTATTCCGGTTTACAGGCGGGCTCCTGGTTTAACGCGGTAACAGCCCATATTCAGCAGTTGAGCCAGCTTTCAGCGACCCAGTTGCAATCCATGATGACGTATACCCGACAGCGGGTGCAGAGCAACCAATCTGCGGTCTGGATAGCCGGTTTCCTGGCTGTCAGTTCGACTATTCTGCTGATTGGCATGAGTTGTCTGCTGATCCGGATCACCAGTCAACGAGTTCGAGGCATCGAAAAAACGCTGACGGCGATCGCCGAGCACCAGGATTTGACCCTACGGATTTGCGATCCTGGACAGGACGAATTAGCTCATATCAGTACTGCGGTCGATAACTTATTGCAGCAGATGGTCCGCCTGCTTGGGGAGATCCATGCTCATTCAGTGGAGGCGCAAGCCGTTGCCAAAGCTGTTGATCAGTTGAGCGGGCAGGGGCAACAGCAAGCGGCCATGACCCATCAACATGCCGATCAAATTGCTGCTGCCGTGACCCAGATGGCGCAGTCCAGCGTCGAGGTTGCCCGGCACACCCAGCAGGCGGCTACTGATACTCAGGCCGTACGTGGCCTAGGGGCTGAAAATCGGGATATCAGCCGTCATGCCAATCAACTCATCACCACCTTGAGCCATGAAATCAAGTTGACCCATGGCGAGGTTGAGCAGTTAGCGGCCCGTAGTCAGCAGATCGGCTCGATTCTGGATACCATCAGTGCTATCGCCGAGCAGACGAACCTGTTGGCGCTCAATGCGGCCATTGAAGCCGCGCGTGCGGGCGAGCAGGGCCGAGGTTTTGCCGTAGTGGCCGATGAAGTCCGGCAATTGGCCAGCAAGAGTCAAGGCGCGACCGAAGAGATCCGGACTATGATTGCGGCGTTGCAACAGGGTGCCAAACAAGCGCTGGAGAAAACGATCCGCAGTCATGCCTGCACGGAGCAGACTGCGGAGGCGATTGGGCGTTCTGAACATGCCATGGTGACGTTATTTAGCCATATTGATAGCCTCAGTGGCGTCATCGGACAAATTGCCGAGTCGGTGGACGAACAAACCCGAGTCGCACAGATGCTGAATGAGCAGGTAGAGCAGGTTGCGCTCCTGGCCGATGGGACGCGACAGGTGGTCATTGAAAGCCATCAACAGACGGTGTTGCTGGATCAAGCCGCCAGCTTGATCCATCAGGAGCTGGCGGCTTTTCGGCTACAGTCGTAGAGGGTCGTTGCTAGGTTCGAGGTGTCAGTATTTGCTCGCAGCGAAGTGGCAGGATCGGTAGCGGCTTGGGTTTTGAGCTGCTGCTGACTTCCGTAGGACCACTAAACCAGCTTTTCAACTCGTCATCACAACCGTCACCTGGCGGGATTGGTTTTTGCGCTTGGCAGTCCCGGGCGCCATTAGGACATTGCAAGCGGACATGCAGATGAGCCCGATGGCCGAACCAGGGGCGGATCCGGTGGAGCCAACTGCGATCGCGCGCCGTTTGTGCACACAGAGCCTGTTTGATCGCTGGATGCACAAAAATACGCTCCACCCGTGAGTCGGATGCGGCTAACCGGAGCAAGGTTTGTTGCTGCGCGCTGAAGGCGCGACTCACATGCCGGTTATCAGCGCGGACCATATCCAGAGGGGTTGGGTTTGCCAACTGTTGCCGGGACAATGGGGGGGCTGCAAACCGGAACCAGATATCCACATCTAGACCATTCTGGTGGCTGCGATGACCTGAGCTAAACGGTCCGCCTCGCACCATGGCCATGTCACCAATCAATAGCGGTGGCAGACCTTGGGATTGGCTGCGCGCGACTAAATCATGCAGGTAATCCACCAGCACCGGATGACCGAAGTAACGCCGCTGAGCTGGGCGCAACAGTTGATAACCCTGGCCATGCAACGCCATCTGCTGGCTACCTTGTAAACATCCGGCACTGTAAGAGCCTATGGGTTCTGGATGTCCGGGGGCTGGTGTTGTCAGCAAAGGCCAGGGATTCCCCAAGGCCAGTGCCAAGAATAGATGTACCACTCGATAGTTCCTTGGATACGCAGGCTAAAGCATGGTGCTATTCGAGCCTGAATTGAGTGGTTGTGCAAGTGATTGCTGCCATGACATTGTGATTAACCATAACGCTCCACTGGGAGCGTTATGGTCGTCGGTATCAGCTGGTGTCTCAGCTAGCGCACACCAGCAACAAGACGGCTCGTGCACCAAGGGTGTAGCTGGTGCCGACCTCCGGCAGTGGCCGCCCATGAGAGTTGATATCATCGGGTGCCGAGAGACTGGTATCGGTGATCCGCAACCAGGTCCCTTGCGGGTTATGGGGCGGGGGAGGCAATTCCAGTGTCAAGGGTTCCCAGAACGCGTTGAAGAAGGCGTAGTAGTCAGCCTCATGGCTGAGTGAATAGGCGGTAAGCCCGATAGCTCGCGAGTCGTCACCCCAGTCAGGCGCATAGGGTTTGACGCCGTGCCAGACGATGCGGGCGTTTTCCAGGGCATCGCCCAAGGAAATCAAATCGGATGTCCCAGTCCCGCGCAAGGCGCGATAGCTCAGCAGCTCACGCACAAACCGGAACATCTCGTCACGCTCTGGGCTGGAGTCCCAGTTCATCCAGCTGATGGCGTTATCCTGGCAGTAGGCATTGTTGTTACCCTGCTGGCTGCGTAGCCGCTCATCCCCCATCAGCAACATAGGGGTACCGACCGAGATCAGATTAATCGCCATCAGGTTCTTGGCCTGACGCAGGCGCAGGGTCAGCAACTCGGGATCATCAGTGGGACCTTCGACGCCATGATTCCAGCTGTAGTTGGCATCACTACCGTCCCGATTCTCCTCACCATTGGCCAGATTGTGTTTTTGGTTATAACTGACCAGATCCCACAGCGTAAAACCATCATGGCACGTGACGAAATTCAGACTCTTGTGAGGATCGGCATAGGGTGCCTGATAGATATCCGGACTACCGGTCAGACGGCTGGCCAGGCGGGACACCATGCCTCTGTCGCCTTTGATAAAGCTACGCACATCATCCCGGAAATGGCCATTCCATTCGCGCCAACGCGCACCAGCCATGCGGCCCACTTGATACAGGCCACTGGCATCCCAGGCTTCGGCGAAGATCTTGGTCTCTGCCAGGGTGTAATCGCTGTCGATGGCCAGCAGAGTGGGCGGATCATTCAGCGGATGTCCGTTCTTGTCGCGCGAGAGAATGGCTGCCAGATCGAAACGGAAACCGTCGATGTGCATCTCTTCTTTCCAAAAGCGCAAACTGTCAGTGATCAGACGTTTAGTCATCGGATGGGAGGCATTCAGGGTATTGCCGCAACCGGAGTAGTTGGTATTGAAGCGACGACTCTCATCAAGGATATAAAACGCCGAATTATCGAGGCCGCGGAAGCAAAAGGTCGGACCTTCATCATCGCCTTCGGCGGTGTGGTTATAGACCACATCCAGGATGACTTCGATATTGGCTTTGTGCAGCGCCTTGACCATGTCACGAAACTCATCCAGCACACCATTATAACTGCTGTCACTGGCGTATTGGGCATGGGGTGCAAAGAAGCCCATCGGGCTATAGCCCCAATAATTGCTGTTCCCGGGACGCGCATCCTGAGGGTCGAACTGGAAGACCGGCAGCAATTCTATGGCCGTGATACCCAATTCTTGCAGGTAAGGGATCTTGTCGATGACGCCAGCGTAGGTTCCGCGACGGACTTGAGGCAGTCCAGAGCTGGGATCCTTGGTAAAACCGGCGACATGCATCTCGTACACCACGGAGGCGGAGAGTGGATGCCGCGGCATTTTGTCCTCTTCCCAGTCATAGTTCGCCATGGAAATGACGGCGCACTTGGCGCAGCCTTCCAAATTAGATCCGGGCGCAGCTGCTTTTTGCCGATCGTAGTTGTCAGGCAGGACGATGCGTTTGGCATAGGGATCGAGTAATACTTTCTCTGGCTCCCAGCGGTTACCCGGCATATTCAATAACAGGGTCGGGATGCGCCAACCATACAGTTGTCCCGGCAGGACTCCTGTGACATGCACATGCCAGTAATAGCCAGAGCGGTGATTTGGTGCCTTGAGAAGAATGACTTCTGGGTCTGTGTCCAGCTCAGAGCGAAACAACAGTAGTTCCATCTCTTTGGCAAAACGCCCCCAGATGGCGAAATTGACCCCGTCGTGTTCGACGGTGGCGCCGAGTTCTCGGCAGTGGCCAGCGGTTATCACCTTGGTCATTTTCATGGCAAACATCCTGTCAACTGTCCTTTCATGCAGATAGCAATGGTACTGCATATGCGTCGGGGCGGAAGGGGGGATATCTGAAAAAGTATCTTGAAAAGGTTATTTTTTGATATCCAGCCGTAGTTGGGGGACTCTTATGCCTACGATCTGTCTATTTTTTATGCCGCATGGATCACGGAAATAGATTGAGTCCTTATAAAACTGGAACTTATAGCAGGGTAATCACTCTAATTTTTCCGATGCTATCGCGTCTCGGATCGACAACTGATCCGCTATGCCATCAGGAATAATCCGATTTTTGCAGTGAGCGGCATACCCACTCGACAGACGGATATTCCGCTTAACTCGCAATGAAAATAGGGTGACAAGGAGTGCTAAACCATGCTCAAAGAGCTGCTGATCGTCGGTTGTTGTTGGCTCCCAATGTCAGGGGTGGTGTGTGCGAACGAGGTTCACACGAGATCCAGTGACGTGGTATCGCCCTCGATCTATGGCGAGTGGAAGCTGGTGGGCGCATCGATGGCGGTCCCGGTAAACTGCCGGCGGACCCTGATGCGGATCTCCCCGGATGGCTATGTCAGTGAACAGAGTCAATCTGACCACGGAGAGCTATTTTCCTTTCGTGCTCAAGCTCGTATCAAACAACAGGGCAGTCGATTTTTGTTGACGCTCAGTTCGCCACAACACAATGGCAAACCGGATTGTCTGGGCAATCCGGCCCGTTATATCAGCAGCAATTTTTTGAACTCGGTCCATCTGCAACTCAATGGTAACCGGCTGTATCACTATCTGGGGAGTGATCAGCAGGCGGGTTATCTGCGCTATGAGCGCGTGCCATTGGCTGAACGTCGGTAGTCCAAAATCCGAGAGCGCTAACCGGACAATTTCCAGTCAAAGGCCGTCGCGGTCGGCCGATGGTCATGGCTGCTGCGAAGTGGGTGTGATTGCCACAGGGGCAAGAAGAGCAACTCCATCTGTCGGGCGCGCGCCAAATCAAAAAGCCCTACTGCACTTGCTGCTTCGGCACTGATGTTGCCTTGCAGAACATCGACAAAATGGTGCGCAACCTGATGATTGGCGCGGATCCAGGGGTTGACCTCGGCGGGCTCCCCATCCGTGATGGCCACTCCGTCCGCCAGCAATGGCTCGAACCACCAGCCGCGCTCGGGACGAAAACCACCGCGCAGTTGATAAGCGTTCTGGCTACCGATCAGGGTCATATCAAAGTGCAACCCGGGCATAGGCCAATCACAAAGCAATATATCTAGCAGGGCTCCCTGACAGGTGAACTGTACGGTCATGTTATTGCCCTGACCGGCAATCACCCCTTGGTACTTGAAATCATCGAACAGGGTATAGAGCAGAGAGAACGGATGCACCACATCTTCGACGAACCATTCAACCGGGCTCTTGGGGTAGGGCAGGTTCACGCCGACAACGAGGCAGATGCGGCGGAGCTCTCCAAGATCGCCAGCCTGGATCCGGGCTTTGAGGGCCTGCGCGGTTTGCAAAAGGGTGAATGGATAGCTGACATAGATGCGGGATGAGGCCAGCGATGAGAAGGCAGCCTGATTGTCGGGGGTTATGCCGAGGGGCTTTTCACAGAGGATGGCTCGATCCTGAAGCGCTTGCAGATAACCTAAATGACTCGACGTCGGGGTCGCGATGGCGATGACATCGCAGTCGACCAAGGTATCAAGATCGGTACCGAAACGCGGGATCTGCTCCTCTTGCGCGATACGTGCCACCAGATCCGCATCGTGGGCCATTAGGGCATCGACCTGACACCCGGCTTGTCGTAGGCCAGCGACGTGGACGCGGCCCCAGTTGCTGCCGATCACTCCGGCAGTGAGTGTGGTTTTGTTCTGGTTCATTTTTTAATCCCGTGAATCCTGGTGGGTACGAGTCTGGTTGCTCGCCCCTATTGTTATGATGTTGTTCCGAGCTTTGCGACAGCATGGCTCGGCGTTGAAACTGTATATGATACTAACCATGGGGTTGATATGGATTTGTTCGAAGCCACATTAAGGCAGAGCGACCGATTATGCAATTTTCTGCTGTCATCCGTGCCGAAACCTCAGCGGCTGTGTTCAGCGTGATTTGACTGGACGACTGAAATGAAGCACGAAACGAGCTCCTCCCAGTTTGCTCTGCTCGATGGACATTTGACCGCCATAGGCCTGGAGTATGTCAGTGGCGACAGCGAGGCCTATGCCTTGCCCTGGTTTCAGCGTGTCAATGCGTACACCTCGTTGCAAAATCTGCTCCCGCCGATTCACCGCCACGCCCGGACCATCATCGGCGACATCCAGCACCAACTGCTGCTGATCGTGGTAGAGCCGAACTTCCACATATTCCAGACAGTACTTGCAGGCGTTTTCGATGATGTTGCCGGCAATTTCCATGAAGTCATTGCGATCACCGTAGAAGACCAATCCACTGTCGCAACTGAGGGTTAGCACCACGCCCTTGCGGTCGTAGACTTTTCGCAGTGCATCACAGAGCGGTCTGATCAGTGATTCGACGTCATGTCGTTGCTGGAATAATCCCGGCTCGGGTCCGCTGGCCGCGCGCCGTAGATAATAGCCAATTTGCTGGGAGATACGGCTGATCTGCTCTTGCATGAGCGGCTCTTGTGTGGGCATCAGCTCTGGTTTTTCGCGCAGGGAATGAAATGTTGACTGCAGAACCGCCAATGGTGTTTTGATACTGTGGGCCAGATCGCCCAAGGAGTGACGATAGCGCTCGAGTTGCTGACGCTGTTGCTGCAGCAGCAAATTCAGGTTATTGACCAGATCATCGAGCTCACGGGGGGGCACAAACTCAAGCTGTTGCTGGGTGCCCCGCTCCAGTTGCCGTACGGCAAGCGCCAGTTTATCGATAGGGCGCAGACTCCATTTGGCGGCAAACCAGACTATGGGCAGCAAGATCAGTAGATTCACCAGAGTGACGGTCTGAAAGGCGTGCCATAGGTAGGAATTGTCTTCGCGCTCCTCCGGTACGGTATCGATCATGGCAACCCGCAAAGCAGGTCGTTCTGCGGTAGCCGGATAGTGTTGTATTCGGACAGAATAGCTGTAATCGTCGAATTGTTGGAGTAAGCCTTCTTCTTCGACGGGCAGGGGGTTACCCTTGCGATCGTGGGATCCAGGTAAGAGTTGTGGATGTTCAATCTCGTACAAGCCAGCCTGTCTGAGCCATTGTTCCGTCAGGTAGCGCCGAAATTCAGGTAGGTCTCGTGACTGCCAGATGAGTTGGTTGTTGGTATCGAATACCCAGGTGGCATATAACCGTTTACGCAAGGCATTTCCCGGACTGAGCAAACTGACTTGGCCATCCTGGACCTGAACCAGTGTCATGAACGCATCAATATCGCGCTCCATCCACTGGTTGGTATAACGCAGCTGCATCATATTTTGGCCGACGACGGCCAGCACTGCGTACAACATGGAGATCAGCAGCAACCCTGTCGCGGTGCCAGCGATAAAGCGTAGCCGTAACGAACCGCGTAGAGCCTTCATGTCGGCATATCAAAGCGATACCCCTGACCACGCACGGTCTGGATCGCATCCGGTTGATTCTCCAGTTGCATCTTGCGCCGCAATCGACCCATCAACACATCAATGGTATGAGTCTCGCGTAGCTCCGCATCGGCATACAGTTGGAACATCAAGGTATCTTTACTGATCACTTCGCCTGAGCGTCGCATCAGGAACTCCAAGATCTGGTATTCAAAGGCGGTCAACTTGACAACCTCGTCATTAATTTTTAGTTCCTTGCGGCTCAAATCCAGCAGATAGGGGGGGGCCTGGATGAGCGAAGAGGCCAGACCGCTGGCGCGACGGACCAGCGCATTGATCCGCGCCACCACCTCTTCGAGTTGAAACGGTTTGGTCACGTAATCATCGGCCCCGGCTTCCAGGCCCTTGACCTTATCTTCCCATGCTTCGCGTGCGGTGAGGATCAGGATGGGAAAGGCGATGCCATGCTGGCGCCAGCGCTTGATCAGGCTCAGGCCGTCCTCATCGGGCAACCCCAAATCGACGATAGCCAGGTCTAGTTCATGTTCCTGACAGTAGTAGTCGGCCTCCTGGGCATCGCTGGCGCTGTCAACCAGATGCCCTAGTTCCTGAAGCTGGACGCCCAGATGATGGCGCAATAACAGATTGTCTTCGACGAGCAAAATCCGCATCGGTAATACCTCGAGTGACGGCCAGGAATGAGATCCGACGTATCGGAGCCTGATGGATGACGGTCGTCTGGGGTGCCGCTGTGCCGACTGACCGTTCCGCGACTGTGTCCAGTCTAGCGAATCCTTGTTGAACTTTAGATAAACCAGCTACCATTTTACCGATATATCAGTCGGATAGCGGCTCATCTTTATCTCTTCTCCCATTTGGGGCCTATGGGGTAGTATGAGCCTGTTAGCAATATGTTATTCCAAGAACAGGAGCCTTATATGTTAAAAGAATTCAAAGACTTTGCGATGCGCGGTAATGTGGTGGACATGGCGGTGGGTATCGTCATCGGTGGTGCGTTCGGTACCATCGTCAAG
>Ga0194136_1001714_pt1 | contig 10874 bp, 9 predicted proteins | sample TARM_MetaG_T3A_1_FD_134023 | JGI IMG/M metagenome (GOLD analysis project Ga0194136, IMG submission 134023) | Freshwater microbial communities from Pennsylvania, USA, analyzing microbe dynamics in response to fracking - TARM_MetaG_T3A_14 (version 2) | ecosystem: Environmental > Aquatic >...
TATATATACTGAATTCTTGCCTTTAGATAGAATTTTACAAAAGTAGCAAGCATATAAAAATAACCTAGTAGCTTAGCTACTAGGTTAAGTATCATCATACTATACTAATTCAAATTGGTCTTTTCCTACACCACATAATGGACATACCCAATCTTCAGCAATATCTTCAAAAGCTGTTCCTGGTTCTACTCCTGAATCTACATCTCCTATTTCTGGATCATAAACATAACCACATACTACACATACCCATTTTTCCATTTTATTTCCTCCTGTTGTTTTTTGATTTTTATCTTAATTTGTAGCCTTCCATAAACCATGAAGGTTGCAATATTCTCTAGCAAAAACTTTATCTGCTTTTTCTACTTTAAATTCTGCTTCTGGTGCTTCTCCAGGATTTAGATATTTTTTGTATACTCTATTTCCTACAGTTAATTCTATAAATTGTATCCAGTGTGCTTCTGTCATTGGATGTGCTGTTGCTTCTCCAACTTTTACTCTGTAACCATCTTCTAACTCTTCTATAAAAGGTACATGTTTTTCTACTGTAGAATCAGCAGATTGTTCCTCTAATACTTCATAAGCTTCTACCGCTCCATTACCTAATAAAACTTCTAATACTGTATCACCTTGTTTAAGTATTTTTCTTTGGTTCATAAACTCAACTCCCTTTTATTTTTTGACAGTTATTTGTTATCTTATGTTTAATATTAGCTTTTTTTTTTCAAAATTTCAACTTTTTTTTATTATTTATTTAAAATTAATAAAATAACTAACTATCTTTTTTTAAACACTTCTTGCAAATACCTTTAAAATATAGGTGTTGTTCATTAATTTGAAAATCATTTAAACTTTCAAAATTAATATTTTCAGGGTCTATATCAATATCATATAAGTCACCACAATAGGTACATTTAAAATGTCCATGTAAACCCATATCTGCGTCATACCTAGTTTCATTTTCTTCGATAATTACTACAAGTGCAATTTGCTTTTCAATAAAAAGATTTAATGTATTATATACAGTAGTTTTTGATAAAGTAGGTATTTCCTCCACCAAAGCTTTATATATCATATCAACTGTAGGATGGTTTTTATGTGTTATTAGATATTCAAATATTTTAATTCTTTGATAAGAAGGCTTAATCTCATGACTTTTAAGATATTCACCAACATTCTCAATTTTAGTTCTCATAAATACACCTCCCAGCAGTTTTTTAAATTTGTTATCATTTCAATTTTGATTATACTTTCTTTTTGATTTTTTGTCAACTGTTTATTGGGATTTTCACAAAAAATGTTGTCCCTTCTCCCTCTTTACTAATAAAATCAATTGTTCCTTCATGAGCACTTATAGTTTTTTTTGCACTTACCAAACCAAAACCAGTCCCATTATGCTTTCCAAAGGTTTTTCCTGCTTGAAATATATATTTCTGATTTTCTTTTTTTATTCCTTTTCCATTATCACTTATTTCCAAATACATAATTTTATTTTTCTTATAAATTTTAATTCCTATTTCGCTTTCTTCTTTATCAATAGCTTCCATTGCATTTTTAATTAGATTCCAAACAACATTATGAATCTTTACTTTATCAAGATAAATATTTGTTTTACCTCTAATATCTATATGTGCTTCCTCTTCTACCCCCAAAAGTCTTACAACATCCAAGACTATTTCCTTTAAGTCACACCAGTCCTTATTCAAAACAATATCTTCTTCTCCAGCGGTAAGACTTAAAATATCTTCTAACATTGTTCTAATCCTTCCAATAGCTCCTTCCATTTTTGTTAGCATTTCATCCTCATAACCCTTTAATTTAAATAATTCTACATAACCAATTAAACCTGTTAGTGGATTTTTCAAATCATGGACTATTGTAGATACTGCTTCTCCTATTACAGATAATTTTTTTAAATTTCTTATTCTTTTTCTTTCATATTTTCTAAGGTCTTCTATATCTCTAAAGCTAAATATTATATATGTTTCACCTTCAAATTCAAAAGGATATATGTTTTGAATTATGCTTATTTTTTTTCTTACGCCTTCTATTCTCAAATGTAAAAAACCCTCTTTATTGTATATGGGTTCATCTGTACTTTTCATACTCATAATTGTTTTTTGTAAAAAACAATATTTACAAACATTTTCAAATTTACATTTTTCTGCCATTAAAAAAGTATCACAAAATTTCTCTTTATTTCCAGCAGAAGAAAAACTTATATGAGGATTTTCTTTTAAAAAATTTTTCATTTTTTGATTCAAAGATTTTATTTCACCTTTTTTATTAAAAATAATGATCATTTCTGGCATAGATTCAATAATTGCTTTTAGTAATGGGCTTTTTTCCTTTTCAGCTAATATCTTCTTATCCAATTCCATAGATTCCCTCCAAAAGAAACAAGAAGCCCATGGGCTTCTATTTATTGTTAGCTTTAAAACTACCTATAAGAAGTAGAATATCATCAATCAATTCATCAGAATAACCAAAACCAAATTTTTTCTTAGCATTTCCTACTATATCATAAATTTTATTTTGATTCTCTTCCATAGCATCTTTACTTTCTTCTAACTTCTCTCTTATTTCTTTTTCATTTATTTCTAACTCACTTAATTTTTCTGCTCTTTCTCTAGCAAGTTTTTCCAAATCTTTTAATTTTCCTTCTAAAGTATTTATCATTTCTGCTTTTTCTCTCAAAATAATATTTAATTTTTGATTTTGTTTATTAGTATTTTCAAAATCTTCTGTATTTTTCTTCATTTTTTCTTTTAATTCTATGCACTCTTTTTCAAGTTCTTCTTTTCTATTTTTCAAACCTTCCATTCTACTTTCCAAAAGGTTGTGCTTATCATTTAATTCAACAAATCTTCTTCTAAGTTCTGTTGCTGGAATATGTTGAGGATTATTTCTTTCTCTTTCAGCATCTCCTAGTTTAAATCCTTTAAATTTTTTACTGTTTAATATTTTTACAAATACTTCTAAATAATCTCTTGCCTTACTTACTGCATCATTTTTATCTACCCTGTTATTTACTCTACTTTTGCAGAAAGGATATACTATATTTTTTCTATTTTTTACCATTGTTTCTTCTGTCATAATTTCATTATTATCTTCATCATTAAACAAAGAAATTCTTCTATGAATTGAACAAAGTCCAAAGTGCATAGCATAAACAAAGTAAATATAGTTATAATCTAATAACTTAAGAATTTTTCTTGTTCCTTTTACTGAGTAAGTTATTAAGAAAGTGATATATTTTGCATATTCTAAGAAACTTTTCTTTTGTAAATTTTCTCTTCTAATATCCTTTGATAAAGCTAAATAATCTTCTGGATTAAAAACAAATGAATCTATTTCTTTTTTATCTATATCTTTTTCATAAAATTCTTCTATCTGTGCACATAGTGGAGCCAAATCTACCCACATATTTTTAAAGAAAGGAACGCTATCAAGTTCATTTAGCATTTCAGAAAATTCTATTTCTGCAAGTTTTTGATCTGATTCATCAGTTCCACCCCAGAATAATAAATAGAAAAATACTGCTCCTATTCCATAAATATCAGTAGCAAAAGACCATTGTCTAAGTTCCTTTGTTCTCGGTATTGACATCCAAGATGCATTTTCAATTTCTTCGTTGGCAGAAGTAATTATTTTTCCATGGAAAATTTTCCAATAATCTTTGCTACAAAGTAACATTCTATTACCATGTTCATTCATAGAAACATCTTCTATTTGGAAGATATATTCTCTCACTTGAATTTTATCACCTGGAATTAAAAGTGCTGGGTCATATACTGGTTTACCTTCTTTCATGCTAGGAAATTCATGATTTTTAAGTTCGTCCAAAACTTCTACCTTCACATGCTCTTTGTCTAAAAGGTCTGTTCTCCATCCTAATAAAATCCTTATATTATCCTTTTCTTCACTTAAAAATATTGCTGTATCTGCATTCTCTTTTTCTATGTCACTTCTTCTTTCAGGAGCATAAAAAGGAGAACTTCTTTCTTTACTTAAAGTTGGTCCAAGTATTTTTTCATAATTACTTTTATTTACCTTATGGTCTATATCTATACCAAAATCATGCCTATTAAAACTTCCATAATCTATTAGCTTATAGTTTACTGGATTTTGTTCACTACCTATGTGCATAATATTAGCTGGTCTTATATCTGAATGTATTATATTTCTATGATGTAGCGAATCCAAACCACTTAGCAATGCCTTGGTAACTTCTAAATACTCTAATAAATTCCAGCCTTTAGTTTTCTTATTAATAACCACTTCACTAAGGGTACTTGTTCCCCATTCATATACAATTGAAGGTAGACCTACATACCAAAGTTCTTCTACTGGACTTGGTTCTTTTAAAAATTCAATAATATCTATATAGGCTATTTTCTTTCTGTTTTCCTTCGGTTCATAAAGTACTATAGTTTTTTTCCAAGGCGAACCATTTTCCACAGCATTTTCCTTTAATTTATTAAAATCATCTTGTGATTTTATCGGTAAATGATTTAATTGAATTGTTTTAGGAAAAACTGTTACATCCCCTTTTTCTTCTACCTTTATTCCAATAAATCTAGGCATTTTACCCTTATTATATTGAACTGCAATAATTTGCCCATGTTGCTCTCTAGCATCTTGGTATATAGAGTTACTACTTTGAATAGGTGCTTGTATAATTTTATCTTTTAATAATGCCCCTCTTAATAAACCATCTCTTCCTATTTCATCTTGAGTCGTAAATATTTCATTAACATTTCTTTCTTCTTCATTTAATAATTCACAAATATATGAATTTTCTTTTAGAGTATCTGCTAATAATCTAGGTATTTTCAAGGCATATACTCCACCTTTTCCATTTCTAAGTTGAACTACAACGCCTAAAGCACCTTCATAGCAAAGCCCTATACAAAACCCATCTTCATCTACAGGGATATACCATTTTTCATCTATATAAATTTTATAGACTTCTTGCTCAGTACTTTGATTTTTATTCGTTTCCTTCAAAAATATCACCTCTTATTAATTTTTAATAAATAAAATAATTCCTATAAGATTAATTTTACCACTTTTTTTTTAGATATACAATGACTATGTTATTTATTTTAAATTGCATCTCATAAGTACTCTATCTTCCCCTTGTCCATATTCATCTTTTAACTCTTCAATAATTTCAAAGCCAGCTCCCTTATATAAATTAAGTGCTCCAGTATTGTTAGGACTAACTGTTAATTCTAGTTTTTCTATATTTTTTTTATTCATATATTCTTTTATCTCTTGCAGGAAAATTTTACCTCTACCTTTCCCTCTTTCTTTCTTATGAATGCATATTCCATAAATATATGCTATGTTTCCATCAAAACCTCTAATAAATTCTGCTACCCCTATTATTTTGTTATTTTCATCTTGCAAAGCTAATACTTTTCCATATTTTATAAAGGGTTTTAAAAGCCAAATATCTACAGCTCCCAACTCTCCAAAACTTTCCTTTTCTAAATAAAGTATTTCATTTATATATTTTCCATGTTTCTTTTCTATCTCAATTATATTCAATATAAGACACCTCACTTAAATAAAGCCCCTGTGGTTCAGCTAAGTATTTACCGAACTCTTGCTTATTTGGATTTGCTAATTTATTTTTAATATAATCTTTTTCTTCTTTTTCAAAATATACAGCTAAGGCAGAACCTACAATAATTCTAACCATGGATTTCAAAAAAGAATTTGCCTTTAAATAAATTAAAGTATTATTACCCTCTTTAAAAACTTTTACTTCGTACATCTCTCTAATTGGATTTTGTGCCTGACAATCAGCCTTTCTAAAACTACTAAAGTCATGCTTTCCAACTAAGGGCTTTAATATTTCTTCTAATTTTTGAGCGTCTAAGTCCTTATCTAAATACATAACTTGATTTCTTTCAAATATATTAATATCCCTACTTATTTTATAAGTATAGGCTCTCCATTTGGCACTAAAACGTGCATTAAATTCCATATCTACTTCTTCCAAGTGAATTAATCGTATATCCTTTGGTAATGCATTAGACAAAGCATATTTTAGCCTCTCTGCTGGTATAACTCCCTCTGTAAAAAAATTGCTAACTTGCATTAAAGCATGAACTCCTCTATCAGTTCTCCCTGAATTAAACATGCTTATTTCTTCTTTCAAAATAATTTTTAATACTTTTTCTATTTCACCTGCTACCGTTCTTTGTTTTTCCTGTCTTTGTAAACCAAAGAAATTTGTTCCATCATATTCATATACTAATTTTATATTTCTCATTTATACCACCTATTCCTAGTCTCTTAATATAATATCATAAGTAAGACTTTTTATCTAGCCTTTGAAAAAACAAAAAATTATAGGGATTCAATATTTTGAACCCCTAATACTAAAATTAATTTCTATTCTTTAAACTTATTAACTGTTTCCATTAAATTTTGTCCTATGTCATTTAGATTTTGAGCTGTTTCAGCAACATCTTGAGAAGAAGCTGTAAGTTCTTGTGTTACAGAAGCTACTTGCTGGGTAGCAGCAGTGTTTTTTTCTGCTATTTCACTAGCATTTTCTACTCTTTCACTAGCATTATTACTCTTTTCCACTATTTCTTCCATAGTTACATGAGTTTCTTCTATATAAGGTCCAACTTTTTTTATTGAATCTAAAATTTCTTCAAAATACTCTAAAGTTTTTGTCAATATATCTGTTTGTGAACCAATAAGCCCTTCTACCTCTTTTGAAGTCTTTATAACATCCTCTGTATCTTTAGATGTAGAACTTACTAAACTAGATATTTTTTCTGTTGCCTTTCTTGATTCTTCTGCTAATTTTCTTACTTCATCAGCAACTACAGCAAAGCCCTTACCATGTTCCCCTGCTCTAGCAGCTTCTATTGCCGCATTTAATGCAAGTAAATTAGTTTGTTCTGAAATAGAAGAAATCATAGTTGTAATCCCACCTATTTCTTTTACTGAATCAGCTAACAATTTTACCTCTCTTACTACCACCATAAAGCCTTTTTTAATATCATCTATTGATACTTCTAACTTATCAATTTCACCTTTTCCTATATTAGCCTTAGCACTTGTATTTTTAGCCTCTAAAGACACCTGCTCCAAAGTCTTATAAACAGACTGAATTTTATTGCTTACCTCTTGCATAGAGTTATTTATATCAACAAGGTCTACTGCCTGTGCTGTAGAACCATCTGCAATTTGCATCATAGTAGCAGATAATTCTTGTGAAGAGGCAGACAACTGCTCTGAAGATGCAGCAAGGGTATCTGAATTTGCACTAACTTTTCTAGATTTATCTTTAATATCTACAATCATTTCTCTTACTGAATCTTTCATATTCTCTATTGAAGTTGATATTTCTCCAAATTCATCATTTAATTTTAAATATTTAGAATCTATTCTAAGAGTGAAATCTCCAAGAGCTACCAGTTCTAAATTCCCCTTTAAATCTTTTAAAATTTTAACTATCCCATTGGAAATCAAATATAAAATTGTTCCTAAAACTAAAAATAAAACTCCTGTTAAAATAGCAATTGAATAATAGTTTTTAACAATACTTCCAAAAACATCTTTCATTGAGAAGTCAAGACTTATTGCTCCAATATGCTTCCCATCTATTACTAAAGGTACTACCACATGAAAAACTCTAATTCCTAATTCTTCACAATAGTATTCTCCTGTATATTCTTTCCCTTCCTTTGCACCTTTTACGCTACCTATATCTTCTAAAACTTCTCCTATAGATTCTTTATTATTATGTGCTATTACTTTAGCATTCCTATCTAAAACTGTAGCATATATAATTTCATCATTATTTTTTTCTATGTTTTCAACTAAATTTTGGAATGAAAATTTATCTGTTAAATCTTGTATTACATTTGCTAGAATCCCAACTTGTACAAAGCCACCATTTGGATTTTTTACATAACCATATTTATAAGAATCATTGGATACTGCACTTTTCCGTATAGCTTCCATATGAATCATCTCATTATTTGTATTAAATTTATGAGAAATATGCCAATCTGGTGGAACATCTCCTATATATGATGAGTCCGTAGAATTAATAATCATTACATTATTATCAAAGTAATTTATCTCATCTATATTTTTATCCTTAGCTAAATTAACAAGAAAATCATTTGTTAAATTTTCTTTTCTAATGATTATATTAGCTGTTTCCACTATTTTCTCTTCAATTAATTTATTTACAATAGAAAGTGAATCTGTATTCACCTCTATTTCCTTGGTAATTTGGTTTGCAAATTTGGTACTAGCAACACGCATTTGTTCTAACAAGCTTCTTCTTAATAAATGTGATGAAATAACTGCTATTCCACTTATGGAAATAAAAACGATTAACAATGGCAACAAAACTAACTTAGCTTTAATGCTTCCCTTCCTTTTACTAGAAACTTCCATTTTGAACACTCCCTTATATTTAATTTTAAAAATTATTTAAGTAAAGTATAGCTAAATATGATACAAAAGTCAATACTTTGTAATAATTTTGTTTTTATTATTCTATGATTATACTAAAATTAATATAAATTATAAATAAAAAATCTCCCCAATTTTGAGGAGATTTAACTTATTCTACTGTTACTGATTTTGCCAAGTTTCTAGGTTTATCTACATCTAAACCTCTATTAACTGCTACATAATAAGATAATATTTGTAAAGGGATAACATTTATTATAGGCGAAAATAACTCTTCTACCTTTGGAACAAATATAACATCATCACATATTTTCCCTATTTCCTTATCTCCATCTGTTGCCACAACTACTACCTTACCATCTCTAGCCTTTATTTCCTCTATATTAGATTTTACTTTGTCATAAGTTGAACTTTCTGTTGCTATTGCCACAGTTGGACAAGCTTTTTCAATTAAGGCTATTGGACCGTGTTTAAGCTCTCCACTTGGATATGCTTCTGCATGGATATATGAAATTTCCTTTAATTTCAAAGCACCTTCCAAGGCTATTGGATAATTAATATTTCTACCTATGTACATACAACTTCTAACATCTACAAAATGTTTTGCCTTTTCTTTAATATCAGGTACTCTTGTTAAAACATCTTCTACCTTAGAACTTAATGCTCTTAACTCAGTAATAACTTCTTTTCTTCTATCTTCTTCCATTAAATCAAGTTTTTCACCTAAATATAAGCATAATACATATAAGGCTGTAAGTTGTGATATAAAGGCTTTGGTAGAAGCTACACCTATTTCTGGTCCTGCACTTGTATAAAGTGTTCCATGTGCTTCTCTGCTAATGGTACTTCCTAATACATTTATAATACCAAGAACTTTTGCCCCTTTGCCTTTTGCCTCACGTAAGGCTGCCAAAGTATCAGCAGTTTCTCCAGATTGGCTAATGAATAAAACAAGATTTCTTTCACCAACTATTGGGTCTTTATATCTATATTCTGAAGCAAAATCCACTTCTACTGGAATACGAAGTTCTTTTTCAATTATACTTTTCCCTACTAAACCTGCATAATAAGAAGTCCCACAAGCAACTATTTGTATTTTATCAATTTCATTAAAGTCCTTTTCGCTTAATTCTAATTCATCAATTACAGCACTATTTCCTTGAATTTTACCTCTTAAAGTATCTTCAATAACACGCCCTTGTTCATGAATTTCCTTAATCATAAAATGCTCATACCCGTTTTTCTCAGCAGCTTCTATACTCCACTCAATATGCTCCACTTCTTTTTCTATTTTATTTCCTACAAGGTCATAATAATCTATATTATTTTTTGTAATTATTCCTAATTCTCCATCATTAAGAAAAACTATATTTCTTGTATGTTCAAGTATCGCAGTTACATCAGAAGCTATAAAATTTTCATTTTCACCAATTCCTACTATTAGTGGCGAACCTTTTCTTACTGTATATAATTTTTCTTCTTCATCTTTAGTAAAAATTCCAAGTGCATAAGTTCCTTCTAACATAGGAACAACTTTTAACATTGTTTCAAACATGTTTCCATTATAGTGTTCTTCAAGAAGATGTACAATTACTTCTGTGTCTGTTTCTGATAAAAATACATGTCCCTTATCTAATAATTCATCTCTTAATTTTTCATAGTTTTCTATAATTCCATTATGGACTAAAGCTATTTTGCCATCTCCAGATAAATGAGGATGAGAGTTAGCAGTACTAGGTTTACCATGTGTTGCCCATCTTGTATGAGCTATACCCATATATCCACTTAATTCACTAGTTTTAGCTAATTTATTTAAATTCTCTAATTTCCCTACTTCTTTTGCTACTTTAATTTCCAAATTTTTATCAAGTATGGCAACTCCTGCAGAGTCATAACCTCTATATTCCAACTTTGCAAGTCCATCTAATAAAATTCCCTTAGGTTCTCTTAAACCAACATAACCAACTATTCCGCACATATAAATCCTCCTCTAATTTAAGACAAAACAAAATAAGATATTTGTATCTAAAATCACAAACTATCTTGAAAATTTCATCTGTTTAATAGAGAAAATCAGCTACTGATAAGTTTTTGTCACTAGTTTACACTTGGTTTTTGTACTTATCTTAGGTTGTAGCCACCTTTGAGTCATCCGCCGAATCTTTCGATAAACTCAAACCCTCGTCACCTATTTCTAGGCCTGGCGCTTAAATGTTTTTTGATTTTTCTCTTTGCCTAGTGATTATAGCATAAAATATATTTAAAAGCAAATATAGAAAAAGAGAGTCTTTCGACCAATGTCATTAAGTTAAGAAAAAATAAAAATATTTTTAGGAACAGAGTATATATAAATATATACCCTGTTCTTTTTTTACATGACTTTTTTAAAATCTTAATAAACATTGAATAAATATATA
>Ga0194136_1001715_pt1 | contig 10872 bp, 13 predicted proteins | sample TARM_MetaG_T3A_1_FD_134023 | JGI IMG/M metagenome (GOLD analysis project Ga0194136, IMG submission 134023) | Freshwater microbial communities from Pennsylvania, USA, analyzing microbe dynamics in response to fracking - TARM_MetaG_T3A_14 (version 2) | ecosystem: Environmental > Aquatic >...
AGAAGTGTCTTCCTGAGCATCTTGTTATTCCTCGTTCAAGCGTTTGATGGGCGCATGCCCTGAGCATGTTTCTCCCATAACGTAGACGAGAAATGAAGGCGCCGGCCGTCAACGCTTTCAGCGCTGGCTGGACTCTCCGGTAAGCCGATCATGGAGAGCGCAACCTGGAAGATCCCGATCTTCCTACAGCTTGCTCTCCAACTCCGGCAGGGCCTCGAAGAGATCTGCCACTAATCCATAGTCCGCGACCTGGAAGATCGGCGCCTCCTCGTCCTTGTTGATCGCCACGATCACCTTGGAGTCCTTCATGCCCGCCAGATGCTGGATGGCCCCCGAGATGCCCACGGCGATATAGAGCTCCGGGGCGACGATCTTGCCGGTCTGGCCCACCTGCATGTCGTTGGGCACGAAGCCCGCGTCCACGGCGGCGCGCGAGGCGCCGATGGCGGCGCCCAGCTTGTCGGCAATGCCGTCGAGCAGCGTGAAGTTCTCGCCGCTGCCCATGCCGCGGCCGCCGGAGATCACCACCTTGGCGGCACCCAGCTCGGGACGGTCGGACTGGGCCAGCTCTTCCTTGATAAAGGCGGACTGGCTGTTCTCCGCCACGACGTCCACGGCTTCCACGCTGGCAGAACCGCCCTCGGTCCCTCTATCCGGGCAGACATCGAAGCCGGTGGTGCGCACGGTGATCACCTTGAGGGCGTCCTCGCTCTGCACGGTGGCGATGGCGTTGCCGGCGTAGATCGGCCGCTTGAAGGTGTCCGGAGACTCCACCGCGATGATCTCGGAGATCTGCGCCACGTCCTTGAGGGCGGCGACGCGGGGCAGCACGTTCTTGCCGGTGGTGGAAGCCGCGGCCAGCAGGTGGCTGTAGTCGCCGGCGAGCTCCGCGAGCAGCGCCGCGGTGGGCTCGGCCAGCAGGTGGGCATAGGCGGCATTATCGGCCACGCGCACGCGGCTGACGCCGTCGAGCCGGGCCGCGGCGTCGGCGATGGCGCCGACGCCCTCACCGGCCACCAGCACGTCGATATCGCCACCGTCGTGCTGGGCAATCTGCTGGGCGGCCGCGACCACGTGGGCGGTGGCGCCGGCCAGGGCGCCGTCGTGATGTTCGGCGAGTACCAGGATGCTCATGAAATCACCTTCGCTTCGTTCTTCAGTTTGTCCACGAGCTCGTCCACGGAGCCCACCTTGACGCCGCCCTGGCGCTCGGCCGGCGGCTCGACCTTGAGCAGCTTGACCTTCGAGGCCACCTCGACGCCGAGATCCGCCGGGGTCTTGACGTCCATTGGCTTCTTCTTGGCCTTCATGATGTCGGGCAGCTTGGCGTAGCGCGGCTCGTTAAGGCGCAGGTCGGTGGTGACGATGGCCGGCAGGGAGAGCTCGACGGTCTGCAGGCCACCGTCGATCTCGCGGGTGACCTGGGCCTTGTCGTTGTCGATCACGACTTCCGAAGCGAAGGTGCCCTGGGGCAGGCCAGTCAGGGCCGCCAGCATCTGGCCGGTCTGGTTGTTATCGCTGTCGATGGCCTGCTTGCCGAGGATCACCAGGCCCGGCTGCTCCGCTTCCACCACCTTGGCCAGCGCCTTGGCGGCGCCGAGCGACTCGACGCGCTCGTCGGTCTCGACATGAATGGCGCGGTCGGCGCCCAGCGCCAGGGCGGTGCGCAGCTGCTCCTGGGCGGCCTTGGGGCCCACGGTCACGGCGATCACTTCGGAGGCGATGCCCTTTTCCTTGAGGCGCACCGCCTCTTCCACGGCGATCTCGCAGAAGGGGTTCATGGCCATCTTGACGTTGGTGAGCTCCACGCCGCTATGGTCGGGTTTGACCCGCGCCTCGATATTGTGATCGATAACCCTCTTGATGGAGACGACTACCTTCATAAACGCTTACTCCTCCTCTTGGCCGCCATGGCAGCGGCCGGCAGTGGGAGAGATCAGGGGCGCCAGCCCCCGCCCTCTGTCCTATCACTTTTCGACGAAGGCCCGCTCGATGACATAGTCACCCGGCTCCCCCTGCTGAGGACTCGACTGGAAGCCGAGGTCATCGAGCATGGCGGTGAGTTCATCCAGCATCGCCGGACCACCGCACAGCATCACCCGGTCCCGCTCCCGATCCAGCGGCGGTAAACCAATGTCTCGGCACAGCTTGCCGCTTTCTATCAAGGTGGTAATCCGACCCTCATGGCGGAACGGCTCGCGGGTCACGGTGGGGTAGTAGATCAGCTTGTCGCGGATCTCCTCGCCGAGGAATTCGTGCTCGGGGAGCTCCTGACTAATATGGTCGTGGTAGGCCAGTTCGCTGACATAGCGCACGCAGTGCACCAGCACCACCTTGTCGAAGCGCTCGTAGACTTCGGGATCCTTGATGATGCTCATAAAGGGCGCCAGGCCAGTGCCGGTACTGAGCAGATAGAGGTTCTTTCCCGGCAGTAGATCATGAATGACCAGGGTACCCACCGGCTTGCGACTCACCATGATCTGGTCGCCCTCCTGCAAATGCTGCAGCCTTGAGGTGAGCGGGCCATCGGGCACCTTGATACTGAGAAACTCCAGGTAGTCGTCATGATTGGCACTGACGATGCTATAGGCACGCATCAGCGGCTTGCCTCCCACTTCCAGGCCGATCATCACGAAGTGACCGTTCTCGAAGCGCAGTGCATCGTCGCGGGTGGTGGTGAAACTAAACAGGGTATCGTTCCAGTGGTGAACGCTGAGTACCTCAGCAGTTCCAATTGCAGCCATGATAAGTCCCTCCAGGATTGATGCATCAACGGATGCAGAGTCGAACAATCGGTTATCGATAGAAGCCAGGTGACCAGGGCATCGTCATCAGCCCGGCAGCCATATCAGCAGCGCCATCACGGTCAACGCCAGGCCGAGACTGAGCAGCACCAGCAGCACCAGTGGCCGCCAGCCCTGGGCAAGAAGCTCCCCCACCGAGGTGCGCATGCCCAGCGCCGCCATGGTGACCAGCAGACACCACTGGGAGACACTCACCAGCGTCTCGCGCAGGGCGGGAGAGAGCAGCTCCAAGCTGTTAAGGGCGAACAGGGCGACAAAGCCGAGCAGGAACCAAGGGAAGTCACCCCTGACGCCCTCTTCCCCGCGACGCAGCCACCAGCCAATCAGAAGCACCAGCGGCACCAGCAGCGCCACCCGCAACAGCTTGGTCAGGGTCGCCACATCACCGGCCGCACTGGAAACCAGATAGCCGGCTCCGGCCGCCTGGGCCACGTCATGAATGGTTGCGCCAAGGAACAAGCCGATCTGGGCCTCGTTGAAGCCGAGTCGCGAGACCAGCGGCGGATAAGCCAGCATGGCCAGGGTGCCGAGTGCCGTGACACAGACCACCACGCCGAGCAACCGGTGCTCCTCCAATTTTCCCCGCGGTAGCGCCGCGGCCACGGCTACCGCGGCCGACACTCCGCAGATAGCCACGGCGGCGCCGGCCACCAGGCTGTGCATGGAAGGCAGCTTCAGCTGTCGTCCCAGCCAGATCGCCAACCCCAGGGTCAGCGGCACACTGACCAGCACAACCACCAACGGCAGGATGCCCACCTCCTGGAGCTGCATAAGGCCAATGCGTGCCCCGAGCAGGGCGATGCCCAGACGCAACACCTGCCGCGCGCAGAAGCCGATCCCGGGCTGGAGGCGCGCCTCCCCGGCCTGACCGGAGAAACCGAAACCCAGCAGCAGGACGAGCAGCAGCGCCGGCGCCCCATAGTGTTCGGCCAGGAAGCTTCCGGCCAGCGCCAGCACGCCACACAGCGCCACCCCAGGGTAGTGGCGCTTGAACACCTCCCAGGAGGGTGACGCCGCCAGCGGCACGGGCCCGTTCATGGCAGGGTCTCCCCCAGCTCGAGCAGATAAGCCCAGGGGTAGAGCCCACGGCTGTGGCCATCAGAGAAGAACAGCTGAAGACCGCTGACACCGGAGAGCTCCACCCTGTCGATGGTGATATCGACGTCGTAGAGCGTCAGCCGGCCGCGACGCTGGGCCTGATTGCAGCTCGAGCAGGCACAGGCCATGCGCAGGTCCAGACAGCTGATGCGGCTGCGGTGACCATCGGGCCAGCTCAACTCGAGCTGTTTCTCACGGCGGTTCAGACGCACCTCCCTGGGAGGCGGGACGATCTCGGGCATTGCAGACATGTCGTTCTCCTTGGCGGTTTCAGGACGACCTCAGGCCACCGCCCTGAAAGTGGTCGCGCAGGCAGAGGGCCGGCACCTCGGCGCTGGGGGGCGCAGCCAGCACCTCGAGCATGGGGCGCACGCTGTCACCGAGGCTGAGGCCGAGCACCACGGCCAGGACGGCGAAACGTACCGGGCAACTCGTCATGACAAGTTGGCGCATGCCTCAGCGCTCCAGGTACTGCAGCTTCTCACTCCGATCGACCCAGTGATCGGCCTCTACCAGAGGAGTGCGAGTCTCGCTGATGACCGGCCATACCTCGGCCAGCTCGGCATTGAGCTCAAGGAAGTGCGCCTGGTCCGGCGGCAGCTGGTCTTCGGCGACGATGGCATCGGCCGGACACTCCGGCACACACAGCGAGCAGTCGATACAGCCCACCGGATCGATGACCAGGAAGTTCGGCCCTTCATGGAAACAGTCCACCGGGCACACCTCGACACAGTCTGTGTACTTGCAGCGAATACAGTTCTCGGTCACGACAAAGGTCATGGCTTGGTTCCTCTCCAGGGCTCACACCGGCGGCGGCTCGGCTTCCCGGCCGCCGTCCGGCCAGGTTCAGGCGGCGGCGTCGAGCTTCGACTGGGCCCAGCGAGCGAGCTTGCGAACGTCGGGATCCGGGTCGTCCAGGGCCATCGCGATATAGGGCTGGCAACCGGGGTCGGCAATGGCCCCCAGGGCGCCGATAGCCGCCTTGCGCAGGTTGCTCATCGGGTCCTCGGCACAGGCCCCCAGGGCGGGAATGGCCGCCGTGGAGCCGAGCTTGCCCAGGGCCTCGGCGGCTTTCTCGCGCACCTGCCAGGTGGCCTCGCGACTGGCCTCGACCAGCGCCTCGAGGCCCGCCTGATAGTTCAGCTTGCCGATTCCGGTAGCCGCCTCGCAGCGCACCTGCCAGTGGGCATCGCCGAGTCGGTCGATCAGGGTGCCGCCGACCTGCTCCGGGGCGGCATAGACCAGGGTGCCGGTGGCGGCTCGCCTGACCTCGGCGTCGACATCATCCCTGGCGCGCTCGATAAGCGCCGGCAGGTTATCCTCGGCCTTGAGCCAGCCGAGCACCGCCACCGCCTCGCGCCGCACCCGGGGGTCAGCATCCGCCAGGCGGGCCAGCGCCGGGGCCTGGGCTGCACGGACACGCAACGGCTTGAGCGCACGCAGGATGCCAGCCACCACGAAGGGATCGGAGCTGCCTTCCAGGGCGGACAGCAGTGGCGGCGCAGCACTGGGATCCTTGAGATCGGCCAGGGCATGGGCAGCGCCATTGCGTACCACCTCATCACTGTCGCTGAGCGCGGCGATCAGTGAGTCGGCGATATCCTCGGCATCGAATTCGTCTACCACCTTGGCCGCCTCCTGTCGCACCGCGGCATCGGGATCCTTGAGGGCACGCACCAGTAACTCGGCGGCTTCCGGCTCGCCGGAATCGACCAGCCCCAGTACCGCCACGCGGCGAATGCCCGGGTCGTCGGAATCGAGTCGCTCAGCCAGCGCCTGGAGTTCGGGGTCAGCGTAATGGGTCATCTTTCACCTCAGCGCAGCAGATAGGGGATATCGACGGTGACGGCATCGGTAGGGCAGTCGGCCTCGCAGGGCATGCAGTACCAGCACTCGTCGTACTTCATATGTGCCTTTCCGGTATCGGGATTGATCCACAGCACGTCCAGGGGGCAGACATCGATGCAGACGGTGCAGCCCTTGTCGGCAATGCATTTCTCCTCGTCGATGAGGACCGGGACGGTGGTACGTTGATTGGCGGTTGGCATCGGATTTCTCCTGGCAGGTTATCGGAACGGCGCTCAGGCGCTGGCGGTCTTCTCGACGCGCAGCTTCTGGTAGGCGTCTTTCTCTTCACCCAGATCGACGATGTAGGGGGCCACCGGCCGGGTACCACTGGCCATGTTGCCGTTCTCGTCCTTGTAGAGGCGGCTGTGGCAGAACCAGTCCTGATCGTTCTGCTCAGGGTGGTCGACACGGTAGTGATAGAGCCCCCAGCGGGACTCGGTGCGATAGAGGGAAGCCCGGGCCGCCATCTCGGCACAGTCGATGATTGACTGCACTTCCATGGCCCGCAGCAGCTCGTGGGGGTCGGCGGCACAAAGGTTGGGCACGTCCTCGCGCACGGCGAGGATGCGCTCCAGGCCGATCTCCATCTTGCGAGTCACCTTGGGCGGCTGAAGGTAGTCATTGACCAGGCGACGCACCTTGTACTCCATCTGGGCAGGAGGAATACCGTCCTCGCGCAGGAGTGGTGCCCGGATGCGCTTGAGCTCCTCGGCGATAAAGGCCTCATCGAGCTGCGGCTCACCACGCTCGGCGGCGAAGGCCGCGGCACTTTCACCACAAATCTGGCCATAAACGAAGGCACCCAGCATGTAGGAGTGGGCCACTGAGGCCATGTCACCAGCGCCATACAGGCCTGGCACCGTGGTAGCCCCCGTCTCGTCGACCCACACGCCCGACGCGGAATGGCCGGAACAGAAACCGATCTCGGAAATATGCATTTCCACCATGCGGCTGCGGTAGTCGGTGTGACGACCGTCGTGGAATCGGCCCCGGGAGGGTCGCTCATTGGTGTGCAGTACCGTCTCGATCTCCTGGATGGTCTCCTCGGCCAGATGGTCGAGCTTCAGGAACACCGGACCGTTGCCACCCTCGAGCTCCTTGAAGAACTCGAGCATCATCTGACCCGACCAGTAGTCGCACTCGATAAAGCGCTCGCCATAAGCGTTGGAGGTGAAGCCACCCAAGGGACCGGTCACATAGGCACAGGCCGGACCGTTGTAGTCCTTGAGCAGCGGATTGATCTGGTAACACTCCAGGTTGGCCAGGTCGGCGCCGACGTGATAGGCCATGGCGTGGCCATCACCATTGTTGGAAGGGTTCTCGTAGGTACCGAACAGGTAACCCGAGGTGGGCAGGCCGATGCGACCGGCGGCCCCGGTGGCCATGATCACCGACTTGGCGCGGATGATGATGGGCTCGGCAGTGCGGGTGTTGACCCCGATCATGCCGGCGATGTTGCCGTCGGGATCCTTGAGCAGGCGGGTGGCCTGGAAGCGATTCTCGATCTCCACACGGTTACGACGCAGGCGGCGATAGAGGATCTTCTTGACGTTGTGGCCCTCCGGCATCGGCAGCACATAGGTGCCGAGGTGGTGGACCTTCTTCATGTCGTAGTCACCCGTCTCGTCCTTCTGGAAATGCACCCCCCAGGAGTCGAGCTTCTCGATCATCGAGAAGGAACGCTGGGCATAGGCCATCAGGGCCGGCTGATGGACGATGCCATCGTTGGCGATGGTGATTTCCTTGACGTACTGCTCCGGGGTGGCATGACCCGGCACGATAGCGTTGTTGAGGCCATCCATACCCATGGAGATGGCACCGCTGCGCTTGACGTTGGCCTTCTCCAGCAAGATCACCCGGAGCTCAGGATTCTGCTCCTTGGCGGTCACGGCAGCCATCGGGCCGGCTGTGCCACCGCCGATTACCAGCACATCTGTATCAATGACAGGGATGTCGTTCACGTTCATGATTCCTCCGATTTCCGATCCACACGGAACTGATACTTGAAAGCGTCACCCCTGAAACAGAGGTATTCGAAGTCAACCGGTCGGCCCGAAGCGTCATGGGTCAGGCGCTCGACGCGCAGCACGGGTTCACCAACCTTCAGGTTGAGATGGTACTGGCACTCCTCATCGGCCAGTGTCGAGTCGATGGCGATATCCGCCGCCCCGAGGGAAATTCCGAAGTCATTCTCCAACATCGGGAAAATATCCCCGGAAAGATCCTGACCAAAAAATCGCCGGCCAATAGCCAAGGGAAAGTAGCTATTCTCGATGGATACTGGATCGCGGTTCAGATAGCGAACCCGCTTGATTTCCACCAGCTCTGCACCGGGGTCAAGCTGCAGGGAAGCGGCCACGACTTTAGGGGCGCGGCACTCTTGGATAGAGAGCAATCTGGCAGTGGCCTCATAGCCTTGAGCAGACATGGCCTCGCCAAAGCCTTGTAGACGTTGAACGTTCTGTACCGCTTTTGGCTTGCTGACGAAGGTTCCCTTCCCCTGGGCACTGAACACGAGTCCCTCATTATGTAGGTCGCGTAGTGCCTGGCGAATGGTGATGCGACTTACACCGAAGGTCTTCATCAGCGAGGTCTCCGATGGAAGCCTCTCATGGGGGGTGTAGCTACCCTCGAGAATCTGTCGGCGAAGAGCACCGCGTATCTGCACATACAGCGGCTGGGGCGACTCGCCAGGCTGTAACTTGAGTTCGGGGCTTTTCATGGCCACCTCGACTTATCATGACATGTCATGACGATTGAACGGATCTTTGGCCCGGCCTGACCGGACCGCTCCATCGGTCACTTCTGGTTCTGCTGCTCGAAGGCGCGCAGGGTTTCCTTGCGTATCAGCGCCAGGCACTCGCGCTTGATCTCCATGAAATCGGCGCTGGTGAGCAGGTCCGCATGGCGGGGGCGCGCCAACTTGACACGAATATCGGCGATGATGCGCCCGGGGCTGGCACTCATCACCACGATGCGATCGGAGAGGAAGACAGCCTCGTCGATATCATGGGTCACGAACAGCACGGTGTTCTTGAACTCACCCCATATCTCCAGCAGATTCTCCTGCATCATGGTGCGAGTCTGTGCATCCAGGGCCCCAAAAGGCTCATCCATCAGTAGTACACGGGGATAGTTGGCCAGGGCTCGAGCAATACCGACTCGCTGCTGCATGCCACCGGAGAGAGTGGCGGGATAGGCATCCGCATAACGTGACAACCCCACCAGCGAGAGAAAGGTACGCGCTAAACTCTCTGCCTCCCGATTTCCAACACCAGACATCAAGGGGCCGAAAGCGACATTGTCCTTGACACTTTTCCATGGAAAAAGTGAGTGCTGCTGGAAGACCATACCACGGTCTGGTCCAGGCCCCCTTACCGACTCACCATCCACCAGCAACTCCCCACTGCGTGGCTTTACGAAACCCGCCACTGAGTTCATCAGCGTCGACTTACCGCACCCTGACGGTCCCAGAAGGCAGATGAACTCGCCCGGAAGAATTTCAAGACTCGCTCCCGCCACAGCCGTATGAGGACCACTTTTGGTATCGAAGACGATATCCAGATTCCGCAGGCTGATATGCCCTTTTCCTGATGCTTCTTGTGGAAGAAACCGATGCTTGTTATCCAACACTGCCCTGTCATCCTGGGTGGCTACCATGTTCATGGCCTGCTCCTGAAACTGTTGCGTATTTCGAAACATTGCTATTGCTGTCAATGGATCAGGCTCTGGCACCTTCCTTCTGCCAGCGAAGGAGTGGAGAACAACCCTTGCGAACCAGTAGAGTGCATAGCGACCCAAGAGCGCCTATCACCAGCATGCCGATGATAATTTTTGGGTATTCAACGAGGGTATAGGCAGACCAGGTGAAATAGCCGATGCCGTATTGGCCACTGATGATCTCCCCGGCCAGCAGCGAGAACCACGCCACCCCCATGCCAATGGCCAGGCCTGCCACGATGCTCGGCAAGGCACCCGGCAGTACCACATGCCGGAGGATGGCCATATTGCTGGCACCCAGGCTACGTGCTGCCCTGACCAGGACCTTTGATGTCTGTTCGACCCCGTGGACGGTATTGAGAACGATAGGGAAGAGTGCACCAAGGAAGGTAATGAAGACGATACTGGCTGTCTCGCTTGGCATCATCAGGATCGCCAAGGGAATCCAGGCTACCGCAGGAATGGGCCTCAGTATCTCGATATAGGGAAGAATCACATCCTCGGCGAAGCGGGATCTCCCCATCAAGATTCCGAGGGAGATCCCGATCACAACGGCCAGGCCATAGGCAATCGCAATGCGCTGCATGCTGTGCAGAATGTGCAGATAGAAGGATTGGCTACTCAACTGGTTGATGAATTCACCGCCGACGACCAGCGGGTTGGGAACATTCTCGAAACGCAGGAAGAAGCTCACCTCGTTGACGGAGACCAGATGCCAGGCCATGACGGCCAGGACCAGTGCCGCAAGGCGCACCAGGTAACGATCCCAGTTGGCGGGCAACCATGACACTGAAACCCTGGCAGGCACCGCTCCTGCGCCGGACTTATCATCGCCGGACTTATCATCAGAAGTTGACACCGTGGTGACATCATCTTCGGAATGAGAGAGCACGGCCTCGGGCGCTGGCTGGAATGACGTTGGCTTCACACTCATCGGGTCATCTCCTACTAGTGGGAACCTTCCGGCTCCATATTGCTTTAGGTTATCGGCCCCTGATGCCTCGTGGTCCCGCTGCCTTGAAGGGCCATCCTGTACTATCAGGTCATATCCATTTCCCATATACCTGCACATGCCGTGCCAGATTCCCTTCCTCTCTCCTATCTTTATGTTTTATAACACCATATCGAGACAGCGACCCTACCACCCAGCGATCCCCTGCCAATGCGAGCGATCATCATTGGTGCAACACTCAGCAGAAAGGCACTAAATTCGATAATTGTTTTTCTAAAAATCAAGCCATATCAATAACAAGTAGTACAAGTTTCAGCCCTTTTTTCAGGTTCTTCGCAGACTGGCGTGAAAACGAAGTACTCTTAGGCGAAGGCGGGATAGAGAAACGGCGGTAAATCCGAGTAAGCTGATGTTCACCACAAACGTCTGCTCACGGATACCGCCGTTGCC
>Ga0194136_1001716_pt1 | contig 10862 bp, 10 predicted proteins | sample TARM_MetaG_T3A_1_FD_134023 | JGI IMG/M metagenome (GOLD analysis project Ga0194136, IMG submission 134023) | Freshwater microbial communities from Pennsylvania, USA, analyzing microbe dynamics in response to fracking - TARM_MetaG_T3A_14 (version 2) | ecosystem: Environmental > Aquatic >...
GTGGTGGATAATGGAAAAGCTATGCTGGGTATTTGTCTGGGGGCACAACAATTAGCAAAAGCATACGGTAGTGAAATCTTAGTATCGCCCAAGGAAGTGGGCTGGAGCAGCGTAAGCTCTATTACTCAAGCGTTTCATCCTAGTGGTGACTATACTGTTCTTCATTGGCATGGCGAAGGGTATACTCTACCTGAGGGTGCGACTCTTTTATATTCTACGAAAGATTGGAAGAATCAGGGTTTTCGTATATAAAATGCGGTTGGACTGCAATTTCACTTTGAAGTCACAGATGAGACAACCAAAGACATCGTCGGAGCGGATTCTGCCTTTTTAAAACAATCCATTTTTCATGTAACACCCGAAGAAACCGTAAACTACCCTATTCCAAAAGAAAATAAAGAATTATTATATTCTGTTTTAAATACATTGCAAAGCGAAGCTGAGGACATAGTATAAAGAAAGTGATTATTGATTATAAGGAGATAAAGAATGGAGATGCAGAATATAACAGTATCGAATAATTTTCCAAAACCGGAAGAGTTTATCGATTTAAGAGTAAAGGCTGGATTGAGCACATAATCGCTGGAAGGAGCTGCTATAGGATTAAAGAACAGCTGGTATTAAGTGGCTCTGTATAATGACAAAGAACTGATCGGATTTGGACGAATCATAGGAGATGGAGGAACTGTTTTTCAAGTTACCGATGTGGTGGTTTTACCGGAATATCAAGGCAAAGGATTAGGAAAACGAATTATGACAGAACTTACTGATTACATAAAAGAGCATGCACCGAAATATTCCTATGTCAGTCTGATTGCTGACGGACCAGCAGATAAACTTTACGAGAAATATGGTTTCAAGGATGTAAAAGAACACGCGTCAAAAGGCATGTATCTTTGGTTAAAGTAAAGAAATTAGATTTCGGTATACAAATGGAAGTACAAATGGAAGTTCAGGATTAAAAAACAATAAAAAAAACTTCTTGATTTTAATTAAACCTTCTGATATTGTTATCTACAACATCAAATAAGACGAAAATTTAATAATTATAACAAATGCTGTAAAAAGGAAAGTACATAAAGTATCAGCAATACAGAGAACCTCGGTTGGTGAGAAGAGGATGTGAAAGCTTTTTGGAAAATGGCCTTCGAGCAGAGTCGTTGAACATGTCAATGTAAGGCGGCTTCGGATGCACCCGTTAGCGATGCGATAGTATGACAGGAAAGTATAGTATTATTTTTCTAAGTACTGGATGAGGTTTATTCTGTGAAGAATAAACAAAACAAGGTGGCACCGCGTAAATATACAATTTCCGCCCTTGAGTAAGTAGAGATACTTATTCAAGGGCGTTTTTATTTGCAGAAAATGAGGAGGAAACGATTATGACAAAAAGAGAATTGAATCAAAACGAATACAATGTTGAGACAGTGGCACTTCATGGTGGACAGTCCCCCGACCCTACAACAGGATCAAGAGCAGTACCTATTTACCAGACCACTTCATATGTTTTTCATGATACTGATCATGCGGAAAGTCTGTTTTCACTGGATGAACCGGGGAATATCTATACACGAATCGGTAATCCGACAGTGGACGTCTTTGAAAAACGTATTGCCCTGCTTGAAGAGGGCGTCGCTGCAGTAGCCACCTCATCCGGTATGGCCGCTATCACACTCTCTATATTAAACCTGGCTCAAGCAGGCGATCATATCGTATCCGCAAACAATTTGTACGGAGGGACGTACAATCTTCTCCAGACGACGTTAAGACGGTACGGAATCTCAACGACCTTTGTCGATCCGACTAAACCGGAGGCATTCAAGGAAGCCATTCAGGATAATACTAAAGCAGTATTTGCCGAGATTATCGGAAACCCGAACCTTCATGTGCTGGATGTAGAAAAAATAGCAGATGTAGCTCACGAAGCCGGACTGCCTCTGATTATTGACAGTACCTTTGCAACACCGTATGTTGCGAAGCCAATCACATTAGGAGCAGATATCGTTGTCCACTCGGCGACCAAATGGATCGGCGGTCATGGCACGACCACTGGGGGAGTGATTGTAGACGGTGGACGGTTCAACTGGAATTCAGAAAAATTCCCTGGATTTACGGAACCTGATCCTACTTATAATGGCATCCGTTATGCCTTTGATTTTGGAACACTGGCCTTCAGTACCAAGGTGCGTGTACAGTTGCTGCGTGACTTCGGCGCCTCTTTGAGCCCATATAATGCGTTCCAGCTGATTCAAGGGCTGGAGACATTGCATTTACGCGTACAGAGACATGCTGAAAATGCCTTAGAACTGGCTCGCTATTTGGAAGAACACCCTTCCGTCGACTGGGTCGAGTTCCCGGGGCTGGAAAGTCATCATTCACATGAGCATGCTAAAACGATTTTAAAGAATGGATTTGGATCGATCATCGTTTTCGGAATAAAAGGTGGAAGAGAAGCAGGTAAAGCGCTGATCGACAATGTTTCACTCTGGTCGCATGTCGCAAATGTAGGGGATGCCAAATCACTGATCATTCATCCGGCCTCCACGACTCACCAGCAATTGTCAGTTGAGGAGCTGGCTGCGGGAGGAGTAAAAGAAGAGCTCGTCCGATTATCAGTCGGTCTGGAATCGATCGAGGATATCAAAAACGACTTGAATCAGGCATTACTTAAAGCAACTGGAGAAGAGGGTGAAAAAAACATTGTGATCAATGATGAAGGGGTGATCAAATGGGCCCTTCAGTCACCTAATAAACAGGTAGATGGAGAGACTCAACCGAAAATACTAGCCGTTGTCGGTTTAAGTGGTAAAGAGTCCCGGCCAAGTTACCGGCTGGCAAGGAAGATGCAGCGTCTCGGATTTAAAATCGTTCCCGTCAATCCAAGGGAAGAAGAGATATTAGGCGAAAAAGCTTATCCGGATCTGAAAAGTATCCCACATGAGATTGATATTGTTCAGGTCTTCAGAAATCCTGAAGCAGCAGTAGAAGTGGCAGAAGAAGCGGCAGAAGTAAAACCAAAAGTGTTCTGGCTTCAGGAAGGGGTCATTTCTCCAAAAGCAGCGGAAGTGGCTCGACAAGCTGGCTTGGAAGTGGTCCACAACCGCTGTACCTATAAAGAAGCACAGAGATTGAAAGGAACGATTTCCACCTATGCTTGTGAAATTTAAGTAATTAATAAAAAAGGGTATTTGAAGAGGGGAGTATGAAGAGTGATAAAGGGGAATAGATTAAAAAAGACGGAAAAGAAAAGATGGGCAATCGCTTTTGCAGCAGCAGCCAGTTTTGTTCTGGGTGCATGCAATGTGAACAGTAAGGATTCTGATGGGCCAAGTACTATCCGTTTGGATTACGCTCATTATAATCCTACTAGTCTGGTATTACATCAATTCGGTTGGGTGGAAGAAGAATTTGAGGAAGAAGGGATAGAGATTGAATGGGTCTTCAGCCAAGGGAGTAATCGTTCACTGGAGTTTTTAAATAGCAACAGTGTAGATTTTGGATCGACAGCTGGAGCCGCAGCACTGATTTCCGCTTCAAACGGTGCCCCTATCCAAAGTGTATATGTATTCTCTCAACCGGAATGGACTGCTTTAGTAACGACACCTGACTCAAGTGTTCAGTCAATTGAAGATTTACCTGGCAGCCGTATAGCAGCCACATTGGGTACTGATCCTTATATCTTCTTATTAAGAGCGCTGGACCGTGAAGGAATAGATATAAATGATGTGGAAATCATTTCACAGCAGCACAGTGACGGAGCGCAAAGCTTGATCAATGGACATGTGGATGCATGGGCGGGACTGGATCCGATCATGGCTCGACTGGAAGTCGAACATGAAGGGCAATTGTTTTACCGTGAAGCTGGATTCAACACGTATGGTTTTTTAAATGTCAGAAATGCATTTGCTGAAAACCATCCTGATTATGTTGAACGTATTATTGAGTTATACGAAGAAGCTCGAGAGTGGATAGTGGAAAATCCTGATGAAGCCATCGATCTGCTTGTAGAGGAAACAGGTCTGACTCCTGAAATAGCTGAGATTCAATACGAACGTAACGATTTCTCGCAGCCTGTTCCTGGAAATGAGCATCATGAGGGACTGATCGAAGCAGGCTTACTTCTTCAAAAAAGCGGTGAAATAGACGAAACGATCGATATTGAAGAATTAGTAAAAGATTTGATTAATGCAGAATTTGCAGAAAAAATCGTCAACTGAAATGAATAAAGCAAAACGGTCAAAGGAGATGATATGGCATGAATGAGATAAATATAGAGCTGACTGAAAATATCCACTCTAATATAGAACCGAGAGCTGAGCAGATAACAAAGAAGCAGAAAAAAAGCTCCGGCAGATTAAAACAGTTCGGCTTAGGGATGATTTTCCCGATCGGTCTGATTGTAGCCTGGGAAATGACAGTACGCTTTGGATTTGTCGAGAGCTATCAATTACCGGCTCCTACTGTACTAGTGGATGAGTTATGGGCATTAACTATGAGCGGGACGATCTGGTCCCACATTTACTGGACTCTATACAGAGTATTTGGAGGTTTCCTATTAGGAACGATCGCAGCCATTTTATTATCGGTGATCGTTGGATTTTCAAAGAAAGCTGAATATCTATTTGATCCTATCATCCAGGCTTTTCGATCGATTCCTTCATTGGCTTGGGTCCCCTTGTTCATTTTGTGGATGGGTATTGGCGAGTCCTCTAAGATCACTATGATTGCAGTGGGTGTCTTTTTCCCGGTTTATTTAAATCTGGTGAGCGGCATTTTAAATGTTGATAAGAAACTGATCGAGGTAGGTAAAATGTATCAGTTATCCTTTATTGATATGGTAAGGCAAATCGTTTTACCGGCATCATTGCCAAGTTTTCTAGTTGGCATCAGAAGCGGTCTCGGATTAGGATGGATGTTCGTCGTTGCGGCTGAATTGATGGGGGCAAGTCAGGGACTTGGATTTATGCTTGTATTAGGGCAGAATACATTGTCCCCTGAAACAATTTTAGTTTCTATTATCTTGTTCGCAGTTATTGGAAAATTCACAGACTGGCTTTTAAAACTTCTTGAAAAGCGTCTGCTGCACTATCAAGAGCGCTTTGCTTAAAGAGCTGGAAGGGAATCACTGGTAAAGGGGAGAAGTCATGAGTGTCACACTAAATAAAGTTTCGCGTACATTTGATGAATATACAGCTGTAGAGGATATCGATTTGCATGTAAGAGAAGGAGAAATCGTTGGACTTCTTGGAACGAGCGGGTGCGGCAAAAGTACTTTGCTGCGGGCAATATCCGGTTTGGACAAAGGCTACGAGGGAACGATCCTGCTTGATGGAAATGAAAAAGAAGGTGTGCAAGAGTCGACTGGATTTATTTTTCAGGAACCCCGTCTTCTTCCCTGGCTTACCGTGGGAGAAAATATAGCTATTGGATTGAAAGGAAAAAAGAAAGAGGAAGTCAAATTGGTCATAGACAAGATTTTGAAGAATGTTGGCTTAGAAGGAAAAGAGGCCTTTTATCCCAGACAATTGTCAGGAGGTATGGCGCAGCGGGTAGCCATTGCCCGTTCACTGGTAACAAATCCAAAACTTTTGTTGTTAGATGAGCCATTCAGTGCTTTGGATGCTTTTACAAAAATGCAGTTGCAAGATTTACTGCTCACTATTTGGAAAGAAATCAAAACAACGATGATACTGGTTTCGCATGATATAGATGAAGCAGTCTATTTATGCGATCGTATCGTGGTTCTCAGTGGACAACCGGGTCACATTCAGAAAGTCATTACAGTGAAGGAAGAGCGCCCAAGACAAAGAAGCTCTAGTGAGCTGGCCAGATTAAAAGGGGAGATTTTATCTCACCTCAACCTTCAGTAGTGAAAGGAGTTAGTATGATGGAATTTTTGCCGTCTGAAAAAAGCAGGACACATAATTTAAATGATTACGCAGAGACATACCGGTCATTTGACTGGAGCAGTATTTCATATAAAGAAACAGATAAAGTCAATGCTGCTTATGAGGTTGTTGATCGCCATGTAGAAGAGGGATTTGGCAGTAAAACGGCGCTTCATTATGTAGTCAAAGAGACGATTACAAGTTTGACTTTTTTGGAAGTACAGAAAGAAATCAATAAGTATGTCGCTGTGTTAAGAGACTATGGAGCTGTGAAGGGTGACCGTATTTATATTTTTCTGCCCAAAAATGTGGCTTGTTATGCAGCCATTCTGGCCAGTATCCGCATCGGTACCATAGCTGTCCCTCTTTTTGAAGGCTTTTTTGGAGAAGCAGTGCACGACCGTATCAATGACAGTGAAGGAAAACTGCTGATCACAAATGAGGATCTGGGAAAAAGAGTAAATCTGACAGCTGTGCCTGCAATCGAAGCTGTACTGCATCAGGAAACGATCGACAGCCTGGACATCGAAGGAGATGACTACGTTGAATGGGTCTCGCCTGAAGATGATATGCTGATCCATTATACAAGCGGATCGACAGGGAAACCCAAAGGGGTCCTTCATGCTCATCGGATAATCGCTCATCATAAAGTATCCGGGAAATGGGTGCTGGACATTCAGTCCGATGACGTTTACTGGTGTACTTCTCATCCCGGTTGGGTTACAGGAAGCGTATATGGCTTGTTTGCTCCCTGGCTCAATCGGGCAACCGTAGTCATTCAGGCTGGACGTTTTGATGCCTCTGACTGGTATAGACTGATCGAAACACTGAAGGTGTCGATATGGTACAGTGCCCCAACGGCTTTCCGCCTGTTGAAGTCGGAAGGAGACTTATACAAACACTATGATTTATCCTCTTTGAGACATGTATTGAGTGTCGGGGAGCCGCTTAATCCAGAGGTGGTTTACTGGGCACAGAATAAGTTGAATGTCCGAATACATGACACCTGGTGGATGACTGAAACGGGCGGGCACCTGATCGTCAATTTTCCGAGTGAAGCGATCAAACCGGGTTCGATGGGGCGCGCTTTCCCGGGGATTCAGGTGGGTATATTAGACGCATCAGGTAAAGAAGTATCTAGTGGTGAAATAGGTCAACTGGCTATCAAGGCTCCCTGGCCAGGACTGATGAAAGCCATCTGGAATAATCCGGAAAAATACCAGGAATACTTCAAGTACCCGGGCTGGTACATTTCAGGCGATCTGGCAGTTAAAGATGAAGAGGGGTATGTATTCTTTAAAGGAAGAGACGATGACATGATCAACTCCAGCGGTGAAAGAATCGGACCGTTTGAAGTTGAAAGTACACTGATCGAACACCCGGCTGTTTCAGAAGCAGGAGTGATTGGAAAGCCGGATGCAATAAGAGGAGAAATCGTCAAAGCCTTTATTACTTTAAACAAAAATGTCAATGAATCAAAAGAATTACTGGATGAGATCCGTCTGTTTGTTCGGACAAGATTAGCTGCCCATTCGGCTCCCCGAGAAATTGAAGTGATCAAAGAATTGCCGAAGACTAAAATCAGTGGAAAGATCCTGCGACGGCAGTTAAAGGAACAGGAACTGACGCGCAGTGAAGCACAAATACATTAGAGAAGTGGGAGAAACGATGACAAAAGAGTTTGCAACCAGAACAGTTCAGTTTGACAGAATCAATCAGGAAAACATACAGAGCAAAGTGACACCGATCTATCAGACAACGGCTTTTACTTTTAAGGATCTGGAGGATCTGGAAAGTTTTTATAACGGAGAAAGGGCCTATTTGTATTCACGCAACGGTAATCCTAATACTGATGAACTGGGGAGAGCCATTGCGCAACTGGAAGAAGCCCAGGATGGGGTGGCTGTATCTTCTGGATTAGGAGCTATATTGGTAGGTGTTTTGGCTGTTGCAAAATCAGGTGACCATATTGTAGCGGCAGACGATTTGTACGGAGGAACCATCGATCTCTTCCAGAATGAACTCAAAGATTTTGGAATTGAGATCAGTTTTGCTGATTTTTCAGATCCATCGGATATTGAAGCGGTGATTCAGAAAAATACTGTATTGCTGTATTCTGAATCGATCACTAATCCTCTTCTTAGAGTAGAGAACCTGCAGAAGCTGGTTGAACTGGCGGATAAATTTTCTCTTAAAACAATGATCGACAATACATTTGCGACACCGTACTTAGTACAGCCCTATACACTGGGTATCGACTTGGTGATACACAGTGCCACTAAGTATATCGGCGGGCATAGTGACGTGACTGCCGGGACAGTAGCGGGATCAAGTGACCTGATCGAGAAAGTAAGAAGAAAAGCCGTTCTGCTGGGAACAACCCTTAGTCCATTCGAAGCCTGGCTGGCTCTGCGCGGAGTAAAGACGCTGGATGTTCGTATGGAACGTCAAGTCACTAATGCCCAAAAAGTGGCTGACTTTTTCCGAAAGCATGCTCATGTCGCCACCGTCTATTATCCTGAGTTTGTAAGCGACAAAGGGAATGGGGCCATTGTCACTGTCGATTTTACTGGACATATTGACATCAACCAGTTCTTCAAAGCCTTGAGCTGGGTGAAGATTATCCCTACTTTAGCAGGAGTGGAAACGACAGTCTCCTATCCTAAAACGACCTCCCATCGTGCACTCACTGAAGAAAACAGGGACCAACTTGGTATCAGAGAGGGACTTGTAAGGATATCCATCGGACTGGAAAACGCGGATGATATTATAGAAGAATTTGATCAGGCCATAACAGCAGCAAAAGAAATTAATGATAAATAAGGCACGCATGCTGAAAAGCGTCGTGTGATAGGAGGATTCAGTAAAATGGCTGTGAAAATCAATATTGCTTTATTTGGAAAAGGTTCAGTTGGTCGGACTTTGATCGACCAGCTGCTTGAAGCGTCCCCTTCCATATCACAACGTAAAAATATTCAGCTAAATATTTTTGCAGTAGCAGATTCTCAGACAGTCTTACTTGATTCGCAGGGCATAGCTGGAGACTGGGAAGAAAGATTTAGAGACAGTCTTACTGAATCTACGGTTCAAAATGTCATAAATTATGCTAAAAAGAATAGACTGGAAAATCTAGTAGCTATCGATAACACGGCAAGCGCATCGTTTGTCAAAGGATACAGTGAACTAATAAAACATGGCTTCGACCTCGTTTCTTCTAATAAAATAGCCAACACAATGAATTATGCATTCTACGAGTCCTTAAAACGTATTTTGAAAGAGCATCGGAAAGAATATTTGTACGAAACGAATGTTGGTGCCGGCTTACCCTTAATTGATACGATTCGCTTATTACACTTGTCTGGAGAAAAAATTACCAGGGTGTGTGGTGTTTTCAGTGGTACCTTAAGCTATCTGTTCAATACCTATTCGAAGGAAAACCGATCATTCAGTGACGTTTTAGAAGAAGCGATGATCAACGGATTAACAGAACCAGATCCCCGGGAAGACTTAAATGGAAACGATGTAGGACGAAAGCTTCTGATCCTTGCGCGTGAATTAGACCTGGTGAATGAATTTGAGGATATTCCAATATACAATCTGGTGCCAGATTATCTAAGAGAGACGAGTTTGGATGTTTTTCTTGAAAATGTCCATGATCTGGATGATCATTTCCTTAAAATAAAAGAAGCACAGAAACCAGGGCATGTCCTTCGCTATGTAGGAGAATTATCCAAAGACTTCAATCACAGTAAAGCAGATTTGAATGTGTCACTTGTCTCAGTGCCTGAAGAAAGCACTCTAGGACAAGTCAAAGGGGCCGATTCTATTTTTGAAATTTATACAGAATCCTACGGTAACTTTCCCGTGGTGATTCAGGGAGCCGGTGCGGGGGCTTCAGTCACTGCACGTGGTGTCTTCGGTGATTTGCTTAAGGTAGCTGAACGAAAATGTTTCTCGTAAGTAAAATATTCAGGAGTAATAAAGAAATGACGGTCAAAAAGAAAAGGGGTGATGTAATTGCCTGTTAAAGTGCCTAATGGATTAGCTGCAAAGGAACAGTTAGCTGATAAACACATAAATCTTGTAAATAAAGAGAACTTTTCTATTCGGGTCTTCCGTCCTTTAAAAATAGTGATTTTAAATCTTATGCCACTAAAGCAGCAGACAGAGCTGCAGCTGCTTCGGATGTTAGGTAATACCCCTTTATACTTAGAGGTCACTTTTCTTCGGACAGAAAGCTATACAGCAAAAAATACGTCAGCAGAACATATGAATCATTTTTATAAAACATTGCATGAAGTTAAAGATAGTAGCTTTGACGGAATGATTATTACGGGAGCACCGGTGGAAAACTTACCCTTCGAATCAGTTCAGTACTGGAAGGAATTGACCGGTATTTTTGACTGGAGCAGGACAAATGTCAAATCGACGCTGCACATCTGCTGGGGTGCGCAAGCCGCTTTATATTATCACTACGGTATTCAAAAGTATCGCTTACCAGAGAAGGTATTCGGTATTTATGAACATACAAGATTAAGAAAAGATTTACAGCTGCTGAAAGGATTTGATGATCACTTTTCGGTTCCTCATTCAAGATACACAGATATTCGAAAACAGGACATAGAATCGATCGAATCTTTAGAAATACTGGCGGAGTCCTCTGAAGCTGGGGTTTATTTAGCAGCTTCTAAAGATGGAAAAGATATCTTTTCTTTTGGTCATAGTGAGTACGATAGGGAAACATTACATGAAGAATATAAACGAGATAAAGAAAAAGGGTTAAATACTGGCCTACCAAAGAATTATTTCCCTCATAATGATGAAAATCTGCGCCCCCGCTTAACCTGGAGATCTCATGCCCAGTTGCTGTACAGTAACTGGTTGAATTATCATGTGTGTCAAGAAGGGACGTCCGGATTTATATTAGAGTGCAATTAAAGATGAATAAGGCTATCCATATGAAGGTGAAAAAAA
>Ga0194136_1001720_pt1 | contig 10846 bp, 4 predicted proteins | sample TARM_MetaG_T3A_1_FD_134023 | JGI IMG/M metagenome (GOLD analysis project Ga0194136, IMG submission 134023) | Freshwater microbial communities from Pennsylvania, USA, analyzing microbe dynamics in response to fracking - TARM_MetaG_T3A_14 (version 2) | ecosystem: Environmental > Aquatic >...
ACGCCGGCGGCTGCCGAACTGGCCAAGGTCTGCAAAGGGGTGTTGGTCTTTCCGGATGTCGTCAAGGCCGGGCTGATCGTCGGCGGGCAGTATGGTGAAGGTGCGTTGCGGGTCAACGGCAAGACAGTCGGCTACTACAACACTATCGCAGCTTCCTACGGGCTTCAGGCCGGAGCGCAGACCTTCGGTTACGCCATGTTCCTCATGAATGACAGCGCCCTTGATTACCTGAAGAAGAGCCAGGGATGGGAAGTGGGCGTCGGCCCCACGGTGGTGATCATGGATGAGGGATTGGCCAAAAGCCTGACCACTTCGACCGCCAAGGATGACATCTATGCCTTCATTTTCGGGCAGAAGGGACTGATGGCCGGCATCAGCTTGCAGGGATCCAAGATCACCCAGATCACTCCCGACAAGTAGCGGAACAATACCTAAAACTGTGGTGCATGCGCATTTTTCGCATGCACCACTGGCTCACAGGCCGCCCCAAAGCGGCAATCTGCTGCTTCAGCGAAAAAATAAGAGACCGCTTATCAGCGCATGACCGCGTGTCCTGCCTATTCCACGCGCACGGGCCTGGACACGCGCAGGCCGTGTTTCTTGATCTTGTTCAGGATGGCGGTGTGCGAGAGGCTCAAGGTCCGGGCGGCTTGGCGCACGCTCTTGGCCCGGGTCAGGACGTTTTCAAGGATGTCTTTTTCCAGCCGGTCCAGCTGTTCCTTGAGGGGTTTTCCCGGTTCGGCGGCCTGGCTTTGCCTGATCTGGCCCGGAATGCGGTCGCCAAGCTCGTGGGCCAGGATCAGGAAGCGTTCGTCGATGCTCTCCGCCGGGCAGAGAATGGCCGCGCGGTCGACCACGTTCTTGAGCTCGCGCACATTTCCTGGCCAGCTGTGCGTGCGCAGCTTGGCCAGGCCATCTGGCGTGATCGTCTTGACCGGCCGCCCCATGCGCGAGGCCAGGGTAAAAAGGAAATGTTCGGCCAAGAGGCCGATGTCGTCCAGGCGCTCCTGCAACGGCGGGATGTGGATGGGCAGCACGTTGATGCGATAATAGAGATCTTGCCGGAACGTCCCTTCCTCGACCATTTTCTCCAGATTGCCGTTGGTGGCGGTGATGATCCTCGCCCGGATGGGGATTTCCCGCGAGCCCCCGATGCGCCGCACGCAGTGGTCCTGCATGACCCGCAGGATCTTGGCCTGCGAAGGCAGCGGCATGTCGCCGATCTCGTCCAGAAAAACCGTACCTTCCCCCGCGACCTCAAAAAGGCCGGGCTTTCCGTCCTTCAGCCCGCCGGTGAATGCTCCGCTCACATAGCCGAAGAGCTCGCTCTCCAGCAGCTGTTCGGGCAGGGCCGCGCAGTTGATGGGCACGAAAGGGCCGGACCGGCGGCTTGCCGTGTGCATGGCCCGGGCGAAGAGCTCCTTGCCCGTGCCCGACGCGCCGCGGATGCACACGATGGAGTCCGTGGTCGCGATGAGCTGGGCGTAGCTGATCAGGTTGTTGATGTTCTGGTTCTGCCCGACGATGTCCGAGAAGCTGATCTGGACGGGCTCGGAGATGCTGCGCGCCAGCATGCGGATCTCCTGCATGTCCTTGGCGATTTCCACCGCCCCGATGATATGACCTTCGGCGTCGCGGATGGGGCGGCAGGTGGCGAAGTACTGGAAGCGGCCCGAGGGCGTGACCAGGGTGCGTTTCACATCGGCGCTTTCGCGTCCGGCCAGGCTGTCCAGGATGGCCGTGTCGCCAAGGCCCAGCTCGCGCACATCGATGCCGGGCACGCTGTCCTGGTCGAGGGTGAGGATCTGGCAGGCGGAGGCGTTGATGGTCGTGACCCGCCCGCTCGCGTCCACGGCCACGACCCCGTCGGCGATGTTGTCCAGGACCACGCGCAGCCGCATGGCCTGCTCTTCCTGGGGCAGGGTGTCGATGGGGCGCGAGGTGAGCAGACCGGGGATGTCACCCAGGGCGTGAGGCAGATCCGTCGGCGCGCCTTCGGGGCGCCGGTCTTCGGCTTGCACGTAGACATGGGCCAGATCGTTTACCCGGTCCACTTCCATGGCCACGATGTTGTACATGCGCTCGGCAATGCGTCGCGAGACATCGGCGACGATGCCGACCCGGTCCTGAAAGACAAGATGCAGCTTGATGGCCATGAACCTTCCCCCGTGCCGTTGCCTATCAGGGCTGCCTCGCGCTGCCAAGACCGGCCTTGGCCGGATTGCGCACGCTGAAGGATGAGCTGGCGCTGCGCCCCTGATCGTCGGTGACCATGACCACGTGCTGGCCTTCTTCAAGAGGGATGAAGCAGGGTGTTTCGGGAGCGGTCCGGGCCACATGCCGCCCGTTCACGTACCAGTAGTGCGCCGATGCGCCCGCCGCTGCGGCCGCAGACAGGGCCAGGCGCTGAAAGCTCGGGGGCGCGTCGGGCCGGATCAGGTAGGGCGTGGACGGTGACGGGGACGTGATGACCGGTCCGCTTTCCTCCGGCACGTCCGCGCAACCGGGGTCAGTGGCGGGGAGTCCCGAAAGGTTTGCGCCCTGGGCGCGGCGGAAGGCCACCAGTTCGGAGGGCCAGACCAGGGCGGTCTCTTCCCTTGATTCCCCGGCGAGCAGGCAGTCACCGTGCAGACGCAGGCCGGTGTCCGGGTTCACGAATATGCGCCTGTGCATGGCGCACGCCGGCAGCTTGGTCACGCCTGCGATGGCCGTGGTCGTGGTGGTCTGGCAGGCCGGGCCTGGACTGTCCCCGCTGACGGAGCAGACCTGGATGCGCTGCAATGCGGGGGTGGGGAATGCGGGCAGCTGCGTGGTTCCGGGGGAGAGGGCCCGGAAGAGGTCAAACAGCAGCGGGGCGGCGTGACGCGCCCCGGATATGTTGGCGCATTGGGAACCATCGGGGTTGCCGACCCAGACGCCGATGGCCAGTTCGCGGCTGAGGCCCACGGCCCAGGCGTCACGGTGTCCGAAGGAGGTACCGGTCTTCCAGGCGACCTTTGGCGCGGCCAGGGTGAACTCCCAGGCGTCGGGGAGGTCAGGTCTTCTGGTCCCGGTCAGGATATCAAGGACCATGGCGCACGCCTCGGGCGAGAAAATCCGCACGCCCTCGCCGGTCGCGCTCGAACCGCCTGACTGTGGCCGCACCGGCTTGTGCACTCCACCCTCGGCCAGCGTGGCGTACAGGTTGGTCAGTTCCAGCAGGCGGACCTCGCTGCCGCCCAGTGCCATGGACAATCCATAGTGTCCAGCTGCCCTGTCCAGGGTGGAGAGGCCTCCCCGGCGCAGCAGGTCGTGAAAGGGGACAAGGCCGCAGCGGACCAGCAGCCGCGCGGCCGGGACGTTGAGAGACGTGGCCAGAGCCAGGCGCGCACTGACAAGGCCCTGGAAATTTTGACCATAGTTTTCAGGAACATAGCCCGCGAAATCCGTGGGCACGTCAAGGAGCATGGAGCCGGGCGCGAGATGCCCCTGGTCGAACGCAAGTGCATAGAGGAACGGCTTTAATGTCGAGCCGGGTGAGCGTCTGGACAGGGCGTTGTCGACCTGGCCCTGGGTCTTGTCCCAGAAATCGACCGATCCCGCGTAAGCCAGAATCTCGCGGCTCTTTATGTCCAGCACCACCACCGCCGCATTGCCGATGCCCTGGCGGCGCAAGTCGTCCATGCGTCCCGTGATCCTGGCCTCCATGATGTCCTGGGCGCGGCGGTTTATGCTGCTGCCGATCACGCTGGCTTCGGGCTGCCGCGCGCGCACCCAGCGACTGAAATGCGGCGCTCCCTGTGGCACGGTGGCGCGGCTGGCCAGCAGCGGGCGTGTTTTGGCCTCTGCCACGCGGGCCGCATCGAAGACCTCGTGCGCCGCGAAGCGGTCCAGGACCCGGTCACGGACTTCGCGGGCAAGCCCCGGGTTCTTGAGCGGATTGTAGCGGGTCGGCGAGCGCGGCAGGACCGAGAGCAGGGCGATCTCGCCCAGGGACAGGGTCGCCGGGTCCTTGCCGAAATAATGCCAGGCCGCCGCCCCCACCCCGACCACGTTGCCGCCGAAAGGGGCAAGGTTGACATACCACAGCAGGATCTGGTCCCGCGGGTGGTGCCAGCAGAGCTGCAGGGCGCGAAAAGACTCCACGACCTTGGCCTCAAGGGTGCGCGGGCGCGGATCGGCCAGACGGGCGACCTGCATGGGGATGGTCGAGGCCCCGCTCACGACCCTCCCGTGGCGGACGTTGATCCAGGCTGCGCGTAGCACGGACAGGGGGTTGATGCCCGGGTGAATGCGGAAATGGCGGTCCTCGGAATCGATGAGGGCCGCGGCCAGATCCGGGGATATTTCCTCCAGGGTCATGGGAAAGCGCCACATCCCGTCAGGAGCCAGGAAAAAGCGCAGCGGCTTTCCGTCCCGGTCCAGGACACGGGTCGCGGAAGACGGCTCAAGCTGCTGCACCGGGAAGGGGAAGAGGCGGTCCAGCAGCAGGCCCAGGCCCGCCGCGATCCCCAGGATCAGGGTCAGGATCGCGGCGGCCCGGCGCAGGGGACCGGCCGCAATCCTGATCAGTGAATTCATGGGCGCGGCGCTTCCTTTTCGACGGTGATGCGTGAGAGAGGCCCAGCGGCGCGCAGGCTGGGAATGTACATGGCTTCAGCCTGGGCCGGGGGCAGCGTGAACTGGCCAGGGGTCACGGCCCGGAGCACGCTGTAGCCTGTTTTCCAGCCATTGCCGTCAAGGCTGGCGAAGACCAGAACACGGTCGTCACGCAGGTCCTGGTGACCTTCCAGCGCCGCTTCGTCCCCCATCCAGTCGAGGCGCTCCGTGGTCGCCAGGCGCGGGTTTTCCACTTCAAGGCCCGCAGGCAGCAGGCTTTGCACGACCACGTTGTCCACCGGGCCGGAGGTGCTGCGCACCCTGGTGCGCATGACAATAAGCTCGCCCTGGCGCACGGAGCTCTCTTCCAGGGCGCTTCCGTCATCGTGCAGGAGCGTCTGCTCGATCTCAAGCCCCTGGCTGACGGGGGTATGGGCATCCGCTCTGGGCGTGGCCGAGGTCAACACCGTGGCGAACACGGTCCGGTCGGCGGGGGTCTTGTCCAGGGTGATGGCGCCCGAGGTCAGGATGCCTTCGCGCATGAAGAGCTTCGTGTCGGCGAATATCTGGGCGCCCTCGGCCCAGGCCACCGTGCCCGCGAAGGGGCGACTGTCGTCAAGCAGGCCCAGGTACTTGCCCAGGGCCATGAAGGCCAGGCTCGTCTCCTGGGTCGAATGCCACCTGTCCCCTGCAAGCTCCGCGCTGAGCCTGGTCATCAGTTCCGGCAGGCGGGGATCGTCGGGTATGTTTTTCAGCAGGACAAGAGCGATGAGCGCCCGGTCACGCAGGCCCGAGCCGAGGTTGCCGCCGCTTTCCCGGCGCAAATCGTCAATGGCCGGGGCCGTGTGCAGGAGTTCGAAGCCTGCGCCGTGGTTTGCGGTCTCCAGGTACGCTCCGGCCAGAAGGGTCCGCGCCACGCCGCCAAGAGACTTTTCGAAGGTCGCGCGCAGGTAGTCCTGGCTGCCCAGGTCGCTCCTTTTGCCGAGCGCCAGCACGTAGAGCGCATAGGCGGCCTGTTCGACCTGCTGGCCACTGCTTCCCGGTGCCGGATTGGTCAGTGATCCCAGATAGTAAAATGCGCTTTCGAGCATGCGGCCCGGGATGGTGTGCCCGGCCTGGCGGGCTTCGAGCAGGAAGTGGCAGACATAGGCCGAAACCCAGGGGTCCGGCTCGCCGCCTCCGGGCCAGAAGGCGTAACCGCCCGAGGCGGTCTGCATGGACTGCAGGCGGCGGATGGCCGTCTGCACGAGTCCGGCGGGCGCCGTGGCGTTGAAACGTTCCGGCGCGAGTTCACGGGCCAGGGCCCCGAAATGAAGCAGCGGAAAGGCCTTGGACACGGTCTGTTCGGCGCAGCCATGGGGGTAGCCGAGCAGGGTCTCCAGATGCCCCGAGTAGCGCAGCAACGGCCTCGTTGAGAGGCGCACCGCGCGTTTGACCGAGCCGGGCAGGAAGCTGTCCGCAACAGGCGCGTCGATTTCGCCCGAACCTGCGTCTAGCACGGTGGAGCGCATGGTCCGGGTCACGGGCAGGGGCGAACGCTGGTCGAGCTCCTCTCCGGCCGTGGCTGTCTCCCCGCCGCCTGTGGCGGTGAATGACAGGGTGATTTTGCCTTCCTCCATGCCGCAGCGCAGCGGGAGGTACACGGTGTCTTCCCGGCCCGGTTCCAGAGTAAGGGGGCCGGGCATGGATCCGAGCGTCGCCGGACCGGTGATACTCGCGCCGATCTGGAAAGATCCGGCAAGGGGGGTGTCGTTGCGCAAGGTCAGGGGGATCTCGATCTCGTCCCCGAGGGACAGGAAGCGGGGCAGGGTCGGGGTCAGCACCAGGGGCGTGCGCACGCGGGTCATGGCCGTACTCGTGCCGAAGCGCTTGCCCTGATTGCCTACGGCCACGATGCGCAGTGCGCCCTGGAAATCGGGCAGGGATACGCGGTGGATGATTGTCCCGCTGTTATCCGTGTCGAGCACCCCGGACCAGAAGGTCACGGGCTTGACCCGCCGGATGCCTTCGGTGCGCATGAAGGACGACGCCCCGCCCAGGTCGTCGCCGCCCCCGGCCAGCGGCCGGGCTGCGCCCACGTGCGGGAACATGAAGGCGAAGTTGTCGTAGCTGATGACATCAAGGGCGCGCTTGGCGTAGAAATGGGCGAAGGGGTCCGGGTTTTTGCCGCCGGCGAGCTGCATGATGCCTTCGTCGACCACGGCCACGGTCACCCGGGAGTGGGGCTCGGCCTGGACTTTGAGTTCAAGATCGGTCAGGGGGCGGACTTCGGCCGGAGCATCGATGCGCAGGTTCATGCGGTTCGACAGGCTGTCCACGAACAGGGCCGTGGCCCCGAAGGCCCGTCCCGCGCTCCCCGGCGCGATGTCCGCGCCTGGGCGGATCAGGGTCGCGGTGATGTACGCGCCCGGCTGCCATTCCTCACGCACCGGGATGCGCACTTGGCCCGTGTTGCCGTCAAGCTCGACAAGCTGCATGAATTCCACGTTTCGGCCTTCGACCGTGACCAGCGCCTTGCCCGCGAAGGGCGAACGGATCTGGACCGAGGCCGTCTCTCCGGCCTGATACCCTTCCTTGTCCGTGACCAGCTCCAGCCTGGCCGGATTTTTCACCGCCCAGGGCGAGTAACCCCACCCGCCGCAGTAGAATTCCAGCTCCGAGACCGCCCCGCCGGACGGGTCGCCGAGGCGTATCCGGTAGGAGCCGTAATCTGGGGGCGTGACCGAGAAAGAGCCCCCGCCCTCGCCCGGACTGACCCGCTGAGTGGACACTTCCACGGGGTTGCGCACGGATTCGTAGCTGAAACCGGACTGGGTTTTGCGCATGACGGTCTGCCACTGGTCCTGAAACAGGGTCGCGACCAGTTCCGGGTGCTTCACCCGCTGGCCTTCGGGGTTCACGGTCACAAATTCGAACACGGCCGCCTTGCGCGGCTCAAGTTCCATGGAGTCCGGGCGCTTGATGCCCGGATAGAGGGCATAGGCGTGCACGGGGATGCGCTTTCTGGCGGTCACGCCGCGGCCGCCCTGTTCGCGCACGCGGCCTGTGAATTCGGCCCACAGGGCCAGGGGTGGCCTCAGATCCTGCGGGATGTCCACGCTGAAGGCCGCCCGGCCGTCTTTGCCCAGCCGTCCTTCCGTTGACAGCAGGGCCAGCGGCTCGAAGGTCCTGCCCGGATCGCCGAAGCTGTAGGCTTCAAAGCCTTTGGGCGCGAAGTCGGCGGCCAGCAGCCTAGCCTTGGCCGTCACGCCGAGGTTGGAGGCGGGCGGGCCGAAAAGATAGCGCGACACGATCTCAAAGGGCAGGCTTGCACCCGGTACGCCCGTGACGTCGGTGGAGGCGATCTCAACACTCAACCGGTCGGGGATGAATTCCTCGACCTGATAGGTGTAGGAGCCGATGACCTGCCCGCCGCTTGAAGCCTGCAAAAGGTAGTTTCCGGTCAGGGACCAGTCCGGGATTTCCAGGCTGAAAGAGGCCATGCCCCGGTCCAGGACCAGGTTTAGGGTGCGCAGCAGACGGCCTTCGGGATCGCGTTGTTCCAGGGTCACGGGCAGGTCCGGCGGCGTGCCGATGCGTCCGTCGCGGACCAGCAGCGCGCCGTCCAGGGTTTCGCCGGGCCGGTAGATGTCGCGCTTGCCGTACAGGTAGGCCTGCAGGCCTGCCGCGCCGATGGAGGCCCCGCTGACATCGAGACCCGTGGTGTCGATGCGGAAACGGTCCAGAAAGATGAAGCTGAAATCATCCCCGTACCTGGCCAGGAGCATGGCTGGGGAGCCGAGTTCGTCATCGTGGCCGGTGTAGGCGATGCGGGCCAGACCTTCGAAATTGGTGCGGCCGGTGCCCAGGATCTGGTTCTTGAAACTCACCAGAGTCAACTCGACCCCGTCCATGGCGCGCAGGTCCCGTACGGAACTGGTCCAGACCAGAAAGCCCGCGCTGTCCTCCTTGGCCACCAGGCCGATATCCGTGCGCAGGACCCAGCGCGTGGCCCCGCGATAGTCCGAGGGCAGATTCAGGCCGAGCTTGTACAGGCCGGGGCGCTGGTCGGGGATAAGCTCCGGCATGGCCAGGGTCCGCTTTTGCACCTTGTTGGGAGGGGAGGTCACGGAGAAGGTTTCGCGGTGGATTTCACTACCCAGGTGATAGGGCACGGAGTCCCTGGCCGCGCCGCTGTCAAAGATGGAATAGCCGTAATCCTGAAACATGCTGCTCAGGTTGTTGGGGAATACGCGGCTCACGGTCAGCTCCACCGTATCGGCGTTGACGTATTCGAGTTCCAGAAGTCCCTCGCCCTGACGGGGCAGGAACATGCCTTCGGCGGAGAAATCCACGCTTGGGGGAAGATCAGGCATGCGCAGGAGTTGCTCGAACGCGATTTCGAGCACGGCTCCGTCTTCGGCCCGCAGGCCCTTGGCGATGCGCAGGGTGCGGGTGCTGCCGGGTTCAAGCTTGCCATTTAAGGAAGCGGTCCTGCCGTGGGTCGAAATGGAGAACGGGGTTTCGGGCGTGAGGACCAGCGCTTTGCGGATGGCGGCGGCGCTGACCGGCGCGGAGAATTCAAGGTCGATGCGCGTCTGGTCCCTGTCTGACTGCGGGCTCACGCTGATCACGCGCAGCACCGGGTCCAGGCGGAGTTCGATGTCGTGGCGATATTCCCGGCCCAGGGAGATGCTTTTTTCGGCCACGGTCAGTTCCGGGGCCAGGCGCAGGGTCAGGGTGCGCCCGGCGGCGTCCTTGCGTATGGGCGCGCTGCGAAAGCCGAGGCTGGGCGTGCGCCAGTGGGTTTGCAGAGAAATCTCGACGCGCGTCCCGTCCGCCTCGGCCAGGCTCATGGCCCGCAGCAGGTCTTGCGGGTCCACGGGCGCGTTGAAGACGACGCGGCCCTCCAGTTCGACCATGTCCGGCCCGGCGTCGGAGGCCAGTTCGTTGACTGTCATTTCCTGCACTGAGAAGCTGCCGGTGCGGATAAGCGCGTTGCGTTCCCCGCGCAGCGTATCTTCCGGAAAAACCTCGGGACTGAGCGTCAGGGTGTATTGCATGTCCAGCGGCAAAGGGGTCTGGGCCAGGAATTTGAGCGTATAGGGGTTGGCCCAGACCCATTGGCCCTCGACCTCGGGCCTTAGGCTGGCCGGTGCGTTCAGTGCACGTGTGGGTTCGGGCACGGGCTGGTCGAACTCCACGGTCACGGCGGTGCGCATGAGGCTGTCGAGGCTGATGCTCGCCACGGTAAGGCCTTGGGGCTCGCCGCCCAGATACAGGTCCTTGAGCAGCCAGGATTGCCCTGCGACGACGAGCAAAAGCACGGCGATGATCCAGTTTTTGGGGGTGGACATGTAAGCCTCGCGCACGTGAAAGGGTGTTTTTTACAGTGCTCATGATCTGGCAAGGACCAGCCCAAAAAGCAAGGCCCGGCTTTTCAATGGACAAGGTTTGCTCTACATGGCCTGTATACACATTCTGCCATGGAGGAATCATGATCGCTTTTCTTGTCTTGCTCGCCTTGGCGGTCGCCATTTTACTGTGGGCCGTCCTACTCTACAACGGCCTGGTGCGCATGCGCAACATGGTCCAGGAGGCCTGGAGCGGGATCGACGTGCAGCTCAAGCGGCGCACGGATCTGATTCCGAATCTCGTGTCCACGGTCAAGGGATACGCCGAGCACGAAAAGGGCACCCTGGAAGAGGTCATCCGCCTGCGCGGCCTGGCCCAGAACGCTCAGGGCGTGGGCGAGACCGCCCAGGCGCAGGGCCTTCTGGGGGCGGCACTGGGCAAGCTTTTCGCCCTCGCTGAAAGCTATCCGGAACTCAAGGCGAATGCCAACTTCGCACAGCTCCAGGCTTCTCTCGGCGAGATCGAGGAACAGATCCAACTGGCCCGGCGTTACTACAACGGCGCGGTGCGCAACCTGAACATCGCGGTAGAGTCTTTTCCTTCCAATCTGGTGGCCGGGCGTTTCGGTTTTGAAAAAGCGGAATTCTTCGAGCTGGAAAGCCCCTCGGAACGGGCCGTGCCCAAGGTGGAGTTCTAGGGTGAGGGTCATGCGCATACTGCTGGCCGCGCTCATCGCGCTTTTTTGCTGCGCACCGGTGCAGGCCGAAACCGAACGCATCCTCGATTTTTCCTCCCTGGTCCTCATCGATCCCGACGGGTCCATGGTGGTTTCGGAGACCATCACCGTGCAGGCCACGGGAGACCAGATCAAACGGGGCATCGTGCGCGAGTTTCCCACCATCTACCAGGGGCGGGGCGGCAAGCGGATCCGCGT
>Ga0194136_1001722_pt1 | contig 10841 bp, 10 predicted proteins | sample TARM_MetaG_T3A_1_FD_134023 | JGI IMG/M metagenome (GOLD analysis project Ga0194136, IMG submission 134023) | Freshwater microbial communities from Pennsylvania, USA, analyzing microbe dynamics in response to fracking - TARM_MetaG_T3A_14 (version 2) | ecosystem: Environmental > Aquatic >...
CACCGATACCGGTCTTGGCATTTACTATACGATTGTGCAACAAGAGAACGTAATTTCCAATCAGGATAAAAAGGGCATGACAGCCATGACAGACACAGCGGAAATCCTCGGCGTCTATCTGAGCGACACGCTCGATCTCGACGCTATTTACGGCACAGCTTTGCGGGCGGGTGCCAAAGACGTGGTTTTGCGCAAACCCGATGAAATCGACACGCCTGAAGCGGTGCAATTTGCGATTTGCTGGCTTCCCGCAGAGACGGCCTTTGCACCATACCCGAACCTGTCGCTGGCGATGTCGATCGGCGCGGGCGTGGATGCGCTTCTGGCCCATCCCGGACTGCGTGATGACGTCGCCATCGCCCGTGTGCGTGATCCGCACCAGGCCGATCTCATGGCAGGTTTCGCCGCACACGAAGTGCTGCATTATGAACGCGGTTTTGCCGCGATGATGGAAAATGCAGACAGGAAAATCTGGTCTCCCGCGCCCATGCGCGCACCGGAAAGCGTAAAGGTGACAGTGTTGGGCCACGGCACCATGGGCCGGGCTGTTGTCCGCGCCCTCGGCGCGCTGGGGTTTTCGGTTCGCGTGGCCTGTCGTCAGGCACCGCCGGAACCGGTTGACGGCGTTGACTATGTCAGCGGCGAAGGATCGATTTTAAAGGCCGCTGCTGGAGCGGAATATCTCGTCAATGTGTTGCCGCTGACCCGTGACACCGAGAATATCCTGAATGCCGATCTGTTTGCCGTGATGGCGCCGGGTGCGCACCTGATCCAGATTGGCCGTGGCGAGCATCTGGTCGAGGCGGATCTGGTTCATGCTTTGGACAGCGGCTATCTGGCAGGCGCGACACTGGACGTTTTCCGGAATGAGCCACTCGCATCGGATCATCCGTTCTGGCGGGATACCCGGCTGCGCGTCACACCGCATATCGCCAGTGATTCTCTGCCAGAGATCGTCGCAGGTCAGGTGATCGACACCGCCCGCGCATTGCGGGCGGGTGCACCGCTTGCACTCGGTATCGACCGTGAGCGAGGCTATTGAGGCAGATCCGCGCCGGAAGCGGATACCGGCCCTGAGGACAGTTTTTTAAAACAGGATAAGCATTTCGACAGGAGATATATATGAGACAAAAAAGCGTAAAGGCCACCGTGTCAGACGCCGAATGGCAGACCCGTACCGAACTTGCCGCCTGCTACCGGCTGGCGGCGCATTTCCGTTTAACCGATCTGATCTATACCCATATTACCGCGCGTCTGCCCGATGAGGAGGGGCGGTTTCTGATCAACCCTTACGGTTTTCGCTGGGAAGAGATCACAGCCTCGTCACTGGTCAAGATCGATGTCGACGGCAACAAGGTCGGTGATAATCCCTACGGCGTGAATCCGGCCGGTTTTACCATTCACTCCGCCATCCACCGGGCGCGCCACGATGCGGCCTGGGTGATGCACACGCATTCACGTGCAGGCGTGGCAGTTTCCTGCATGGAAGAGGGGCTCTTGCCGCTCAACCAGATTGCGCTGCAATTCTATGATCGCGTATCCTATCATGATTTCGAAGGTATCGCGACGAACCTTGAGGAGCGTGATCGGATCGTGGCGAGCATGGGCGATAATCCAGCGCTGATCTTGCGCAACCACGGGCTTTTGACCACCGGGGCAACGGCGGCGCAGATGTTCAACAACATGTTCTATCTGGAGCGGTCCTGTGAAATTCAGGTGGCAGCCCTGTCGATGGGCCAGCCACTGCGCCCCGTCGCCGATGATTTGGCACGTCATGTGGCCCGGCAATATATCGAAAGCATGGGGGAAGATGATGATGTGGCGCTGGAATGGGCCGCACATCTGCGTCTTCTCGAAGAAGAGCATCCAGACTACAACGACTGAAACCAACCTTATCAGGAAAGGGCAGCTTTCAGGACTGCCCGTTCCGGTCTTCGATCAGCGTCAGCGCCCTGTTGGCATCTGACCTTCAAGCCAGCGCAGGGATAAAATCAATACACCGCTGAGGCAAAGATAAACCGCCACAAGAAAAAGCACCGGTTCATAGGTCAACAATGTTGCCTGGCGTACACGGGTAATCACTGCATAAAGATCCGTGACGGTGATGGTGGCCACCAGGGGGGTGGATTTAAGCTGAAGAATGATTTCGCCGGCCAGTGTCGGTAAAGCCCGGTAAAGGGCACGCGGGAACCAAACCCGGCGAAACACAAGCCAGCGCGACATGCCAAAGGCCCGCGCTGATTCCAGCTCACCGTAAGGCACACCTGCAAAGGCGCCGCGCATCACCTCGCCCTGATAGGCGGCAAAAGACAGGGTTAGCGCCAGAAAGCCGTAGGGCCAACCCTGGCGCAGATAGGGCCATACCCACATCTCGCGAATTTCCGGGAACTGGGCAAAAAGAGAGCCGAGGCCAAAGTAAAGCAGCCACAATTGCAGCAATAGCGGTGTGCCACGGATAAGCGTGCAGAAGCCACGGGAAAGCCAGCGCAACGGGGCAGGGCCCATCACCTGCAACAGCGCCAGTGGCAGGGCCAGAAGAAAGCCGATCACCACGCTGCCAACCAACATGAAAAGCGTGACCAGAAGCCCGCCCCAAAGCCGGGGCAGATAGGCTGGAAGCCAGCTCCAGTTCATCATCGTGACCACCGCGAAAAGACCGACAAGGGCAATCCCCGCCATGATCAGCCGATGCGGCGCCAACAGGGCTTTGAGCATTTTTCCGATTTGCCGCGCTGTCGCGGGTTCAATCGGGGAAACTGTATCGAAATCTGGCATATCCTGTCCCCTTTACCGTGCCTGAACCAGGCCGCGCCGGGCACGTTTTTCATACCAGCGCAGGATGACATTCGAAGCGAGTGTAAGGATCAGGTAGAGCGCGCCCGCGGCGAAAAAGAACAAGAAATATGCGCGTGTTGCTGCCGCCGCCTGCCGCGTTACCAGTGTCAGTTCGCTAAACCCGATCACCGCCAGAAGCGCTGTATCCTTGGTCGCAATCATCCACAAATTGGCCATGCCGGGGATTGCATGGGGCGTCATTGCCGGGATGGTTACCCGGCGCATGACCTTGAATGGTTTCATGCCGAAGGCGTGGGCCGCTTCGATCTGGCCATACGGAACGGCCTGAATGGCACCGCGAATGACTTCCGTGGCATAGCCGCCCTGCACCAGACCAATGACCAGAATACCTGCCAGAAGCCCGTTCACATCAAAACCCTCAAAGCCCATGGCCTGAGCTGCCCGGTTCATCAGATCCGTGCCGGCATAGTAAAACAACAGCATCAAGACGAGTTCCGGCACGGCGCGAATGACCATCGTGTAGATTTCCGCAATATCACGCAGAACCCGGCCGCCGTAGAGTTTCGCACTGGCGCCGAAGATGCCGATCAGAATGCCCATTGCATATCCGCCCGCTGCAAGCTCCACAGAACGCAGGAACCCACGCAACAGCGCCCCGCCCCAGCCGGGGGAGTTGAACGCCAAAAGGCTGAAGTCAATTGAATCGAACATCGGGAGCGGAATCCTCTTTGTTATTCAAAAAAAGGGCCACCCGCATGGGATGGCCCGAAACGGCTTACTCGCCGTAAATATCCACCGTGAAATAAGGCTTCGAAATTTCTTCATAGGTGCCGTCCGCACGGATTTCGGCAATCGCTGCATTGACCTTGTTCAACAGCTCGGTATCGTCCTTGCGCAGTCCCACGCCAACGCCATAACCCAGTACTTCGGGGTCAGAGACGACCGTACCCTTGTATTCGCAGCAGGTCTGCCCCAGTTCGGAATTGATGAAGGGTTCCATGGCAAGAGCGTCCCCGACGACCGCATCAAGGCGACCGGCTGCCAGATCCTGCAATTCTTCATCGAGTGTCTGGTAGATACGGATATCGGCGGCAGTGTCTGCATAATATTTGTTGGCGTAGGTTTCCTGAATGGCGCCGGATTGTGCCCCGATAATTGCGCCTTCAACGCCCTCGGGCGTCGGGGTGATGTCGGCACCTTTCAGCGTGACCAGACCGGTCGGCGCATCATAATATTTGTCAGAGAATGCGATCTGTTCAGCGCGGGCGGGTGTGATCGACATCGAGCCCATGATCATGTCGATCTTGCCGGTATTGAGTGCTGGAATAATGCCCTCCCAGGCGATCGGCGTGACTTCGCATTCGGTTTCAAGCCGGTCGCAGAGGGCGTTGATGAAATCAACTTCCCATCCGCTCCAGTTGCCGTCGGAATCAGGTGTGTAGAACGGCGGATAAGGCTCGGCGGAAACGCCGACCTTGTAGGCTTCTGCCAGAACCGGCGTGGCAAGTGTGACAGAGGCGAGCAGGCATAGGCTGAGTGTACGGATCATAAGGTGTCCTTTATTGGTTGGGGATATTGAACGGCCTTAGACGACCGAACTGATGAACTGTTGCAAATGCGGAGATTGCGGGTTGCCGAAAACCTGTTCGGGCGGGCCCTGTTCCTCGATCTCTCCGTCGCGCAGGTAGACCACATAGGTCGCGACATCGCGGGCAAAGGCCATTTCGTGGGTGACAAGAACCATGGTGCGTTTTTCCTCGGCCAGATCACGGATCACCGTGAGCACCTCGCCCACCAGTTCCGGATCGAGTGCCGAAGTCGGTTCGTCAAACAGCATGGCCAGCGGGTCAACCGCCAGCACACGCGCAATCGCGGTACGTTGCTGTTGTCCGCCCGAGGTGTAGGCGGGATAAACATCCTCTTTTTCGGCCATACCGACGCGGGCCAGAACTTCGCGGGCTCTTGCGATTGCCGCGTCGCGCGGCATACCAAGCACATGGATCGGAACTTCGATGACATTTTCAAGCACTGTGCGATGCGGCCAGAGATTGAAATTCTGAAACACCATGCCAAGCTGGGCGCGAATGCGCTGAACCTGTGACCGGTCTGCCGGCTCCAGTCCGCCGTTGCGGGCCGGGCGCATCCTGTAGGCCTCGCCCTGAATCGAGATTTCGCCTTGTGTGGGTGTCTCAAGCATGTTGATACACCGCAACATGGTCGATTTACCCGACCCCGACCCGCCGATCACCGCCACGACATCACCCGGCCGCGCCGTCAGTGAAACCCCTTTCAGTACCTCCAGCTCGCCGAAAGTCTTGTGCAGGTCGCGGATTTCGATCGCAGGTTTTACATCCATGTCATCTCCTCTAAACACCACAATCGAATGAGCGTTTGGTGTTCGGATCTCTTGCAATTTTTTATTTATTGTACGAGTGTAAAACAAATTTAATCCGAAGTGTCAAAGGTCACCCGTGGATAATTGTCTTTTGATAGGTCTCTACGCTCATATGTCCGAGCAGAATGCAGATGGTAAAAAATCACCTCAGATCGCTACCCGGCGCGACCAGGCCGATTCTGCATCCAAGAGCAAGGCCAACAGACATAACGCGTTCGACAGGAGCGGTTCATGACCCGCAAAGTGTTTCAAAGATTGTCTGAAGACGCCCGACGCACCAGCCTTATCGAGGCGACGCTGGACTGTGTGGCGCGTGAGGGGTTGCACGGAGCCAGTGTGCGGCGCATCGCGGAAAAGGCAGGGGTTTCCGCCGGATTGATCCGGCACTATTTCCCCTCCAAGGATGCCATGCTGCGTGCTTCCTACGCCTATCTGATCGGCCAGCTTACAGGCGATGCCGCACGGTATGTCGATAAAGCGGCAGATCGGGCCGGGCCGGATGCGCCCGACGCTGCCCTTGCTCAGTTCGTGGCCGCAAATGTTTCGAAGCCCAATCTCTCGGCGCTCAAGGTCTCGCTCTGGGCTACATTCATCGGGCGGGTGCGTGCCGATCCGGCCTTTGCCGACATTCACCGCGAGAGCTACCGCGAGTTTCTCGACATTCTTGAAGGACTGATTCACCCGCTCCTTATGACGCATGACCGGCCCTCGGACCCGGCAAGCTGTCAACGCCTTGCTGTCGCCGTCAACGGTCTTATCGACGGGCTCTGGCTTGAGGGATCGCTGGAACATGGTCTCTACAACCCCAACCGACTGCCTGGCATTGCACTGAACGCGGTGGAGGGCATTCTCAACCTGCCACACACGACATTGACGCGCCATCTGGCGCCTCAGGATACAAGGATATGACTTTGCGCTACGCCACAATCACCGACCGTCTCTATGATCTTGGAGGAGACAAATGGGCCATACACAACGCCGCGCGCGAAAAATCAGTTGCGGGTGAAACCGTCATTGAACTGACCATCGGGGAGCCGGACATTACCACCGATCCGGCCCTTGTCGAAGAATGTGTAAAAGCGCTTCGCGCCGGGCGCACACGCTATTCCAATGGTCGCGGGGAGGCCAACCTTATCGAGGCCCTGATCCAGACCTACGCGCCGCGAATGCCGGGCATCACTGCCGAAAATATTCTCTGCTTTCCCGGAACCCAGACTGCCCTTTTTGCGGTGATTCTGGCGCTGGCGGAAAAAGGCAATGGTGTGCTGATCGGCGATCCCTACTACGCCACCTATGAAGGGGTGGTCGAGGCGACCGGCGCGCATGTCCAGACGGTACCGCTCAAGATGGCGCATGGATTTGTGATGCAGCCGGACGATCTTGAAGCCGCGATTACGCCGGAAAGCCGTGTGCTTCTGCTTAACACGCCGCATAATCCGACAGGTGCATTGCTGGACCACGATACGCTTGCCAAGCTTGGCGATGTCTGTATCAGGCATGATCTCTGGATCGTCTGTGATGAGGTCTATGAGGAGCTGATTTTCGAAGGGAGCTTTGCCTCACCACTCGAAAATGCCGATCTGCGCGACCGTACGATTGTGGTTTCCTCAATCTCCAAAAGTCATGCGGCAACCGGGTTTCGCAGCGGCTGGTCGATTGGCCCGGCGGCCTTTTCGCGCCGCCTTCTGCCAATTTCCGAATCCATGCTTTTCGGCAATCAGCCCTTTATCGCTGACATGACCGAAGCCGCGCTTCTTGGCGAATACGATACCGCCGCGCGTTTGCGCAACGCGCTTGGACGTCGTGCGCGTCTGGTTTACGAGACCGTACAGGATATTCCAGCACTTTCGGCAACTGTTCCGCAGGGTGGCATGTTTCTGATGATCGATGTGGCAGGCACCGGCATGGATGGCGATCTTTTTGCATCACGGCTTTTGCAGGAGCATAACGTCGCGGTTATGCCGGGCAGTTCCTTCGGTAATACGGCAAAGACCCTGATCCGCGTCGCATTGACCGTGCCGGATGAGCTTCTGATGGAAGCAATGGCACGCATGGCGAGATTGTGTGTAACAGAACAGGAAAAAACGGAGCGCTTTGCATGATCCCTTTTCCGATTTCGGAAGCCCAGCCGGTAGAATGGCCGGGGCCAATACCAACCCATGCGGATGTGGTGGTCATTGGCGGCGGTGTCCTTGGTGTTACAGCTTCGATCTTTCTCGCGCGAAAAGGGTTGCGCGTTACGCTTTTGGAAAAGGGCCGGATCGCCGGTGAGCAATCCTCACGCAATTGGGGGTGGATCCGCCAGCAGGGGCGCGCTGCGGAGGAGTTGCCGATTTCCGCTGAATCCGGGGCGTTGTGGAGAAAGCTTTCGAATGAAGTGGGGGAGGATATCGGCCTGTCTGCGGGCGGAGTGACCTATCTTGCCCGCACAAGAAAGGACATGGAAGAATTCGAAGACTGGTTTGCCATTGCACAGGCGCATGGCGTGGATACGCACCTTATGAGCCGTGCAAAGGCAGAAAGTCTGATTCCCAATATGAAAGCGCCTGTTCTGGGCGCGATGGAAACACCATCGGATATGCGCGCCGAACCCTGGAAGGCTGTACCGGCGCTGGCGCGTCTTGCCGCCCGCGAAGGTGTTACCATCGTGGAAAACTGCGCCGTGCGCAAACTTGATGTTGCGGCTGGCCGGATTGCAGGCGTCGTGAGCGAACAGGGGCGCATCGCCGCCCCAGAGGTGCTTCTGACCGGGGGTGCATGGTCGTCATTGTTGTTGCGGCAGAGTGGTATCTCAATCCCGCAACTGACGGTGCGCGGCACTGTTGCGGCCACCGAACCGCTGGCTGAAGTTTATGGCGGTGCGGCGATTGATGACCGAGTCGCCTTTCGCCGCCGCCAGGATGGCGGCTACACACTTGGTCCCGCAGGATTTCACGAATTATTTGTTGGTCCTGATGCGTTTCGTCACTTGCGCAAGTATCTGCCTGCTCTGCGTGCCGACCCCCTTGGTACCAGTTTCAGGCCCGCTGCACCCAAAGGGTTCCCGGATGCATGGTCGACGCCGCGCCGGTTCAGCGCCGATACGGTGTCGCCGTTCGAGCGGATGCGCGTGCTGAATCCCGACCCCAACATCAAGGCGGTCCGGAAAATGGCAGAGAATTTCTCCGCGCTGTTCCCGCATCTGGGGGAGGTCAGATTGCGTGCGGCCTGGGCAGGCATGATCGATGCAATGCCGGATGTGGTGCCGGTCGTGGACCGTTGCCCTGTGCTTGAAGGTCTGACCATTGGCACTGGCATGTCAGCGCATGGCTTCGGGATCGGTCCCGGTTTTGGCCGGGTGCTTGCCGCGCTCGTGGCATCGGAGCCCCCAGGCCACGACCTTGCCCGGTTCCGGTTTTCGCGCTTTGATGACGGCAGCCCGATTATACCCGGTCCCGCCCTTTGAACCTATGCCGGCCTGACCCGGTGGCAGAGACGATTTTCCCGGCATGTGACGGGAATTGCACACGGTCATGGCCGGGCACAGGCAGGCTGCTTCACGGGCAATGTCAGCGATCAAGTGCGGCAATGATGCCACGTAGTTCGGCAAGCCCCTTGAGGCGGCCGATCGCCGGATAACCGGGCTGAGCCTGCCGCGACTGGTCATCGAGGATATCAAGACCGTGATCCGGCCGGAAGGGTATACTCCAGTCAGAACGGCCTGTGCCCTTGCGCCGTTTTTCCTCATTCAAAGCCGCTGCAACAAGTGCGACCATATCGGTATCACCGGCGAGATGAGCGGATTCATAAAACGAGCCACGGATATCACCTGTCTCGCGTTTCACATTGCGCAGATGCAGAAAATGCACCCGATCCCCAAGCCGTTCCATCATGCCTGGTAGATCATTGTCCGGCCGCGCACCCAACGATCCCGAACATAGTGTTATCCCGTTTGCTGGGGTAGCAACAGCGTCCATGATTGCCCTGTAATCGGCTTCCGTCGACATGACCCGCGGCAGGCCGAGAAGGCCAAACGGCGGATCATCCGGATGGCAGCACAACCTGAGCCCCAGCGTTTCAGCCACCGGTGCGATCTCTTCGAGAAATGCAATGAAGTTCGCCCGCAAGCCATCGGCGGAAATGATCGCATACTCCGACAGGTGATGGCGGACATCAGCCAGTGTAAAGCTTTCGGCCGCACCCGGCAGGCCGAAAACAATGTTTTTGGTCAGTTCACTCTGGCGGTTCTCGTCCATTCGGGCATACCGCTTCAGGGCTTCTTCCCGTATGTCTTCAGGAAAGTCTTCCGCCGCTCCCCGGCGCTTCAGAATGTGAATATCGAAAGCGGCAAAGTCAGCATAATCGAAGCGCATACAGGTGGCTCCGGATGACAGTCGATACTTAAGATCAGTGCGTGTCCAATCGAGAACCGGCATGAAATTATAGCAGATTACCGAAATTCCGGCTTCAGCAAGGTTTTTCATGCTGATCTTGTAATTTTCGATGTGAGCGCGCCAGTCTCCCTTCTGCTTTTTGATGTCCTCGGAAACCGGCAGGCTTTCGACAACCTCCCATTTCAGGTTTGAGGGCGTTCCATCGCTTTTTACAGACAGTTCACACACGCGTCTGGCAATTTCGTCGGGCGTCCAGACAGCACCGGTTGGCACATGATGGAGTGCTGTGACCACCCCTTCAACATCCGCCTGAAGCATGTCGTCGACCGACACGCGGTCCAAAGGTCCGAACCAACGCCAGGTTTGCCGCATTTTCCTCTCCCTAAAGCTATGCATCTGTTTTCCGGACAACAATACCGGCGCCTGCACAGCCGACAATCATCCTGAGATCGAGTAATAGCATCGAAGTTTAGTGTTGACTAGTATGGAAGTATGGTTCATCGTGTTTTCTATCGGGAGGTCACATCATGCTGCCAGAAACACTGCAGGCCACTATTCAGCCAGATGCACCGGTAGGGGCACAGCTGCATGCCATTCTGCGAGATCTGGTTCTCCACAACAGGATGTCGCCGGGTACCCGCCTTTCAGAATCGGAAATCGCTGCGCGGTTTTCGGTCAGCCGCCAGCCGGTGCGCGAGGCTTTCATCAAGCTTTCCGAAGAAGGACTTCTGGAAATTCGCCCGCAGCGTGGCACCTTTGTTCGCAGGATTTCTCAGGCCGCTGTTATGGATGCCCGGTTCGTCCGTGAGGCTATCGAAGCCGATATCGTGAAGCTTCTGGCACGCAAGCCCGATCCCGGTCTCATCACCGAGCTGAGGATGCAGCTGGACGAGCAGTTTGAGGCTGCCCGTATTGATGCCAGGCGCTTTATCAAGCTCGACGAATTGTTTCACAAAACGCTCGCCGATGCCGCGGGCAAAGGCAGAGCCTGGGCCCTCATCGAGGGCCTGAAGCTTCAGATGGACCGTGTCCGCTATCTCAGCCTTCTGCGGTTTCCGATGATCAAGCTCACAGCTCAGCATGAAGCAATCGTTGATGCGATTGCGGCAGGAGATCAACAAACAGCCGAGCAGGCTGTCCGCGGGCATTTGCGTGAAATTTTGAGCGATTTGCCCGCAATCTTTGAAGAAAAACCGGAGTTTTTCGAAAACCCCTGAAACTCAAACTTATGATCGTGTTCAAAGTCTAAATGGGAGGACAAAATGAACCACTTTACG
>Ga0194136_1001726_pt1 | contig 10834 bp, 17 predicted proteins | sample TARM_MetaG_T3A_1_FD_134023 | JGI IMG/M metagenome (GOLD analysis project Ga0194136, IMG submission 134023) | Freshwater microbial communities from Pennsylvania, USA, analyzing microbe dynamics in response to fracking - TARM_MetaG_T3A_14 (version 2) | ecosystem: Environmental > Aquatic >...
AACTGGATAGGATACACACTATCAAACAGCAAAGCATCCCCATCAATCTTGATAGGTGTATGACGACTAAACTGCATCGAAAAGCGCCCCAAGACCGTTCTCTCAACCTCTACTAACACAACATCACAACCAATCAAACCTATTTCTACCTGATATTTCATATATACCTCTCCTTTTTCTTTTGACAAATGGATGTTTGCCACCTTTTTTTGTTTATTGTCTATGGTATTCTTAAAGAGGGTATCTATTCTCACGCAACAAAACCATTAATAATACATAAATATTCCCCTCATCATTTGTATAGTATGAAAGATAAATAATAAAAATGGCGATAGAGAACTATCTCTATCAAACAAAAAGGAGAAGATATAATATGAATAAGAAAAGTTTTGGATTGGTAAGAGGACGTCATGATATTCCGGGTGTTGATGCTTTCATCTTTGACGATGCTATCACTGACGTGACGGATATTGACGGGATGATGTTGGTTGTAGCAGATAAACTTAAAGACGTGAATGATGTTGACGTCTTTGTTACAGGTTTGTCTGTAGCACTTGTGAGTGTCATTAACTTTTGTACACTTCACAATATCAAACTAACCCTACATCACTTCAATCGTGATACAGGCGGTTGGTTTGCTCAACCGGTATTCTCAGACGTCCATAAGGATGACCTTATCGGCGTTGGGATTATTTCAAGCTAGTCTTATATTAAGACTAGCTTGATGTATGAAAAAGACTCAAAAGAGTTAGTTGAATTAAAAAAACAGAAACAAGAAAGGAAGAAATAAAATGATAACACCACAGGAACTAAAAGACAGAATGGCAGAAAGTGAATTTATAAAAGATATGGAGAATGCTCTCAAAGAAGTAGATAGAGAAATTAAGGTTGCCTTGAATAAAGGTGATATAAGAATACTAGTACCTACGCACATTAAATTAGGGAATTTATTTTATTCGGATGAGAAGCAGAAAGCTTTGGCTGAAAAACTATTAAGTATGGGTTATAACTGTAAAAAGGAGTCAGAAGTTATAGATGGAGTAAGACAAAGCCCCACGTGGTTTTTATATTTTCAATAAAATGTTTTTAATCAAGAATAAACTTCATAACTAAAAGGGGAAATTAAAATGATACAAACAGACGCAAATTTCATTGCAAACATTCGTGACACTTATGTTATTACTGGAAGTTTAGGCAACATCATTCAACTTAATAATATCATGTCTGATGTTCAACAAACCTTCTCGTTAAGTCAGAAGTTAGTAACAAGTACATTCTGGATAACACAAGGAGAACGACGTTTATGGATTAAATTAGCACCAAAGGGACGAAGATGGTTCATTCAAACAGAAATAAATCATCAACCAGCGGAAGAATATGAGGTCATTGACCCTAAAAACTACCAAGCGGTATTAGGTGGGCTAAAAGATGACATTTTTCATTTTTTAAGAAGTGAAGAAGAGTCGGAATTAAAGGTTATCGAAGATGTTTTTGTGGTGACCTATTCATCTAGTCATATAGGGATAAGAAATGAAGTTTTCACAGATAAGGATGAAGCTGTGCAGTCCGTTCATGATTACATGATGGATGCATTGCGACAATCATCTGTTATAAAAATAGAAAAAGATGTAACGAATCATGTTTACACAGTATCAACCGCTGAAGATACGACGGAAATAATGATTCAATCATCAACTATCAAAAAAGGAGGAAATTAAAATGGGTACAACAAGTACAGTAAAGAATAGGAGGAAGAAATAATGGGAGCAGAAGCACTTATCGTTGTTAATAATGAAAAAATTGTTTGGTCACGTTTTAATGGTGACAAATCAGATGTGGCAATTGAAAAAGTATTTAAGAGTGAAGGTCAAGTAGCAAGTTCAAACTACTTTGTAAGTAATTTTATCAAGAAGGATAAACCACGTTTAAAGCTTTGGTATGACAGAGACTTAGAAGAATGGGCTGAAAATTCTGATGTTTATTATAAAATTATTAGAGGGATATTAGTGTCCCGTCGTCAAATAGATGGTAGAGATGTTGCGCAAATCCATGACGGAAATTTTGGCATTGCGCAAGATTTTATGTTGAAAGAGTTTAATTCTGACATTCGATATATTTACAAAGTTGACACAGTGGATTTAACCTATGCAAAATACAAGATTTAGAAATGATTCCATGTAAGAAGCAAGCGCATCTGTGCTTGTTTCTTTTTTTATATTCCAATGCCTTCTGCATATCATAAAAGATAAATAAATAAAAATGGCGATAGGGAAGTATCTCTATCAAAAGAAAAAGGAGAGGTAAATAATGAAAAAAGAAGAAAACATCGAGGTAAAAAAGCAGGTTGTAGGCTGGTTAACAGTTGTTATGGTTGTGTCTGTTTTGGTTTTGCTTGCAAGCATCGCTTATCCTCAATACACAGAATGGAAGGCAAATCAGTTCATTTCTAAGTATGATATTGAAGAAGTGATGGTTGAAGACGGAGATACGCTTTGGAGTTTACAAACAGAGTATTATCCTAATGGTCATACTGGTAAATTCTTATTCTATTTAGAATTTATTAATGATGAAGAAGTTGATACAGCTAATATTCAATCAGGCGATGTTATTAACATCTTTGTACCTAAAAACGAGAAGGAGTGAGTGAAATGAATATTGATATTCAACACATTAACAAAGAAACGATTAAGGATATTAAAGCAATGACAAAAGAGGGAGATAGTGCGATGGTCAATGGTGGCTTTCCTATTTATAATGCATCATTTGATGGGACAGCACATACCACGGTTGATTTAAGTGAATTAGCAGATGATACGTATGCGATATCTGTTAAGTTACCAGACGGCACATACGTGACGACTTGCTATATAAAGAGAGAGAATAATAGTGGGTGGCATGTAGATGTTAAAATCACATCGGACGCACCAACAACAACAGAAATATATAAGTTAGCAGAAGATTTGATGTCTGTTACTTCAGCTAAAGGAGTGGAATAAGATGAGCTTAAGGGAGTTAAACAAAAAGAAAAAATATACAAAGAAACAGCTACAGACACTCAAAAAATTCCAAGGTAAATATTTAGATGTTTACCCTCACCATTTTGATTATTGGGTTGATGGTAAAGGTTATGAGACCGTTTATGAGGTAAGAGGAATGACGACTGAGATAAGAGAGAACTATCAGTCAGTAGAAGAGATTTTGAGCTAAAAAAGGAGTGAATGAAGATGTACTTAGAGGACGGCATACGTGCTTATATAAAAGCGCAATTAGAAGAAAAAGAGGTCAGTCTACCAGAAGAAGAGATAGAGCGACTGGTAGCAAACATCACTTGCGATGTAGCAGATACTATTGACCAAGAAATGAATCATTTATAAAAAAAACAAGGAGGAAATGCAAATGGTTAAGCGTAAATTTAATGTCTTAGTGGAAGAAGTAGAAAGAATCGAAGGCGAAGATGATGTACATGATGAAAGGCTTGCAACAAATGACCTTATTTCAGACAGTCAAGAAATCACAGTAGAAATTGAAGTAGATGAAGGTAGTAGTGAGAAAGACCAACTTCATCAACTTAAAGATGAGTTGGGTAAAAAAATGTTAAATAAAACAACAAAGGAGAAGATGCACATGACAACACAAAACAATATGGACTAAGAAACTGTAGCAAAAATCACCTATATTTTCGGTGTTATCCAAGAAGAGTTAGGAGAGGAAGCGGAAGCACTGGACTGGGAAGATATTTATGAGTTAGCTTATGATATAGCAACAGATTGGGTGGCTCAAAAGGATATCCAATCAGAAGAAGAGGAAGGCTATGTTATGGCGTATGCTAAACGTCAATTCATAGAAAAATTTAATTATTTTTTTTAAAAAGCACTTATCATTCGATAGGTGTTTTTTTAATAATTTCATGTAGAACATCATATGATAAAGAATAATAAATAAAAAGGAGATAGGAACAAAACCTATCAACAAAAAAGGAGAGGTAACTATGCATAATTTTACAAAAGCAAGAGATGTCAATGTACATGGGTCGCACTATTTCGTGGGAAACATGTCAAAGAAAGAAAAGGAAACACGAAGCGGGGATAAATACCTTCAAATTGTTTTATCTGATGAGACGGGTATGATGCTTGCGAGTGTGTTTCGGAACATGGATGTGTACAAGAAACTAAAGGATATTAGCGATGGGGAATATGTCAAAGCTTTTATTCGTTGTACAGGTAAGGATAATAACTTTACCAATATCGACATCCAAGACATTGACTCTGAGCCGCGCCCACTCGATGGCATGGCGGATATCAACTACCTAGAAGACCAGCTAAGAAAAATCACCTTAGAAATCAAGGATAAGGCTTTGCAAGACTTAGTAAAAAACGTGCTTAAACGTCCAGATATTCTTCCGGCATTTAAGACAGCCCCTTATTCTGCTTATGGCGGTTATTCATTTGATGGTGGATTGTTGATGCACATGGTCAGAATGGCGCATTTGACGGTTCAAGTGACCAAAATCTTTAACAATTGGTCCGGTTATAAAACACCAACAGATGCAAAGTTAGATAGAGATGTTTTACTAACTGCATCATTGCTATACTCTGTTGGTAAGGTTAAAATGTTTAATAAACAAGGGAGCGTCATTCATAAGACAGAAGAAGGCGAATTATTCTCTTACCAATACATCGGAATGAAGATGATTGGGGAAGAATTAAACAAAAGCCAACTGTCTGACAGACAAAAGATGTTTCTTGAACATTTACTAGGGTCGTCACAGTACGGGAAATACAGCTATATGGCGCGCTCAAAAGAAGCCATCGCCTTTCACCATATTCAATCACTGGATATGCAGATGAGCGAATTTGAGTACCTCAAAGTTGTGAGTGAAGAAGGACAGTTGTTTGGCAAGACGTTTTCTAAGAAGCTATATTTAGAAGATTATGAGCATCCAACGATGCAACCAGCAATGGGACAAGGCGGACAACCTATGCCTTATCCAAACCAACCAATGCCACAACAGCAACAGCCAATGTATAATCAAGTACCACAGCAACCGATGTATAATCAAGGACCGGCACAACAGCCCGGGTATAATCAAGCACCACAAGGCAACGTTATTTTTTAAATATAACGAGGTAAGCAGGGGTCACTCTGCTTACTCTCTATCGGTTTTATAAAAAAAACAAGGAAAAAAGGAGAGGTATATAATGGCAAACACAAATGTAAATAAATTTAAAGAGGTTCAAAAGTTAGGATTTAATGAGGACGAAACGAACGCTTTGGTCGAAGGCTTAAGAGCGCAAGAAATCAAAATTGATGGTGTGGAGGATTTAGCTCGCTACATCAAAGAACAAGGCGTTATCGTAAAAGAACATATTGGTCGTATGCGAAACTATGTACAAATCTCACCGAAAGTTTTCGGGATTGATTTAGGAACAAAATCAGATGTGGCTAATAATTTCTTTAAACAGCACATGAATATGGGACGTATTCGTTTCATTCCTGAAAGCTATGAGAAACGTTTGACAAACATCGAAGCATATGTGCGGACACAACGTCGTCGTTTATCGATTGGGTACGATAGTAGCTTCTTATTATTAGACACCTATAAGACGTTTAGTCAAACGGTTAAAGAGAAGGAAAAGGAATACCTAGATTTACGTGATGAAATTGTCTCAAAATGGGATACATTGCTCACAAGCTTTAAAACCGAATTAATGGATACATTAAAAGAATTGAATTCGATTGATGTTGATGATGTTTATCAGTCCGTGATTCGTCAAGTACCTGATAAGCAAGCATATAAAGATAGCTTTTACCTTAGATTGAATGTTAAAGCATTTCCAGTAGCGGAATCCCTTACTATGTTTTCGCCTGAAATGCAACTGGATATTCACGAAGGGTTAAATGAAGAAGCTTTAACGATGCTTTATCAAGTCATCGGTTTAACATTAAACGACGCTTTTAGCTTGGTTAATCGGGTCATTGTGAGTGGACAAAACGCAACAGGAACATCATTGCCTAAGAAAACATTTGGTGCTATGCGTAAGGTTGTGACACGTTTAGAACAAAAAAACATCTTTCATAACGAAAAGGTGAATGAAATCAAACGGTCTATTGATGCCTTATCTGCCTACACGAATGAGGTCGATGTCTTAGTAGAAGAAGGTGAATTGGTATTAGCACAAATTTATGGCTATGCTAAAGAATTAAATGTACATCAATACATTGAATTTAAAGGTGCGGTCTTAAACGAAAGCGAATTATCTTATATGTACAACACCTTCTTTAAAAAAGAAGAAATCGTCTTTTAAAGACAAAAAAAACAACCCGTCATTATGATGGGTTGTTTTTTTGTTGGATAGTAATCGGTAATTTTAATTTTTCGCTATAGTATAATTGGACGTCTGTACCTTCTTTTAATTCATTTACTGTCCCCGGAAGAAGAAATTCGTGCATTTTCTTTGTTTCCGCTTCTTCAATGAAAACAATCCACTTATCACTGCCATCTTTTTCAGGGAAGATGTCCATCACCTTGCCTTCCACGATAAGTAAGGCATTTTCTTTAATATTGATTAAATCTTTTTTGCATTTGTTGATGTTTGGAAGAGACATAGCCCCGATAAGCACAAAGTATAAAGCCCAAAAATAATTGTCTTGACTAAAAAGAAGCACCGCTCCTGCTAGTAAGATAGAAACGAAAAGTAGTAGCTGGCTAATTTTTAATTGTTTTCTAATCATTGTCTCAGATTGCTCAATAAACGTCATATATATAACCTCCTTTATTTGTTTCTATAAGATATTCTATTGTTTAAGAAAATATAATCACACGCCTTGTCGAAGCGTGGTTCATCCTTTGTGGCGTTATGATATCAGAGGTTTTTTTGTATCATAAGATAGACTAATGGAATGGAAGTAGGTGAGAACATGATTGTATTAGAAGATTTATTTTTAGCGGGACAAGAAGCGCTCGCCAAAAAACAGCGACTATTTTATGACATTGAACAACAGCCCGCACTTATTTTGACGGATGCTTATGAGGGTGACCCTTATAGTTTGTTGACAGCGTTATTTGATAATGCTTTGTTATTAACCGAGGGTAATATCAATAAGTACGATTTACAGATATATTTATATCAACATCTTGTCCTTTTTTTAGAGAAAACATTCCCGGATATGGCTTTTCAATTTAATGAAAATGAATTTCCTTCTTTGTTAGCAATTGTTTATAATGAAGATATCGTGGCACACCTTGATATCTATCGCCATACCCTTATTTTAGAACCTCATCACACCTATGAACAGCTTTGCCAAGAAGAAGTGGGGTTAATGAATGACCGTGACAATATTCGGCAAGAACGTGGCGTATTAGATGACTATGTGCGTGACCCTAAAAAATCTGTTGAAGGGGAATGGGCAAAAGTAAAGGTATCTCTTCAAGAAAAGAAGTGGCGACAGCGATTCCAAGCTGATTTATTTGAATTGGATAAAGAAGAAGAAGCCTTATCCAAATTGTTGATTGATAACAAACTGCAACGCGAGCGTTTAGAAGAATCGCTCATTTATTATAAAGACGTACAGCAAGATATAATCCAATATTTTCAAGGGGTTTATCATTACGCCGTTGAAACAAGAAGCATTACTTATCCTTATTGAAGAAAATTTTAGAAAGCGAGGTGTCTTATGTTAGAAGAATACAAACCAAATAACCGCATTGAGATTGAATATGAAGCGGATAACCCAGAGTCCCGTATTGTGCGAGGAATTGTACTGGATGTGAGTGACCATAGCATTTTAATCATTACGAATTATGGTGAGATGATAGAAATCCCAGAAGGAATGATATTGAGTATTTCACAAATTTCTTTTAATCGTGGGGTATCAGAAGCTTTAAACAATCTCAAGCACCATTATAGCGAAATGCACGAATTACGGACGAAACAGCAAGCATTAGAGGAAGACACACAAGGACTGATTGATGAACTGTATGATGCAAACTTTTTAGCTAAGTTCAATATTTACGGGGCGAGAACCCGATTAGAAGCAACATTGCCTGCATCACTTTTATCTTTTAGACGTGATGATTATGCTTATGAGGTGGAATTAGAAGCCCAAGGTGATAATCATATTGTGTTAAAGCTAACCGCTTTTAATTCGTTTGAGTATTATAATTTATCCGATATCCATCAACAAGAAAAAATCAAACGGGTGCATGCCCCTGATATTTATGATTGGATAACCAAAGCTTTTCCTATTGCGAGCAAAGTAGAAGAAGTCGAAAAGAAGATTATTCACGATAAAGAATCCCTTTACCATGCAACAACGCTATACCGGATGTATATTCCGATTGAAGAAAAGGATTTCCTTGAGAAACGGGATGCTATTCATAAAGGTTTAACAAAATTAGCGGGACAATCCTACAAGGGGGCAAAATAATTCATGACTAAGCAGACAAAATTAACCGAAAACACGCCACAAGAAGAGGTGATGCATTGGGTGAAGATGCTCTTTATCGCTTTCTTTGTTGCGAAGCTCTTAACCATCTTCATTCAACCGACGCTAGTTTCAGGCGAATCGATGAATCATACCTTACAAAATGCTGATTATTTAATCATGAATAAAATGGCGTACAGTGGGGACAGTACCCCTGAGTACGGTGATATTGTTGTTTTTAACGGTGGTAAAGACCATTTAATTAAGCGAATCATTGGAAAACCCGGTGATAACATTGTGATTGAATCAGGGGAGGTTTACCGCAATGGCGAGAAATTGAAAGAACCTTACATTGATGAAGCAACCCCGGGAGAATTAGATGTTATCGTCACAGATGGGGCTTATTTTGTCTTAGGTGATAACCGTGACAACAGTATGGACAGCCGAACCATTGGGGCAATTCCTGAGGAATACATTACGGGACAGGCGGTCTTACGTGTGTTTCCTATCCCAGCATTGTTAAAATAAGGGGTTTATGACACTGATGCTAAACGTATATAATATATTAACTAAACGAAAGGAAGTGATGAAATGAATCGAATTAATAAACAAGGGATTGAGTTGTTGCAATATAAGCAAGAACTGGAACAAAACTACCCTGAGCTTGTCAAGAAGTCGATGTACATTGCGTTAGAACAAATGGTTGAAAGTGATGTCATTGATTTAGACACATATACCACCATTAAAAATGAAGATTTAGACCATAGCGACTTTGAAGAGTACTTAATGCAAAAACGGGCATTCATTAAGACACATGAGGAAATTTTAGCGGAATTTGATATTGTCCGTAAAGAATTAGATGATATTTTAGAGACGCAAAATCTGACACACTTATTCACTGAAAGTCTTGTTGATAAAGATGCTATCAGCGTCACACGTAAGTTTACCTTAGGTGAAGACTTTACCACGGACTACTTTGGTGTGAAAGAAGAAGACCTCTTACGTTTAATGAAGCGCAAAGGCTTTGTCGAGAAGTTTGCCGTCTTGCGCCTGACTAAAATCTTACAAGATGCCCAAGAAACATTAACGTATCCAAAAGAATGGTTTACGATTGATGAATCGTTGGTTTATTTTGACAAAGATGAAAACGGCTATAGCATTGATTTTGTTTTAGAAATCCCTATTGAACATATCGAAGATAAGACGAATCATGTTGCCATTTGTGAAGAAGTGAAGAAGATAACACGCGTCGTCGAAGAATTTTATGACACACGAATGAAGGTGTAAGACGTGAGCCGATTAGCTATTCTCTTCTTGCGATTAATCGGTTATGGCTTATTAGCCCTTATTGTATCAGGTATCGTACTCTATACGACGAATTTAATGGATTTCCGTACTCGGATTGATGATGCCTATGCTCGACTACAAGAAGACAAACCGTTAACAGCGGATGATATTTTATTAGAAGTAAATGAATTAGAGAGCCAGCACTCATCATGAGGGTTGGCTTTTTTATCTTGACCCCATATAGGTTGAATGATATAGTTTAATTAGACAAAAGACAAATAAAATCGACATTGAATAAGAAAAAGGAGAGAGACGAATGAAAGCGAAACGCCATGCAGAAGAAATGAATGACATATTGATGATTGGGACATCCTTTGTCGTGACAGACATTGAAACAACGGCACTTTCACCTGAAAAAGGTGGGATGATTATTGAAATAGGGGCGGTTAAAATTGAAAATGGGGAAATTGTGGACCGCTTCCAACAACTGATTCACCCCGAAAGAAAGGTGTACCAAAAAACGACACAATTAACCGGTATCACCAATGAAATGTTAGAGGGGCAACCGACGTATCCATCCGTGTTGCGTGATTTCTATGAATTTCTAGGTGACAGTGTCTTTGTGGCGCACAATGTAGGGTTTGACTGGGATAGATTCTTGTGTCACTTTTTTAAAACGATTGGGCTTTTTCCTAATAATCAAGTCATTGATACGTTAGCGTTATCTCGCTTATACTTACCGCACCGAGAGAATCATCGATTAGATGAAGTGTGTGCAAGTTTAGATATTTCCATTGAAAATTACCACCGAGCATCGGATGATGCTGAAGCAACAGCAAAAATGTTGCTTATCTTTAAAGAGCGTTTTGCAAAGACGATGTATAACACACATTATCAACTGGACGCTAAACAGGTAGATTTGTTTGATTTATTATTAGATGAGGTTGACGTAAAAGAAGAAAAGAAAGAGACGGGATTAAAAGTCAAGCGGGTGCAATATTGGGAAAAAACGATTAACACAAGCCGGACATTAAAACGCTTGTATGTCGAATTAAATAAAGGAACAGTCTATTATGATGTGAATCGCCATACGTGGTTCAATAAAGATAGCGATGACACGTTA
>Ga0194136_1001728_pt1 | contig 10831 bp, 5 predicted proteins | sample TARM_MetaG_T3A_1_FD_134023 | JGI IMG/M metagenome (GOLD analysis project Ga0194136, IMG submission 134023) | Freshwater microbial communities from Pennsylvania, USA, analyzing microbe dynamics in response to fracking - TARM_MetaG_T3A_14 (version 2) | ecosystem: Environmental > Aquatic >...
TCGAACAAAACGGAAAGATTATGAAAATTACATCCTGAATGCTATTTGGCAAAGGATAGACTGTTTGGATCTACGGCCTATAACACAGCAATATGTAAAAGGCCATGACAACGAATACTACCTAATCGACTTATATTTCCCCCAGTTAAACGTCGGTGTAGAAGTAGATGAGGCTTTTCATAAGAATAATGTGGAATCAGATCTGAAACGTGAACTGACCATCGAAGAGAAACTTTCCTCCATTCGTGAGGAGAGCCTTTTTGAATTGAAGCGTGTGGATGCAACATTACCGTTAAAAGAATTGTCGGAGAGGATAGTAATGATTTCAGAGGAGATAAAAGAAAAAGTGGCAGAAAAAAAGATTACACACTGGGATACGGATGTAGCGGTCAAAGACCAAGTAATGGAAAAAGGGTACTTATCGGTTGATGATTTTTACCGTTTTCGTGTCATTACTGATGTAGCAAACCAGTTGTTTTTCAAAAATTATAAAGGATATCAGCAAGCGAGCATCAAAATTACTATTGATGACCGGCCTGCACATGTTTGGTTCCCAACTATTTCGACAGAAGACAAAAAAGAGCATAGTCAATGGTTGAACTACTTGAATGAAGATTGGAGCGTCATCAAAGAGGAGAACATCCGCGAAGACGGGAAGATAGTGACAAATGAAGTCGGCGAATTGAGAGCAGTGTTCGCCAGAATGAAAGATAATTTTGGGAAATTCAGTTACAGATTTATCGGAAATTTTGAGTTGAAGACTATATCTGAGGACAGAAAGTCTTGTGAATATCACAAAATCAGTGATCGGTTGTACGTTGATTATGAAAATGAAAAGCTGTCGATGCGAAGGGTTCTGTAAAAATAGATACAGGCGATTGAGGGAAGAGAGCCAACACGAAAAAACTGAAGCGTTACATCTGGATCGACTAATATACAAGTGTCATGTTATGGAAAACGAAAAATAACCGGATGCCAACAGAAAAATGTAATCCCGGATACAGTAAGTATTGAAGATATGGTCCGTTAATCGGGCTAATTCAGGTGGAAATTTAACAATTAGACTTGTTCATAAGAGACCTTTCAATAGATTGGAGGTTTTTTCATATGATCAACAGCAAACCTATTAGAACGCTAAAAATCATTGGTCATTATGATATAATGAAGGAAGCTAATGAGGGAAGTTTATATTATTCGAAAAGATAACTTGACATATAATTGGAGGCCCGTCGGTATGAGCAGAGCAGAACAGAGCAATAATGTAATATTTATAATTAAATCGTTTATCAGCAACCGTTTGAGTTTTTCCTCAGACGGCTATTTTGCGTTACCTGGAAATGGGGTGGCGTAATGATAAAAGATAATTTAGATTTTAACCAAAGCGTCAAACCAAACACTGAATTTCTAGAGCAACTTCGACAAAAATTACCTGAGTTTTTTACTTCAAGTGACAGTGATAAAGAAGCTGAATTTGATATGGAAAAATTTCAGAAAGCACTCAAAGAACAAAACGTTGAGGAATTATCAAGTGGCTATCAATTAGACTTCATCGGTAAAAACTATGCAAAGAAGCAAGCAGGAGAGCGGCCGACAACTGTTATTGTGCCAGATAATGAACACAATGAAAAAATTGAGAACAAAGATAGCAAGAATTTGTTCTTTACTGGTGATAATTTAGAAGTTTTAAGGCATCTGCAACAAAACTATACAAATAGTGTTGATGTTATTTATATTGATCCGCCATACAACACTGGATCAGATGGATTTGTTTATCCAGATAAATTTGAATATTCTGATGACCAACTTAAAGATATGTTCAATCTTAATGATGATGAAGTCAGACGTATGAAATCTATTCAAGGGAAATCAACACATAGCGCATGGCTAACTTTTATGTATCCTCGTTTGTATTTGGCAAAAAAAGTACTAAAAGACACGGGCTTTATTTTTATTTCAATTGATGACAATGAACAAGCTAATTTGAAATTACTTATGGATGATATCTTTGGGGAAAATAGTTGTATAGGCAATATTACTTGGTTAAAAAAAAGGAAAGGTAGTTTTTTGTCAAAAAAAATTATCAGTATGACAGAATACTGCTTAGTCTATGTCAAAAATAATAAAGATACTATTAGTTTGTTTGGTGGGAAAGCAGATTCATCAGAATCTCAGCCAATTATAAAAAGAACAAATAGCTATGGAAAATTAACATTTGAAAGTGGCATCGTTAATAGCAAGTTAAAAGATGGAGTTTATAAAAAAGGAATCTATGGAAAAGATAATAATCCTGTTTCCTTGGAAAATGATATTGAAATAAAAGACGGTAAAATTATTACAGATTTCGTTTTAGGATCGAACTTCATCTGGAATCAAGATTTCTTAAATTCAGAACTTTCAAAAGGTACACAGATAGTTATTAACACATTAAATTTTCAGCCTAGAGCATTTAGAATATTTGATGATTCAAATTTTAAAGGATTCTCAAGTTATATTGATGGTGTAAAAATTTCTGGAACTAATGAAGATGCATATGAAGATTTAGAAAAGCTGTTTAATCAAAAAAATATTTTTAGTTACTCTAAGCCGGTCAACTATATTCTCGAGTTTATTAAGGCAACGACACATTTTAATAAGAACGCTTTGATACTCGATTTTTTTGCTGGCTCTTCAACAACAGCCGACGCAGTTTTGCACTTAAATGACAAAGACGGTGGTAATCGACAATTTATTATGTGTACCTTGCCGGAACCTACTTTTTCGATAAATTCTGATGGAAAGGAAGTTCCGACAAAAGGTGGAGAAATAGCTTATAAAGCTGGATTTAGATCTATTGATGAGATTTCTAGAGAACGAATTATTCGCGCGAGTGCTAAAATAAAATCGCAGAGTGAAAACCTATCAGATAGTTTCGATGGAGGGTTCAAACATTTTAATGTAGTATCTGCCAACCAACAAACTTTGGACAAACTTGATTTTGATAATGAAATGCAGCTCGATATTTTTGATGACATGATTTCCGCATTCTCAAGTGTAAATCTTGATGTGAAGGGCAATGCAGAGGGATTTGACACAATTTTACAAACATATTTAGTTAGTGACGGATACAAGTTTGATGTTTCAGTGGAAATGCTAGATTTTGCGGGTGTGAAGCTCCCATATGTAAATAATCAACGAATTTACTTGATTACAAATGATTGGACAGCCCAAAATACCAAAGCACTAGTAAATGCAATTGGTAAGAATGAAATCTCCGTTCAAACGATTGTTGTGTATGGTTATACCATTGATATGGAGAGTCTACGAGAACTTGAGATTGCTTTGAATCAATTAGAGAATAAAGTCCATCTTTTGGTTAGATACTAGGAGGAGTGAATCTAGAGATGAAAATTTTATTAGAGGAACTACCTCATCAATTAGAAGCACTTCAGGCAATTAACGATGCCTTTCATGGAATAGATGAAACAACCGCGGATCTTGACAAGGATTATGTCTATGCCAATCCGGTTATAAATGGCCGGGGACATGATAACGCCAATATTGATATAAAAATGGAGACAGGGACAGGAAAAACTTACGTCGGTGTTCGTACCATGTACGATTTGCATCAGAAATATGGTCTGTTCAAGTTTATTGTTGTTGTTCCAACGCCTGCCATAAAAGAAGGTTGGAAAAATTTCATTGAGGCTGACTACGCTAGACAACACTTTTCTCAGTACTATGAAACTACAAATATCAACCTTAATGTGATTAATGCCGGAGATTTTAATAGTAAAAAAGGATTACTGCCAGCCCATCTGGTGGAATTTATAGAAGGCGACCGTTTGAATTCAACTACAATCCAAGTTTTACTGATAAACGCTTCGATGTTGAATTCAGATAATATGAAAGGTATCATCTCCCGTGGTAAAAATAAAGGTCAGGAACGTTTTAATCAAACCATGCTTTCCGGTTTTACAAAACCATTAGAAGCGATCCAGGCAACTCGTCCAATTGTACTAGTCGATGAACCACACCGTTTTCCACGTGAAGGCGAATTTTATAAGGCAATTCAAAGTGTAAATCCTCAAATGATTATTCGCCTTGGAGCAACCTTCCCTATTTTGAAAGTCGGAACGGGCCAGAATGCTAAGGAAATGAGAGATTTTTATCGAAAACAACCCCAGTTTAATTTAAATGCTGTAACTTCCTTTAACGAAGGTCTTGTTAAAGGAATTGATATCTATTTTCCAAATGTAACGGAATCTGAAGCTCAGAATAGATTTGTTATTGATTCGGTTAATAATAAAGAATTGGTATTGAAAAATGGGGGAACAAGTTATAAGTATTTGATTGGAGATAGCATCGGCTTTGATGGTGATATTACTTATGAAGGTGCTAAAATGCTGTCCAATGGTTTAGAACTTGAAAAAGGTATGGCATTTTTACCAGCAACAATGACTAATTCATACCAAGAGTTAATAATTCGAGATGCAATTGATAAGCATTTTGAGGCTGAAATCGCCAATTTCATGAGGGAAAGTGACCAGCAAGCAAAAGTAAAAACACTATCGCTATTTTTCATAGATTCTATTAAATCTTATCGTGATGAACAAGGATGGTTAAAGTTGGTTTTTGAAAAGCTCCTTCGACGAAAAGTTGAGTCTTTGATACGTGAATATCGCTTAAAGAAACTACCACGAGAAAAAGAATACTTGTCATTTTTACAGGCAACGTTAGCAAAATTAACGGAAAATGTTCATGCAGGCTATTTCGGCGAAGACCGTGGTACTGGGGATGAAGCCATTCAAGCAGAAGTGGATGATATTTTACGAAATAAAGAGAAGCTTCTGTCATTTAAAGATGAAAAAGGTGACTGGGAGACACGTCGGTTCTTGTTCTCTAAATGGACATTGCGTGAAGGCTGGGATAATCCGAATGTTTTTGTCATTGCCAAACTGCGTACATCCGGTAGTGAAAATTCAAAAATTCAAGAAGTTGGACGTGGGTTGCGGTTGCCGGTTGATGAAAACGGTCATCGCTTGATGCAGGATGAATTCCCGAGTCGTTTGCGCTTTTTAATCGGTTATGACGAAAAAGATTTTGCTCAGAAACTAGTCATGGAAGTAAATGATGATGCGACGATTAAGTTAGATGAAACCAAACTAACAAATGAAATGATCCAATTAATCATTGAAAAAACCGAAAATATGGATGAAGAAACGTTACTTGAACAACTTGATACAGCCGGTGTAATCAAACGAAACAATGACTTCAAGGGAAATGGTTTCGAAAAATTAGTTGAACTTTATCCAGTTCTTTTAGATATGAATCGTGTCAAGAAAGATAAAATTACAACCGGTGGTCCGGCAACAAAGCAACGTATTAAACTTAATAAAGATAATTGGAATAAGATGCGGGAGTTATGGCAGACTTTCTCGAATCGCTACATGTTGGAATTCGATCGTATCAATGAAGATGCTATGCAGCTATTAATAGATGAGATGATGAACAACGAGGAGAATTTTGTCTTGCAATATCCGGAGTTTTCGCATGGGGAAGTGTATTACAGTAAAGAGCAAGGTGAAATGCGTGTTCGTGAGCAAGTTACAAACTATGAAAACCGTAAACCAATAGAAGGTATGGCATATGGGGAGTTTTTACAAAAATTAGTAAAAGCTACAAAACTTAAGCCAGCCCAACTTCACCGAGGATTAGCCACAATCTTAAAAAATAGCTACCACGGTGACACAAAGTATTTAAATGAAATTACTTTAAATCGTTTGCTACGCGATTTTAGACAAAGGTTCGAAGAACGATATGCGCAAAGTTATCGCTATCACGCATTAGATTTTCAAGCGAGCACCTCAGTTTTTGACGCCCAACTTAATGATTTTAAGGATGATGTTTTAGCGACTGTGATAGGTGTGAACGAGGACAGTGATGTAGTTGATGATGGACGCCAACTATATGAGACACCACCACTTCGCTATGATTCTGTCCATCCTGAAAAGGATTTACTGAAGCGTGGGTATGATTCTAGTGTAACCTTATTTGGCAAACTTCCCAAGAAGGCAATCCAAGTACCAAAGTATATGGGCGGGACCACTACACCTGACTTTGTCTACATGGTAGAACGAGAAGATGAAACGCATGTCTATTTACTTGTTGAAACGAAAGCGGAAGGCACAGGAAAACGCTTAAGTGATGACCAGATTGTTGCTATCCAAGAAAAGTTCTTCGGAAAGCTTCAAAAACATGGGATTGAATATAAAGAAGCGACTACTGTAGAGGACATTTACACGAAATTGCGAGAGGTGGCGAAAGGGAATGGTAAATAATTTAATGGAATTAGCCAGATCCGGAGAAATTGCAATTACCGGCGCTAAACCAAAGCTTCCTACGACTATTCCGAATTTAACGGATACGATGCTCGATGTGTATCGGATCCCGCTTAAATACTTATATTTTAATGATGAGAATGGTCGTATATCAACTCAGATCAAGCGTGATTTTGGAAGATTAACGCCCCATAGTGATGAAATAGGGACAGAATACAACGACAAAATTGCTCGTTTTATTGAAGAAGACAACTTAGCGAGTTTAAAGAAAACAAAAAAATCAATAAAAGAAAAAGGTCAGCAAGTCTACGGATACGTATTATTGGATGGTCGTATAATTGATGGGAACAGACGCTATACAGCCCTTCGTCAACTTCAATCCGAAACAGGTGCATCTCACTATTTTGAAGCAGTTATCTTGCCATTTACATATGACGCCAAGGCAGATCGTGCCCAAATCAAGCGTTTGGAGCTTGCTATTCAAATGGGTGTGGAAGAGAAACTGCAATATGATCCAGTTGATTTAGCCGTAGACATTTATCAGACAATTATTGAAGATGAATTGATGACAGCAAAAGATTACTCACGCGAGGCTAATATGAGTGATAAAGATGTTAAGGATAGGATCGCTACAGTTGAATTAATGCATGATTTTCTTGAATTTATAAATGCACCAGCAGATGCATACTATATTGTCAAAGACGTCAAACTATATAATCCATTGTATGAATTGGCAAAAAGATTCGCAATCAACTTTCCCGATAAAGGTCCTAAGTACGAACAAACAAAAGTAACCGCATTTGCTTTGCTTAGTAAAATGGTTTTAACCGGTGGGGATACGGTAAGAGAAGTTCGTGAATATGTCAAGAACATAGTAACTTCAACAGTCAATGATACATATAACGATACTGTAGAAGATACAATTGAAGATTTACGCGACAAATTAGAGTCTGAACCTATCACTTCCGCAGCTGAGTATCGTAAACGATTGGAAGAAGCCACACCAGAATTACGAGAGGTAACTGAGGTTTATAATTCAACTGTTAATCGTCAAGCTCGGGGAAAGAATGTTGATAATTTTGTTTCCAGCATTCGGGAGACTTTGAATATGTTAAGAGATATCAAACGTGGTAGTGGCTTGACAGGAAATCTTCATTTTAATAACTTCAGTAGAGACCAAGTCGAAGAAATTCGAGATATGATGGTTAAAGTAAATATCATAAGTGGAGACTTAATTGAGGTGTATGAAGATGAACTGTAACCCGCAGTTAATCAGTGATAATGGAGTTTTTAAGTTCATCGATAATACTGATGAGGTCTTGAAATCTCGGAAGATTGCACGTCTTTTTGAACGCTATCGTACTTATTTTTCTGACTTTGAGGGCTTGGCGTTGTCAAGAGAATTAAATTATATTGAATTGACAGAATTAATAAATAAAATTACTTCTAGGATTGGTGTTGAACTCGAAGTAGATAGTGAAATTCAAGCGTTTATTTCCCAAAATTATTATGCAATTGAGGAACAGCGTATTGCAGGTCTGACAATAAAGGATTATGATGATCGGTGGAATGAAGAATTAAAGGAGTTCCAAAATATAATCGACTCAGAAATAACACGTCCCTTGAAAAAACAACAAGATCAAGCCAGTTTTTTTCTAGCTATGATGAAACGAGCTGCTAATTTCAGTGTTCCTGGAGCAGGGAAAACAGCAATGATGTATGGAGCTTTTGCATATTTGAGTTCCCATAGTATCCATGAAGTTGATAAAATTTTAGTTATTTGTCCGTTGAATGCCTTTGAAGCTTGGAAGACAGAGTTTAAAGAAGTGTTTGGTAGTAAACGCGAATTAAAGTTTATGAACTTAAAAGAATTCAATGACCCTGGTGACGTTCGGACGAGTTGGGGTATTGCTAACGTAATTGTTTTAAATTATGAATCTCTAGCTGGATGGAAGCTCACAGTATTAAACGAGTTAATAGACGAAAAAACAATGATAGTATTTGATGAGGTTCATAGGATAAAAAATCCACTGGGAAAGAGAGCAAACAAAGCTTTGAATTTAGGGAAGCAATCAGGTTACCATTATGTCCTGACTGGTACGCCTATTCCTAATTCTTATAAAGATATTTATAACTTCCTACATTTACTTTACGATAACGAATACGAAACATTTTTTGGTTGGAGTATAGTTGATTTAGATAACCCAAATCCAACTGAAATCAATGAAAAAATAAGGCCATTTTATTGGAGAACCAATAAGAAGGATTTGAATGTTCCTCCTGCAGAAGATGATAATATTTTTGAGATAACCCCTAGTAAAGAACAAGAACAGCTAGCTACTATTATTCATGAAATAGAGACTAATGTCTTAGCAAGGTATATTCGTCTACTTCAAGCTTCGACGAATCCAGCTCTTTTGACTGAAAAGATTGACTTAAATAACTTGGGTTTTTTATTTGATGAAATTGACTTTAGTGTGGAAGGGGCATTAGATTCTAAAGAAATAGCAGAAGCTAAACAGAAAACGTATTTTGACTTGAATGTTGGCTCGATTAAAACGCCTAAATTTGAAAAAGGTATGCAATTAATTCGCCAATTGGTTTCTGAGGGAAAGAAAGTAATTGTCTGGGGAATGTTTGTTGGGACAATGCGAAAAATACATCAGGAACTTAACAATGATGGTATCTTTTCTCATCTAATTTATGGAGCGACACCTAAAGATGATAGAGTAGATTTGATTAATGAGTTTCGGGATGGTGATGTTCAAGTATTAATTTCAAATCCAGCAACTTTAGGTGAATCGATTTCGTTACATCAATCGGTACATGATGCAGTATATTTTGAATACAACTTTAATTTAACCTTTATGCTACAGTCTCGAGATCGTATCCATCGTTTAGGATTGTCTGCCGACCAGTATACAAGGTACTATTATCTTATGTCCGAAGGGACTTCTGCCCATAAAAGCTTTATAGATAAACAAGTATATGACAGATTAAAGGAAAAAGAAGAAGTAATGCTAAATGCAATTGATGGACAATTTCTTTTACCCGAAGTTTCAGATGATTATTTAGATGATGTTAAGAAAATCTTATTTAGAGAGTAAGCCCGAAATATAAAAAAACAGCACACTAAAGGTGATCAGTGGATTTCTCTTTCGCATTGGGCGGCTCTATTTATCGCAATTGCTGGCTCTATCATCCGCACAGGTGGCTCAATCTGTTCGCAATACTCAGAATAAAATCTCAAAGAAGCTGCCCTCATCCTTTAGATAAAGGAAATGGGCAGCTTTTTGTGAATAATAATAGTGGCTTTATTTCACTAGTGTTGCATTAATAAAATAAACAAACCGAATTTTTAGACAAAAACAAAAAGTCCTTTACAATGGTTGGTAAGATGACTCATCCAAGACCACTTTAAAGGACCTACAACTATGGATAAGCATAAACAAAAAACTTCATTTTGTAAATGGATTGCACCTGTCTCTTTTGAAAATCTACCGTTAAGACTACAAGAACAAATTGGACAGACAAATACCTATGTCAAGAAGCTCTATTTTGATCGTTTCCTCAAGCTGATGCTCCACGCAGTCTCGAGCCAAAAAGCCAGTCTTCGGGATATCGAAGCTTCCCTTTTAAATCCAGACCTTCAAGCTGAACTTGGTTTTGACTCTCTTAGCAGCTCGCAGATATCGCGGAAGATCCGAGGGATCAAACCCATTATTCTGGAGGAGATGTTTCACTTCCTAGTATCTTTAGCCAACCAAGGCAAGCGTAACGGCAAGCTTCCGAAAGCATTCATCGTAGATTCGACGACGGTCTCTCTGAATAAAACACGATACCCCTGGGCAGAGTTCCGTACCACTAAGTCAGGCATAAAACTGCATCTCCGTCTTGCCTATATAGGGAAAGGCGATGCCTATCCAGATAGAGCGATCATCACGAACGCTTCCGTTCATGATGTCAACCGACTGGAAATCGTAGTTGACGAGAAGCTGGCCACCTATATCTTTGACCGAGGTTATCTGGACTTTGAGATGTTTGATAAATTTTCCCATGACGAATTTTTCTTCGTATCTCGCATCAGAAAGAACACCCTTGTGAAGGTAATGGAGGAATACGAAGTCCCTTCGGGAGGCTCCATTCTCCAAGACCAGATGGTCGTTCTGGGTGGCAAAAATGGGTATCTGACAGATCCTTATCGCTTGGTTGAAGTAACGGATACACAGGAGAATAGGCTGCGCATCATTACCAATCGGTTTGATCTGTCAGCAGAAGCGATCAGCCAAATGTACCGTTCCCGCTGGGAAATCGAACTCTTTTTCAAGCAATTGAAGCAGCAGACTACCATCAAAAAATTCTTCAGTCGTGACGAGGACGGCTTAAAAAATCAGGTCTATCTTGCTTTGATTGCACAACTTCTCACCTATCTGGTCAAACTGGAAACACAATCTGTTCTTTCTAGCCTGACAATCCAACGCTACCTATTCGCTTCCCTATGGGAAGCTAGTGAA
>Ga0194136_1001729_pt1 | contig 10824 bp, 10 predicted proteins | sample TARM_MetaG_T3A_1_FD_134023 | JGI IMG/M metagenome (GOLD analysis project Ga0194136, IMG submission 134023) | Freshwater microbial communities from Pennsylvania, USA, analyzing microbe dynamics in response to fracking - TARM_MetaG_T3A_14 (version 2) | ecosystem: Environmental > Aquatic >...
GGAGGCCAAGGAGTTCATCGCGGTCTACTTCAGCAAGCTTTCCCGCGTGCGGGAATTCTACGAAGAGATCGAGGCCGGGGCCAAGTCCCTGGGTTTTGTCACCACCCTGGCCGGCCGGCGGCGCATGCTGCCCGACATCAATTCCCGCAACGCGAACATGGCCCAGCAGGCCCGGCGCATGGCCATCAACACCGTGGTCCAGGGTTCTGCGGCGGATATCATCAAAAAGGCCATGCTCGAAGTGGACAAGAGCCCGGTTATTGGCGAATTAGGCGCGAGTCTGATCCTGCAGATCCACGACGAACTCCTACTCGAAGCCCCCGGGGCCCTGGCCGGGGATGTGGGACGGACCGTGGCCGGGATCATGGCCTCCGTGTACAGCCTCTCCGTGCCTCTCTCCGTAGAATGGGGTGTCGGCGCAGATTGGAGCCAGGCTCACCAGTAACCATATTTTTTGGACAGCACATGCTCAATAAACTTCGATTGCTCACTCCCGGACCCACCCCTTTGCCCGAAGAGGTCCGTCTGGCCCTGGCCAAGGACATGATCCACCACCGCAAACAGGATTTCGTGCGGGTCATGGAGCGCATTCAGCCGGGCCTCAAATACCTTTTCGGCACCGCGCAACAGGTCCTGCCCCTGTCCTGTTCAGGCACGGGGGCCATGCACGCCGCAGTGACCAACCTTTTCGCCCCGGGCGAGAAGGTGCTCGTGGTCGAGGGCGGCAAGTTCGGGGAGCGTTGGCGGGAAATCGCCCACGCCCACGGCCTCGTAGTCACCTCCCTGGTCCAGGAAAACGGCACGGCCGTATCGGCCGGGGATGTGCGTGCGGCGCTGCAAAACGATCCCGAACTGCGCGGCGTGCTGGTCCAGGCTTCGGAGACCTCCACCGGCGTGTTGCACCCGGTGCATGAGCTTGGGGCCGTGACCCGCAGCACGGACGTGCTCCTGGTGGTGGACGGCATCTCAGCCGTGGGCATTTCACCCTGTCCCATGGATGCCTGGGGCATAGACTGCCTGCTGACGGGCTCCCAGAAGGGGCTCATGCTCCCGCCGGGCCTGGCCCTTTTGTCCTTGAGCGCACGGGCCTGGGAAAGGGTCCGAACCGTTGGCTCCACCAATTTCTATTTCAACCTGCTGGCCGAGCGGGACAAGAGTTTTAACCACCAGACGCTTTTCACCTCCCCGGTCAATCTCCTGCAGGGGTTGGCCGTGAGCCTTGATATGTTCCAGGAGCAGACCCTGGAGGCAGTGTACGCCAAGCAGTGGGCCCTGACCTCCATGGCCCGGGCCGGGGCGGTGAGCCTGGGACTTGAACTTTTGGCCAGGACACATTTCACTTGGGGACTGACCTCCATCAGGCTGCCCGCCGGCATCGACGGGGGCGAGGTGCTTAAAGTCGCGGCGCAGCGCTGCGGTGTGGTTATGGCCGGAGGGCAAGGCGAGCTCAAGAAGTGCGTGGTCCGGCTTGGTCACATGGGCCACGTGGACTGGAGCGATGTCCTGGCGGGCCTGCATGCCCTGCGGGAAGGGCTGCACGCCGCGGGGGGGTATTGCGCCACGAGGACATACATGGAAGACGCCGTGCAGGCCTATGAAGAGGCCCTGCGCGACGGATGCCCCGAGATGCGGGCATAAGGAGCGAACATGAGCGAAGAAAAGAAGATGGCCGAGGAATACGAGGAATTGTCCTGCTCCTGTCCGGAATTGCCGCAGCTGGATTTCGGAACATTTGTCCTGTCCATGAGCTCTTCGGCCCTGGTTTATCTGGGCGAGGTGCCGGAGCCCGAAAGCGGGCAGATCATGGAAAATGTCCTGGCCGCCAAGCAGACCATCGACATCCTGTGCATGCTTGAGGGCAAGACCAAGGGCAACCTGACGGACCAGGAAGCCAGATTGCTGCGAGACATGCTTTTTGAATTGCGCATGAAATACGTGCAAAAGGCGAAGTAGGGGGCCATATGCTGAAACGCGTCGGACTGGTCGGAGTGACTGGCTACACGGGTATGGAGCTGACCCGCATCCTGCTTGGCCACCCGCAGCTGCGCCTGACCCAGGTCACGTCGCGCAAGGAGGCCGGACAGGCCCTGCAAAAAATTTATCCTTTCCTGCAGGGCACGGAGCTCGGCGAATTGGAAATCGCGTCACCGGACACCGCATTTCTGGCCGCGAACTGCGATCTTGTCTTTCTGGCCGTCCCCCATTGCACGGCCATGGAGATGGCTGCGGAGCTGCGCGGGCTCGGGGCCAGAGTCGTGGATCTGAGCGCCGATTTTCGCCTGCGTGACGTCGATGTCTACGAGAGCTGGTATGGCGTGCCCCATACCCGGGCCGCGCTCTTGGGCGAGGCGGTCTACGGCCTGCCAGAGCTGTATGCCGAGCGCATCGCCGGGGCCTCTCTGGTGGCCAATCCCGGTTGCTACCCGACTTCGGCCATCCTGGCGCTGTACCCGGCGCTGGCCGCAGGGCTCATCTCTCCCGATGACCTGGTCATCGATTCCAAGTCCGGAACCTCCGGGGCCGGACGCAAGGCGGGCGTAGGCACCCTTTTCTGCGAGGTTTCGGACACATTCAGGGCCTACAACCTGACCAAACACCGCCACACCCCGGAAATCGAACAGGAGCTGGGCCTGGCCGTGGGCCGTGAAATCCGTCTGTCCTTCAACACGCACCTGTTGCCCATCAATCGCGGCATCCTGACCACGGCCTACGCCAAACTTTCACCCGGCGTCGGCCTGGAGCAAGTCCGGGCCTGCTACGAGGCGTTTTACAGGGGCAAGCGCTGGGTGCGCATCCTGCCCCAGGGAACGCTGCCCGAAACGCGCTGGGTGCGCGGCACCAATTTCTGCGACCTCGGGCTGGTCACGGATCCCCGTACGGACAGGCTCATCGTGGTTTCGGCCATCGACAACCTCTGCCGTGGCGCTTCGGGCCAGGCCGTGGCCAACGCCAACCTCATGCTTGGTCTGAGCGAGGAAGCGGGTTTGCCGTTTGCCCCGCTCATGCCCTAGAGATCGGGGATGCCGGAACACGTTGCACAGCAATTCTACGACAGGATTTTCGTCGCCAGACAGCCCATCTTCACTGCGCAGATGCACATCTGGGGCTACGAGCTTCTTTTCCGGCACGGGGATACCCAAACCGCCGTTTTCACGGACGGGGACCAGGCCACAACCCAGGTCATCGCCGACGGGTTCGCTCTCGGCACTCGGAGCATGGGGGGGAAAGTCAGGGCACTGATCAACTTTCCGCGCAATGTTCTTGTCGGGCCTGCGCCGTATGTGCTTCCGGCGGATCGCTGCGTGGTGGAAATACTGGAGACGGTCCAGCCCGATGACGAGGTCATGGAAGCCTGCCGGGAGCTCAAGAATCAGGGATACACCCTGGCCCTCGACGATTTTGTGGGTGAACCGGGGTTCGAGCCCCTGTGCGAGATCGCGGACATCGTCAAGGTCGATATCTTGGGTAAGTCCCCGGCCGAAGTTCTGGCCATCGTCAAGGGGCTGCGGAGGTACAAGGCCCGGTTGCTGGCCGAGAAGGTCGAGAATCTGGACATGTTCAATGTGTGCAAGAAACTCGGGTTCGAGTTTTTTCAGGGCTATTTCTTCAGCAAACCCGAGATCATCCCCGGCCGCAAGCTCTCCGCCAGCCAAACCACCAAGATCAAGCTCTTGCGGGAGCTCAACTCCTCCGAGACGGAACTCTCCAGGCTGGTGGAAATCATCCAGACCGACCTGTCCATCTCCTACCGCCTGCTCAAATACATCAATTCCGCCCGCTTCAGCCTGCGCGGAAAGATCGAATCCATCCAGCGCGCCGTGAACATGCTGGGGCGTCAGAACCTGCGTCAATGGCTGCAGGTGGTCATCCTGTCCGACATCAATTCTACGGACAAGGGACAGGAACTGGTGCGTATTTCCGTTATGCGCGGCCGTTTTCTCCAGCTTCTGGCGGCGGTCCATCCCACGCCCTTTCCTCCGGACAGCATGTTCGTGCTGGGCTTTTTTTCCGTGCTCGACGCCATCCTCGACCAGCACATGGATCAGGTGCTCGACGAAATTTCCCTTGACCAGGACATCAAGACCAGCCTGATCGACCCCACGGCTTCAACTTCCAACTGGATCGGGCTCTTGCACGAGCTCAACCGCGGCAGTTGGGCCGGCCTTGAGGAAATGGCGGCGCAGAGAGGCATTCCCGTGAAGCTGATCGACAGTGTCGCCATCGAGGCCGCGATGTGGGCCGATGAGGTCATGGGCGGGGTGTGCTGAACAGTGTGCTCACTCTGTTTTTTCCCTGTCGACGAGGGGCTAACAAATTTTCTGGGCCGTGTTTTATATTCAAGTGACAGGACCCGGTGATGGAAGAAACATATCCGGAACAACTCTACGACAAGTTTTTTGTCGCCCGACAGCCCGTATTCACCGCGCAGATGCGCGTATGGGGCTACGAGCTTCTTTTCCGTCACGGGGAAGGCATCGAGGAAGCCGTGTTCTCGGACGGGGACCAGGCCACGACCCAGCTCATCGCCGACGGCTATAACCTGGCGGTGCGGGGATTGCGTCAGGGGGCCAAGGCCCTGGTCAATTTTCCCCGCAGCGTGCTCGTCGGCGAGGCGCCGTATGTATTGCCTGCGGATCAGTGCGTAGTGGAGATTCTGGAGACGGTCACGCCTGAGCCCGAAGTGATAAGCGCCTGCCTTGAACTCAAGAAGCGGGGCTACGCCTTGGCTCTGGATGATTTCGAAGGAGGGCTAGGCCTTGAGCCCCTGTGCGAGATAGCCGACATCATCAAGGTCGATGTTCTGGGCAAGACCCCGGTACAGGTCCGCGCCATCGTCGAGGGTCTCCAAAAGTACGATGCCACGCTGCTGGCCGAAAAAGTGGAGAACCACGACATTTTCAAGGTCTGCAGAAATCTGGGCTTTACGTATTTCCAGGGTTTTTTCTTCAATCGCCCGGAGATCATTCCCGGGAGAAAACTTTCCACAAGTCAAGTCAACAAGATCAAGTTGTTACGGGAGCTGAGCGCCCCGGAGGTCGATTCCTCTCGTTTGGTGGAAATCATTCAGACCGACCTGTCCATTTCTTATCGGTTACTCAAGTACATCAATTCCGCGTTCTTCGGATTGCAGATCAAAGTCACCTCCATCCCGCGCGCGGTGTCCATGCTCGGGTCCCGCAATCTGCGGCAATGGCTGCAGGTGGTCATCCTCTCCGACGTCAGCACCGAGGACAAGGCCCATGAACTGGTCCGCATTTCCGTGCAACGGGCCCGCTTTCTGCAGTTGCTTTCCGCCAGGCACCCCGTGCCCTTCGATCAGGACGGCATGTTTCTGCTGGGCTTCTTTTCCTTGCTCGACGCCATTCTGGACCAGTCCATGGGTCTGGTGCTGGAGGGGATTCCCCTGGATCCCGCCATCAAGCGGGCCCTTGTTGACGCGGACGATCCCAATGCGGCCTGGATCGGCCTCCTTGATGAACTAGACCGCTGCAACTGGCCTCGGCTGACCAGAAAGGCGGAACAGACCGGAGTGCCCATCACTTTGGTCAACAGACTGGCCGCCGAGGCTTCGATCTGGGCGACATGGGTCATGAGTTGAGCGGGCAAGGCTTCCTGATGCTTAGCGCGCTACCGCATAACTCGATGATCTTATTTTAAAAATAGTCAACGTTCAGGGTGTCCGCATGGCAGAACTCTTGTTGCATCCCGTGTTCTTCAACTCCCTGGCCCTTGTCCTGGGTTTGTGCCTGGGCAGTTTCTACAATGTCTGCGTGCACCGCTATCTTGTGGGCCAGTCCGTGGTCCGGCCCGGTTCGCATTGTCCGGCCTGTGGCCACGTCCTGTCCTGGTGGGAGAACATTCCGGTGTTGTCCTATGTGCTGCTCGGGGCGAAGTGCAGCTCCTGCAAGGGAAAGATTCATTGGCGCTATCCCGCTGTGGAGCTTCTTTCCGGAATCCTGGCCCTGCTTTTCGCAGTCAAATTCGGTCCAACGGCGCAGTGGCTGACCTACATGGTTTTTCTGGGCATTTTTCTGGTCGCCAGCTTCATCGATCTGGACTCCTTCATCCTGCCCGACGTCCTGACCTACCCGGCCGCGATCCTGGCCATGTCCACTCCGCTTTTTCTGCCCGTGGACTGGCTTGAGACCGTGCTCGGAGGCTTCTGCGGCGCAGGCATTTTCCTCGTGTTGCAGCAGGGTTACCTGCGTTTGCGCGGCATCGACGCCCTGGGCACCGGAGACATAAAGCTCATGCTCAGCCTCGGGGCCCTGGTGGGGCTGTCCCTGTTGCCGCTCATGATTCTGCTCTCGGCCCTCTCGGCCCTGCTCGTGGCTGTTGTGTATCTGCGTAGTCCCGAAGGTCAGGGCATGCGCACGGCCGTGCCCTTCGGACCCTTCCTTTGCCTCGGGGCCGTGATGACGCTGCTCTGGGGAGACAGGATTCTGGACTGGATTCTCGTTTTTTAAAAGCGCAAGTCAGCCTCTCTTCCGCTCCTTTTTGATCTATACGCACATGTACTGGTTGGTCAGTCAATGTATTGTTTGGTTGACCAACAAGTGCATTGCATTGCACATGCGTGCGTTCTTTCAGGCAAACAAGCCTATTTATATTGACCTGTTGCAAAACTTTGGATAGCGACAGCGGTTCTCGAATCGTCCAAACTACGTACGTATTTTCCTTGTTTCTTCGCATCACGAGGCACATCTTCAGCCGGCACTGCCGGCTCAAGCGTATATTGGTGTCGTTGGTGGCTGGACAAATTTGCAAGGAGGTTGTTTGCCTATGCTGGCCCCGCAGATGTTAGGGATTAGCATCATCCTGCCGTTTATCGCGGCAGCGCTGTGTCTGATCAATGTTCCAACCCTGAGATCCGCGCTGGTGATAGGCACCGGCGTGGTCGTTTCCCTCGCATCGCTCATGCTGGTGCAGTCGGAAACGTTTTCCCTTACCCCCGGGAGTATGCTCGGGATCAACCCCGACGGATTGATCGCGGTCCTCGATTTCGCGCTCCTGTTCGTCATCCTGGGCATCGCCTACAGGCTCAAGAACAAGCTCATCGCCGTCTTGACCCTGCTGCAGATCGTGCCCCTGGCCTTTCTCGAACTGTTCATGAATCCGGGCGAGAGCATGGGCCCGGCCCTGTACGTGGATCAGTTTTCCATGATCATGTGCATGGTCATCTCCATCGTCGGCTCCCTGATCTGTCTGTACGGCTTGCCCTACATGCGGGAGCACGAGCATCACCTGAAGCTCGAAAAATCCAGGCAGGGAAGATTCTTTTTTTTCATGGTCCTCTTTCTGGGTGCCATGAACGGGCTGGTCTTTTCCAATAACTTGCTGTGGCTCTACTTTTTTTGGGAAGTGACCACCCTGTGCTCGTTCATGCTCATCAAGCATGACGGTACAGAAATCGCGGTCAAAAATGCCACCCGCGCTTTGTGGATGAACATGCTGGGCGGCGTGGCCTTTGTCTTCGCCATGATCATCTTCCGCTCTCAGGGCCTGCCCCTGTCTTTGCAGGAAATCATTACCGCCGAATCCGCCTCCAAGCTGGCCCTGCTGCCGGTCGGCCTCCTGTGCTTCGCCGGTTTCACCAAGGCGGCCCAGATGCCCTTCCAGAGCTGGCTGTGTGGTGCCATGGTCGCGCCCACGCCCATCTCCGCGCTGCTGCACTCAAGCACCATGGTCAAGGCGGGCGTGTATCTGGTCATCCGTCTGGCTCCGGCTTTCGCCGGTACCCTCTTCAGCAATTACGTGGCCCTGTTCGGTGCCTTCACCTTCCTGGCTGCGGCCGTTCTGGCCCTGTCCCAGAGCAATGGAAAGAAAATCCTGGCCTATTCGACCATCAGCAACCTGGGCATGATCGTGGCCTGCGCGGGCATCAACACGCCGGCAGCCATATCCGCGGCGGTGCTGCTGATCGTCTTTCACGCCATCTCCAAGGCCCTCATGTTCCTGTGCGTGGGCAGCATTGAACAGAAGATCGGCAGTCGCGACATCGAAGACATGCGCGGCCTGGTCGACATCATGCCCCGCACGACCATGATGGCCGCGATCGGCATGGTGACCTTGTTCCTGCCGCCCTTCGGAGCCCTGCTCTCCAAATGGATGGCGGTGGAAGCCTCGGCCCATCTGCCCCTGGTGGTCATTATGCTGGCCCTGGGCTCGGCCCTGACCATGGTTTTCTGGGGACGCTGGCTCGGCATGATCATGACCTCCGTGGTGCCCGACAAGGCCCTGCAGACCGAGAGGATGCCTCTCTTCTTCAGCGTGCCGCTGTGGACCCTTGCCGTGTCCGCCGTGGTGATCAGTTTCGCCGCCCCTGGGCTCTACACCTCCATGGTGCTGCCGGTCCTGGAGCGCTTCTACTCAGCTGACCTCTACACTGCGGCCCGTGGCGTCATCTCCAACAACATCGGCATGTTCGCCATATATCCCGTGTTCGTGGTAATGGCTCTGGGCGTCATCTACGCGGTGCGTGCCTCGTCGGCCAAGCGCTTCTTCCGGCGCGGCGACTACGTCACCCCGTACGTCTGCGGGCTGCAGGACCCTGCCGACTCCCGCAGGCTCGGATTCAAGGGGCCCCTTGGCGTGTGGTCCGAATTCAAGACCACCAACTACTATATGGAAAACATCATTGGCGAATCACGGATCACCGGGTGGATCAATCTGGTCGCCATCGGCATCCTGATCATCTTGCTGGCGGGGGTGTTTTAAATGGACTTCAAGACATTCAGCTTCGTCATTCTGGCAGTCATCCTGGCGCCCATTGCCGGCGGCCTGTTGGCCGGTATCGACCGTCGTCTCACCGCCTGGTTCCAGGGCCGCTTCGGGCCGCCCATCCTGCAGCCCTTCTACGACGTGATCAAACTCCTGGGCAAGGATCGCCAGGTGGTCAACTACTGGCAGATCTTCTGCGTGCACATCTACCTGATCTCCGCGGTGTTGTGTGTGGCCCTGTTTGCCATGCAGGCCGACCTGCTCATGATCTTCTTTGTCATGACCATCGGGGCGGTGTTCATGGTCGTGGGCGCCATGGCCGTGCCGTCACCTTACTCCCAGCTCGGCGCGCAGCGCGAACTGATTCAGATGCTGACCTACGAGCCGCTCCTGATCATCGTCTTTGTCGGCATCTACCTGGTCACCGGCAGCTTCAAGATCGACGACATCCTGACCTACGAGCGTCCGATCTTCCTCATGCTGCCGCTTCTCTATCTGGTGCTGACCTTTGCCCTGACCATCAAGCTGCGCAAATCGCCCTTCGACATCTCGACCAGCCACCACGCCCATCAGGAAGTGGTTCGCGGTGTGCTGACCGAGTATTCCGGCCCCTATCTGGCCATCCTAGAAATCGCCCACTGGTACGAAATCGTGCTCATCCTGGCCATCTGCGGCCTGTTCTGGAGCACGAGCTGGATTGGCCTGGTGGTGCTCTTGGCCCTGACCTACATGGCCGAGATCATCATCGACAACGTGACCCCCAGAATGACCTGGAAGTGGATGCTGACGTACGTGTGGGCGGTGGGCATCAGCCTGTCCTTCTTCAACATGGCGCTTCTGTACGCCAAGTCCCTCTAAGCACTTAAAGAACGGAGTTCAGATATGGGCTTTTTTCAAGAACTGCTGCACAAATCCCGGATGAAGTCCCCGTGGCTCATCCATTTCGATTGTGGAAGCTGCAACGGGTGCGACATCGAGGTTCTGGCCTGTCTCACCCCTGTCTACGACGTCGAGCGGTTCGGCGTGCTGAACATCGGCAACCCGAAACACGCCGACATCCTCGTCGTGTCGGGCACGGTCAATCCCAGAAACGCCAAGGTCCTCAAAAACATCTACGACCAGATGCCCGAGCCCAAGGCCGTCATCGCCATCGGCGCGTGCGGCACCTCGGGCGGTGTCTTCCGCGAAGCCTACAACGTGCTTGGCGGCGTGGACAAGGTCATTCCCGTGGATGTCTACGTGCCGGGCTGTCCTTCGAAGCCCGAGGCCATCATCGACGGCGTCGTGCTGGCTCTGGAGAAGCTTAAAGTCCGCCAGCCCGAAAAGAACACGGAGCCACTGGTGGCCGACCTCAAGAAGGCCAGGGAGTTTTATGAAAACCGCGAAGAGCGTCAGGTAACGGGGTAAGATATGGCATTTGAAACCAAGAATGTGGAGAAAAACCAGCTCGTGGCCGAAGTGCGGGCCCTCAAAAACGAGGGGCAGCGGCTGGTGACCACGACCTGCGTCGATCTGGGCGAAAGTTTTGATCTGCTGTACCACTTCGACCTGGATCTGCAGATGACGCACCTGCGTCTGAACGTACCCAAAGGTGAGTCCGTGCCGAGCATTTCCGGCATTTACTTTGCCGCCCTTATTATCGAGAACGAGACCCAGGATCTTTTCGGCATCCCGTTTGAAGGTCTGGCCCTTGATTTTGGAGGACATTTCTACCTGGAGGAAGAGGTGAAGAAATACCCCTTCTGCAAAGTCACTGTCGGAAAGACCGAAACAGCCGGGGAGGGAGCATAACATGGCCACCATCGTACCGTTCGGCCCCCAGCATCCGGTTCTGCCCGAACCGCTGCACCTGAGGCTCGTCCTTGAGGACGAGATCGTCAAGGAAGCCCTGCCGACGCTGGGCTATGTGCACCGAGGCCTGGAGACCCTGGCCTCCATCCGTGACATGGACCAGATGGTCCAGATCGTGGAGCGCGTCTGCGGCATCTGCAGCTGTATCCACGCCCACACCTACTGCATGTGCATCGAGGGCCTCATGGGCATCGAAGTGCCTAAACGCGCCGATTACCTGCGCGTCATCTGGTCCGAGCTGCACCGCATGCA
>Ga0194136_1001732_pt1 | contig 10809 bp, 7 predicted proteins | sample TARM_MetaG_T3A_1_FD_134023 | JGI IMG/M metagenome (GOLD analysis project Ga0194136, IMG submission 134023) | Freshwater microbial communities from Pennsylvania, USA, analyzing microbe dynamics in response to fracking - TARM_MetaG_T3A_14 (version 2) | ecosystem: Environmental > Aquatic >...
AAAGAAATTGAGGCCATGTCTGATTCCCTGGAAAATTTTGAAAGATACCTACCAAATATCAAACTATTCCTTAACTACTATGGCAGTGAGACTTGGTTTAAACATTTAAATATGGAACAACAAGGCTTATTTGAAGATGCTAGTACAACAGCTGTACTAGGGGAAGACTACAGCTATGACCTTGTTATAGATATTATGGATTTAGCCAATAAACTAAAAAGTGTTGGTGAAAGCTTATTGGAAGACAGCTCAAATTCCTAATCCATCAACTAACAAAAATCTAGTTAATCACTACTAATTAAAGTGAATTTTAGATGGTACATAGCTATCCTTTATTCTATTTAGATTAATTTGGTGCATCTGTTAAGAATAGAAGCTTTAGGGCAAGCTGTTTTAATGGCATTAGACTTATTTATCACAAAAAAAACAAAAAAAGACATTCCCCACATAAGTGAGAAATGTCTTTTTGATTTGAATATGGATTGCTACTCGACTTCTTTGGAAATCTCCGTACCCTACTGTATCCATACACGAATAAATTCGTAATAGTGCCAAAAATTAACGTTTTGAGAATTGAGGTGCTTTACGCGCTTTTTTAAGACCTGGTTAGCCCAACCATTTTTTCAAACAGCTTCACAATGCTTTAATAGCAACGATTTAGAGAGATAAAAGCATGAAAAATTTTATTGACTTTCAAATTATTTGAAAGCAATGGTGTCAATCTTCTGCGAGCCGATTCGATACTATCAAATACATATACCTATATTATGGACAATAAATAAAGGTCTCTCATATATGACTGATAAGCCTTTTCTTTTATTGTTTTTTTTAACATCTAATTTGATTACTCTTTTTCAGAGAAAAAGCTCCCCAAAAAATTTACTAATTTCTAACAGTAGTATGTTTATAGGCTTTCGTTACCGATTGAATAATTAGCCATTACCAATATAACTTCAGATTTTTCAACAGTAGCAATCCGTTTTGTTGGTTCATTTTTATTAATTCGTCCACTATTCAATTCAATATTCTGCAAATCAAAAGCGTCGACGTATTCCTCAAAATTCATCCAAAATTCTTGAACATCGTTTGCGATATTTTGAATATAATCATATAGATCACTGTCTGAATCAATAAATTCAATGCGCTTTGCCAACTCCTGAACTTCTTTACCAGATAAACCAAAAGCTTCAATTTTTGATTTAATTGTCCCCCTTAGTTTAGGATTTTTAATACTATCTATAATATTCGATGCAGCTTTCTTAGAAGTTTTATCGGCTATGCCGTCAAAATTATCTCTTGTTTTTTGATTTTCAGCATTGATTTTTTCAATATGTCGCTCTAAAACCCGTTGGAATTTTTGACGATAATCACGTGCTTTTACCTCGGCTTTAGCTTCACTATATTCCTGTGTTGAATAAACACTCACTACTTTTGATTCATTCAATCGTTGCTCTGCATCAGAAATCGTACATTTTTCAATTTTATCCATATCAACAATAATTGTTTCATTACTGATATCCTCACCATTAACATCACGATAAATCATTTTTAAAACAACGATAGCATTACCAATATTTTTTGAAAAACTAATATCATCATAAATTGGATCAAGAACTCGATGAATTCCTTGTTGAACAGTGTCGTACATTCGTTTATTCGCCATATCATAATCAGCAGAGTGAGAGTCAGCGGATACACCAACATTCATGATTTGTTTTGATTCGTTATCCAATACCATTTTTTCCGTGGCTTTGGATGCTTTCGTAGCATTTTTCTCTTTCAGTAAAGCTTCAGCATATTCACGATACTCAGGTAGAACAAAATCATCAAATTCAGTATCACTATAAATACCTTTCATCTTTTCCCCTAAGCGCTGTGTCATTTTCAAAATTGATTCAATTGCTGAATAAGTTGGGAAAGTGTAGATATCAATCTGTTCTACTTGACCATACTCACGAGGACGATCGATTCGACCGATTCGCTGTTCTAGTTGCATTGGATTGTATGGTACATCCAAATTCATTAAAACAGTCGCATCTTGCAGATTTTGCCCTGTAGAAATCGTGTCTGTTCCAAGCAAAATATTGATTTCGTTTTCTGAATTTAATAATTCTGTCTGCAATTTTGATTTTGGAGAAAAACGATTTAAAATAGCATTCTTAGAGTAGTGATCCATGCCAATTTTATTATCATCAGGATTACCAGTTACTACACCGATATTATCTAAGTCAAATTTTTTCGATTCTTTGATCTTATCAGCGTAATACAGAATTGTATCGCGGAATTGGCTCACTAAAATGACTTTATGACCTTTTTCTCGCTCAATGATTAAACTTTGCAAAACCGTTTCAAATTTTTCATCTTTACGTAAAAAATTCTTTTCAACTTCATTAATCATACTTTGCAAAACAGCCAAATCCTTAACTGCATATGCTTTTAGCGTATTAAAAACTCTCTTAGAAGATTTAACTGTCAGACTTTCAATTTGACCAGTAATTCGCTCGATATATTTTCGACGATTTCGATTTGATTTTTCTTGAAATTCACGAAATTGATTTGGCAGTTGATCTTCGTCTTCCTCATTCTTAATGTTCAACAACAATCCTAAATTATTTGAAAAATATTCATCTACCTTATAAGCATGGGATAGATAATTTTTCAATCGATCTAAGTACTTGCCGGATGTTTCAATTGCGTCAAAATCCTTAATAAACTGCTGAGTCTTAGTTTGAATTGCCTTCAAAGAATTTACGAAAGACAGCCAACTAGAATCAGCACGTTTTAATAGCATTAATTTCAATCTGCCTGGCGTCAGTTCATTATTACTATCTTGAACAAAGAAACGTAGCGTATCCATATATGGGAAATGCAGATTATCGATTCTTTCAAAGTTATTGCTGAAAATTTGCTCTTTCACCGGCTCGAAGGGAACTTCAATCGTTGGAAAAAAACGTTCAGCAAAAGTAACAGATTCGCCACCGTATGTTTTCCTTGTCCGCTGCAAGAATAAATCTTCCCAAAATTCAGCAAAGGCTTTATTATCATTTGCCAACGCTTTAACTGCTTTTCCACGTGCTCCGAAAGCAAAATAAGTACGATAAGCACGATCAAGTGGGATATGATCTACTTCTAGAAATAGCGAACCGATATTAATCACATCTTCACGCTTGTTGTTCCAAGGTGTCGCCGTCAACATGATTCCTTTCATATTATGAGCCGAATGCGAAAAGATATATTCCGCATGACGATATGCTGCAGTAGTTCTATTTTTAAATCCTTGATGTCCCTCATCAATTACAATCATTTGATAAGTTGCAGCAATCAGATCCAACTCAGCTGGTTTCATTAGAGCAAAGGTTTCCCGATTGATGAATTTAAAATTACTGTAGTCAACACCTACAGCATCTATATCCGCTTGCCATTGTTCATGTAATTTTTTATCTGCAATAATGATCACTTTTAAATGAGGATTATTTTTTTTCTCTAAGCGGATTACACCAGCTGTTGTTCGTGTCTTGCCTAACCCTACACCATCGGCTAATGTTGCAGTACCAAACTGCATCAGCTTGTTCTGAATTTTTAAAATGCCTTCACGTTGATGCGGATATAAAGTTTCCCAAATTTTATCGTCATCTAATTGAGCATATGGACGAGCAAACATATTTGCAAAATCATAATAAGTTTCAGAAACTGATTTATAGAGTTTAGATTGCTGTATATCTGGATAGATTTGTTTGATTGTCTTGATTAGTTCATCTGAAAAAACATCGACTTCATCTGAGAACCAAATCGATTTGAACCACTCATGCAAAGCATTAAAACTATCAGCGGAATAGACATTTAATTCGGTATTGCCTTGCAAACCATTTCTAGAAAAGTTTGAAGACCCAACTAACGATTCACCAGAGTAGTCATTTTCTTTACCATAAAACATATAACTCTTCGCATGGAAATAATTTGCTTCGCCAGTATAAACTTTGACTTCAATCCGCTTTTGTTCCAGCCAATCAATAAATTTCATCAAAAACAGCTGATCTTCTTCGTTCAAATACCGAATTTCATCTTGAAACTGATTTTTATAGTCATTTTTCAGTTCGTCATCATTCAATTCACTGATATAAAAACCAGCTTGAACAGTATTTTTGGTCAGTTCATTCGTCTCATTTCCCATCAAAATACTCATGTGACCATCACGTACTTCCATAAACTCAGTGAAAGTATCTTTGATTAGTAGCAAGCCGGATATATAAAAATATCCGACTGCTAAATCAAAACGATCAACTTTATTTTGGCTAAGCAAATGATTGATCGCAAATTCCATAGAAACATTACGATTATCAACTACTCGGCTTTTATAAAGAACTTCGTATTCTTTTGTCACTATGCTTCACCTGCTTTAAGACGATCGTATACTTCGATGATGCGTTGGGCTTCTTCTTGAACAGTCTGCTTATGATTAGTCGATTCAAAAGTTCTAAGCAAATTAATTAATTCCTCTCGCTCTAATCCATAAATAATAGCTACACGCGCATTTATTTCTGCAATAAGCTCTTCATATGAAAAATCAGAAAAAATAGTTCCAGGTAGTAAGGTATCAATTTCTTTATACTTTTCTCCATTCAACATTAACAATCTCTTTACAAGCTGTATCAAATCTACTGCAAAGGGAGTATTCGTCATTGGTGGAATTGGTAATTGTTTCAAATATGTTTGATTTACATTAATTGTAATCAATTTTCTTAATACGAAGTCTAATGTATAAGAGTTAAGAATCCCTAAGATGAAAAGTGATTCCTCCAAGCTAGATTCGGCCATGTTTTTTTGCATCAAAAGACTATTTGCAGCAACAGAATTTTTTGGTAGTAAAGTTGCAATTAAAGCTCGTCTATCAGTTTCCCTAGCAACAGCTCTTATTCCAATACGATAAAACTTATAGTCTTGATTGGTTTTTCTTACTGCGTCATTTATTCGTACACCTTCGCTTGGATCCCCCACCAAGCGAAATTGATTAATTAGTTTCCCTTCATACAACGGTATAAGTTGGCGGTTCTCATCATTCAAGTTTTGAAACAACGTAGTATCATTTGTTCTATCAAAATCTCGTCTTAATTCGAATAATTTCGAGTCTCTAAGAGGAGGATATGAAAGTTTTATTTTTTGGTAGAGATTAAACTCAGTTTTGTTTCTTGGTTCAAATAACGAGTATTTCTCAGGTTCTGATTCCTTTACTAACCAAAGAGGATATTCTATCTTCATTGAATCGTTATTTAAATCTGATAATGATGTTTTATAAAAAAACGAATGAAAATAGCTGTTTTGAATCATTCTCATATTGATTGTAAGTACTGCAAACTTATAACTTCTATGAACTAGAGGGAATATTCCTTTTGTGTTTTCAAAAGATAAAAATTCAATGATTTGCATACGATCAAAGATTAAGTGTCTCAATCCTGTAGAGCCCAAATCTGTCATTAAATTATCAGGAACAAGTATAGATAGCAACCCTGAATCAGTCGTTAACTGTGAAAATCTTTCCGTAGAAATTTTATATAGATTAATATCTGAACCTGTTTTCCGTCCCTCAACTTTCCAACTTTGAAACTTAAAATTTTTATCATTTCTAAAAAAAACTGATCCCAACTGAATTCTTGTCTCTAATTCATTCCATTTTTCTTTAACAGTAGGTAGTTGAGCAAAAATATTATTTTGTATGATCATTTTTCCTTTTTTATTTTTAGCAGATAAGTACTCAGAACTATATTGTGAGAAAAACTCATCCGAATTTGGTTTCCAAATTTCCCAAGGTGGGTTCCCAATTATACAATCAAAACCAGCATTCTTCTTCAACTTCCCATCTTCATCAAAAAATACTTCTGGCAAATTAACTTCCAAAGCCTCCACGTGCAAAAATCGTGTCTCGCCATTCAGAATCGGCTGTACGTATTGTAACAAAGTCCACTGCAGCTTTTGTCGTTTGCTTTCATATTTTGGCGATTGTTCACGTTTCAGCTTCAAAAGCGCCTTGATTTCTTTTTGATAGTTCGCATAGATTGTTTCGCGCTCATAAAAAGGTACAGAGTTCATCAATGAGTTTTGATGAATCAAAGTATTACCGATTAGTTCAGGTAATTTTTGATTAACAGGACGGTACTGTAGAGATGAAAGCATCAACGTCAGTGACGAAATTAAAATCGCTTTGTAATCTATGTCAACGCCATAAACCATATTGTCTAGAATATATTTTTCCCAAGCAAAACTGCCCTCATCACCAGCTTGCATCATCGGATATTTTTCTCTAACCGTATCAGTTACTTTTAATCCAACAAGTGCATCATGCTTCTCAGCCAGCTGTCTAAAAGCACCACGCAAGAATGATCCCCCACCAGCTGTCAAATCTGCTATTTTCATATCAAACAAGTAATCCAACGTTTTGATAATTTCAGCTTCTTTACCGTCTTTTATAGCTTCTTTGACAGCTGCGATGCGGTTTTGAAACTCAACTTCAACGGTCTGCTGTACCATGTACTGGACGAATTTTTCGTCAGTATAGTAAGCTCCTTTATTCTTCTGTTCTTGCAAATCTTCACCATAGAACACAATTGGCTTACTATCTTCAATTTTTATTTGGACATTTTGCGACATGGAATTTTCGTATTGTTTTTCCAACGCTTCCGGTGGCACATCTTCAAAGCGGAAAGAATAATTTTCACTCGATGTATCGATCCAAAACTTCGCCCACATTTCAGCATCATGTTCAACAATTAAGTTTTCAATCCTTGTTGTTACTTCACCAATTGACGAAGCAAACAAATCGCCACCATAAACTGTTTGAAATTGTCGGGTTGCTTTATCATGTAGTTCAATCAGACGTTTTTTGCTGTCATCTTTCATTTTGATTTTACTAGTAACATTATATTCATCTTCATCAAATAAGCTAATTTCAACATAATCATCGTATTTCTCAATTACGCTTTTCTTTTTGTTCAGCTTATTGATTGCCGATTCAGTCGAGTTAGTCAAATTGGAATAAATCTCAACCGTTTCTTTGATTGCTTCATCTAACGTACCTCGCCCAACACCTAAGGCAATACCACTTAATTCAAAAGGATGTACTTCATCTTTACCATAATAAGCTTCGATAAAACGTCTCATCAACTGCCGCAAAATTATCGTATCAACCACATTTGACAAGACTGCTGTATAGGACTCATCTTCTACCAACTGTGTTAAAGCATTTTTAATAATATATGCTCGAGCATTATCAGAAACCAATGGAGCTAGTTCGTTTTTATAAGGTTTAGATGTGATTAACTCTGATAATTTTTTTCGATACAAAGCTACCATCATCAAGAAGTGATTCGTTAGTTCACGTTTGAACACATCTTTCAACCCGTGAATGACATACCCACCCCAAAAATCATCTTGTTCAACTGTGATAGAGCTATTTTTCAGCATATTGAAATTATCTAGATACAAGACTTTCCCAATTGTTTCTTCATTAAGGTCTAACCGCTCATCACGATTGCCGTTTCTCAGCCGGAATAATACAATTCTTTTTTGTCCGACAAATCCGGCAATTTCCGCATCAAACGAGCCACCAAAACTCACTGCAAGTTCCTCTACTCGTTTATGCAACTTCCGAATATCCATTGTTTTTGTCTCTAGAGTCAAGTCAGATATAGTTTTTAAAGCCAATACTGCACTTGTTTTATCCGGGATTTTATCAGTAAACAACATACGCCATTCACTTTCTGGTTCGTTTGGATTACGTCCTACTGAATAACCCAAGTAATCGGCAACTACCTGTATTGATTGCTCATCTGCGGTCAAACTTTTTAACATATCCTCGATTTCCATTGTTAGTTTGCTCCTCTGCTTCTATTTGTTCAAATAACTTTCAAATTTTATTCTCTGGGGTACCTATCTCTATAGCTGGCTAGTTCCAAGTCAGATTTCTTATCACATCCTATGGTCAATCTTGAAGAACTAACTTAATATTGAGCCGAGTCGCAGATTCCCCCTGTGATAGCCCTATCCGTTGTCGGTTCAACCTCAATTGATCACCTAGCGACATACCATCAACCCCTAATTTAAATTAAGTTTACTTTTCAAACCAATCCTCAAGCTGATCAGCACTAATTTTATTGGACAGATTAATTAGCCCCGGTCTTAATGTCTGAATTGTTTCTACCAACTCTTCGCCACCAAACAATCCTGTAAATGCCCTATCTGTCAACTCTTTAGACAAATGATTAAGTAACTGAATGGTCTGCTTATTGTCAGAAAGTATATTGATCAATTTCCCAATCAAATATTTATCTTCAAATTTACTATTTGCAAAAAAATCAAATTTCGCAACCTCTTCTTTTACTACTTTTATCATATCATCTTTTTTTCATAATTAAATTTGCCTGCGACATCCATGTATTCGATGATACCGCTCGTAATAACGGTGACTGTTTCATCTTTCTTGTGTTTAGATAATCCATCGGCAATCGGTAATTTTTTTATCTGATCACGTATCATTTTTTGAAGTTCTTCTTTAATGATTTCTTGCTGCAGTTCATAAAAATAATCATCCATAAACTCCTCACATGGATAACCAACTTCATTTTCCCATGCCGAATTTTTAAACTCTCCAGTGTAAAACTCCTTTTTGATTACTTTCACAACTTCTGGATGTTCTTGCACAATCCTGTTCTGTCCTTTTAACTGCAAGTAGTCCGCAATATATTCTTCAATATCACCAAAATAAAACCATCCTACCGGTTTCCCACTAATACTAGATAATTGATTAATCACGTTCTCAGGGGCTAACCATAGCCTTGAACATACGAGCTGATTGTTGGTTTCTTTATCCCCAAGCGATTGCCCAACTCTGTAAAGGACAGATTCATACTCTCTTTGATTTCTTTAATTCGTTGTCCTACCTTCACTTTATCAGGTTGTAATAAACCAAACATAGACTACTTCCTCCTCGTTGTTTTTTTCATTATATCATTCGTAAAATTCAAAGGAAGTGAGAATATGACCGAAATGAAAATTCTACTCAGTGATGACCAGATGGGCATCATTTCTACTCAACTATCTGATTTAATCACAACTGAAATCGAAAAAATTAAGACACAGGAAAACCTGCAACACCACTATATGAATGAGAAACAGACTTGTAACTATTTACAGGTTTCCAATAATACGTTAGATGGCTGGATTAAAGAGGGCTTGCCCTTCATTCAAATCCACGGTTCAAACAGATTTGACCGTATCGCCATTGATCAATGGCTAGCAAACCTAGTAAAATAATTCCGACATCGTTATACTCCATATATAGTATTTGATTTCGGCTCGCAAATTCGGAGGGAAATACTATGGCAATTAGCAAAACAGAAAATGAGACTTACCGTTTACGGCTTTACTATCCACAAGATATCCAAGAGATGATAGGTGTAAACAAACTCTATTCCAAAACTTTCAAAACTAGAAATGAGGCAAAAGAAGCAGAAATTGATTTTTATGCCAAGATTAAAGAGCTGCGGGAAAATAAAGAAAAGAATGCTTTTGAATTAGGTGGCGAAGCACTATTCAAAGATTTCTATGAAGATATCTGGATTGATGCTTATACAGCTGGCTTAACTTCTCGAAACACGAAGTCTCCTACTCCTGTCACAATCGCGAATACAAAAGATATTTTTCGACTTCATATCTTACCCATGTTCGGAAAATACACATTGAACTATCTGAATCAAAACAAAGCCTTTGTTCTAAAAATCATGACTCAAAAGGCTGTCGAATACGCAAACTTCAAAATACTACGTAGCTACGTTAATTCTATTTTCGATTGGGCAGAAGAGCTTGAATACATTGAACGGAATAAACTAGAAAAATCGCTTAAACGAATCAATGCTACTAAGAAAAACCAATTACAAGAAGCTAAGAAAGAAGAAGATTTATACCTTTCCTTTGAACAACTTCAAGAATGGCTAACTGCCGTCCAAAGTGATTACGAAAGTGGACAACTAACTTTACAAGACTATGTATTATTTCTAACTACCTTCTTTTTATCTGATCGAAAATCAGAAACTTACGCTATCAAATGGAAGAACGTGAATTTCACTACTTCCCAGATCACGATTGGTAAAGCCTTGGATAAATTTGGCAATGAAAAAAGCACAAACGGGAATAAAACGACAATCTTCCATATTCCAAATGAGCTAAAGCAATTACTTCAACAGTGGAAAGTCCAACAAAAAGAAGAACTCGCTCAATTTGAAATCGAACAAACCGAAGAACAGCTACTCTTTACCTTCTTTGATGATAAAGGGAATATCAATCAAAGGCTTCATACAGATTATTTGAACTACCGTATGAAGTCCATTGAGCGACGACATAAGCACCTTACCCATGCGACCCTACACAAGTTACGGCATACTGGGGCAACTTTAGCCAAACAAGCTGGTGTCGCTCTAGAACAGATTTCTGAAGCGTTGACCCACAGCGATACCAACATCACAAGAACTTATGTAAATACACCAAATGTGATTCAAATGCCTATTGGAGAAATTGCCTATCGTAAATTATCTCAAAAAGAGTCAGACCGGAATGGTGTCAACAATGGTGTCAACTCAAAAAAAGACGTTTCGCAAAATGAATTGCGAAACGCCTGAAAGTACTGATATGAAGCTGTTTTTAACGTTTTGAGAATTGAGGTGCTTTACGCGCTTTTTTAAGACCTGGTTTCTTACGTTCTTTCATACGTGGGTCACGTGTTAAAAGACCAGCATCTTTAAGTGGTTTACGGAAGTCAGGATC
>Ga0194136_1001733_pt1 | contig 10809 bp, 11 predicted proteins | sample TARM_MetaG_T3A_1_FD_134023 | JGI IMG/M metagenome (GOLD analysis project Ga0194136, IMG submission 134023) | Freshwater microbial communities from Pennsylvania, USA, analyzing microbe dynamics in response to fracking - TARM_MetaG_T3A_14 (version 2) | ecosystem: Environmental > Aquatic >...
CGTCGATCAGGTCGACGGGAAGTGGCTTGCGTGCGGTCATGTCGTCTCCTTGTGGGGTCGATTATCGACAACTGACCGTTTACACAAAATATTTTACACCCCCGATTTCAGGGACCCCATTTTATGAGCTTTTCCGAATTTCCGACAAAAATAAATGCAAACTCGGCAAAGGAAAGAGGGCTAGGAAAGTCAAAATTGAAAATATCATTGATATCTGCGAAGGCGGGCTTGCCTACGATGGGGCTCTTCTTGTGAGTGCATTGTGTGAATTTGTAAAAATGCTGGATCGCGAAGGAACAGGTGACCCGATCAATCGTCTCCAGCTTTTCCAAAAGCGCCTGAAATATGGTTTACCCACCGAAACCACCATTGCCCTTTATGAACTTGGCTTTTCGGACCGAGTCATCTCTCAGGACCTCGCCGCATCCTTGAACTTGGTTGCGACCAAGAAGAAGGGTCTCGTGAAGGCTTTGAAACAAGACCGGCACGGAGCCAGGGCGGTGACGGAGAAATACCCAATCTATTTTCAGGACCGGATGAATGAGCTCCTGCGGTAGAAATCGAGCATCGATCCGAACTACCTCGTAGAAAAGGGGTCAGCTTTTGACTCTTCCTCGGACCGTGAGCTCGAGTCCCATCGGCCCCGCCATTAAGCGATCACGTGAGTTCAGTCGAAAAATTGGAATCACTTTTTTTTCAATGGAATCCTTTGTGGATTTGCGGGGCGAGCATGACGATTTAAGATGAATCCATCCGGCAACGGGTGGCTTTGCTGTTTGATTCGCTTGTCTATAATCGGTTGCCTCTTCTGGAATATGTGTGACTAAAGAAACACTTGCCGTTGATACATCCTTTTTTGTAGTTTTTTTGGAATGGATTCCCTGGAGATCTGAAATTTTCTGCAAGACGTTTCGCATCCATAATCTCTATTTTTGTAGCCTTACCCAGAAACAGAAAAAATACTATGAGAAATATCTTAAAGGAAATCTTTATGAATCACGATAATATCTACAAGAACATCACAAGATATTCAATAAGTCTGATTGTCTCTTTTGTTTTCGTCTTTTTCTTCTTAGCTCCAACGCACGCCAAAGCCGAATGGCCACGTCTCGCAATTTCTGCAGATGGGATCCCGATTTCCTTCGAATCGTATGGTTCTGGAGAGCCGACGCTCGTATTTGTCCATGGCTGGAGCTGTGATGCCCGCTATTGGCGTGAACAAATCCCCCATTTTTCGAAAAAACACCGCGTGGTTGTGCTAGATCTCGCAGGCCATGGCCATTCGGGCATGGGGCGTACTCAGTACACCATGAGATCATTCGGAGAGGATGTGAAAGCGGTTACCGAAGCAACCGGCAGTCGTAGCGTCATTCTGGTCGGACATTCCATGGGCGGTTCCGTGATCGCCGAGGCTGCCCGGCTCATGGCGGACCGTGTGATCGGGCTCGTCGGTATCGATACGCTTGAGAACATCGAATACTCCATGACTCGTGAAGAATTCGAAGGCATGATCGCACCGCTCGAAAAGGATTTTCAGAACGGCTGTCGGCAATTCGTGGAGGCGATGATTTCGCCTCGCACCGATGCAAAGCTTCGCGAATGGATCCTTGCCGATATGTCTGCCGCATCGCCGGATGTCGCATTGAGCGCCATGCAAGACATGATGTCGCAGTACATCACCGGTGAAGCCGCAAGGATATTCGAGGACATCCGCATACCCGTCATGACCGTGAACGGCGACATGTGGCCCATCGATTACGAAGCAAACCGGCGCCATATGTTTTCCTTCGATGCCATTGTCCTGAAGGACGCGGATCATTTTCTCATGCTGAATCGTGTAGAGGAGTTTAATTCCGCTTTGGAAAAATCGATCGGTACGTTTTCAACAAATCAACCGATAGGCGGAAAGGACTAAATCCAATCAATTTGCCTTGGTCGGCAATAATGTTGAACAGACGGGGTCCACCAAGAATTGAGTGGTCCGAAGTTTCCCGGCAGGTCACCAGCATGTCGGAGAGAAGTTCAGAAGATGGAAGTATGACGGGTTTGGTGGGGGAAGGAGCCCCTCACCATTTGCGGTTCACGTAGCGGATGACGAAAAAGGCCAGGATGGCGATGACCACGGCCATGGCCGCCATCAGGCCGAAGATGTCGGTGTTCTTGCCGATGAAGCGCAAGGTGCCCATGGTCAGGACCCCGACCACGCCGCCGACCCACAGCAGGACCGTTTGTTTTTTCATTTCGCCCTCCGGATTGAAAAGGGCGGAACACATTCGTGCTCCGCCCAAAAATGTCCATGGCCGATTAGTGTTCCGCGGGCTGGTTGGTCAGGCCGAAGCGCTCCAGGAAGTGGAAGATGATGGACATGAGCATGCCCACCACCGTGCCGAGCGCCATGCCCTTGAGCTGCACCGTACCGATGTGCAGGGCCGTGCCGCTCAAGCCCACGATGAGAACCACGGCGGTGAGGATCAGGTTGGCGGGTTTGGAGTAGTCGACCTTCGCCTCCACCAACATGCGGATGCCCGAGGCGGCGATGACGCCAAAAAGCAGGATGCAGATGCCGCCCATGACCGGGGTGGGAATGGACTGGATGAAGGCCGAGAGCTTGCCGATGAAGGCCAGGCAAATGGAGATGACCGCCGCGCCGCCGATGACCCACACCGAGTAGACGCGGGTGATGGCCATGACGCCGATATTTTCGCCGTAGGTCGTGACCGGGACCGAGCCGAAAAAGCCTGAGAGCGTGGTTGCGATGCCGTCACCGAGCAGCGAGCGGTGCAGGCCGGGGTCTTTGATCAGATCGCGGCCGACGATGTTGCCGGTGACGACCAGGTGTCCAATGTGTTCGGAGATGACCACCAGGGAAGCCGGGATGATGATCAGGATCATGTTGATGTCGAACTTGGGCAGGTACACGGTGGGGAAGGAGAGAACGGCCGCAGTGGCGATGGTCTCGAAGTTGACCATGCCCATGCCGATGGACACCAGGTAGCCGACGATGATGCCCACCAGGACCGGGATGACCGCCATGAAGCCGCGAAAGACGATGGACCCGAAGGCGACGACCAGCAGGGTGACCATGGACACGACGATGGCGTCGAAATTGTAGGCTCCAGACTCGTCCGGCATGATGCCGGCCATGCCTGTGGCCACTCCGGCCAGCTCAAGCCCGATGAGCGCGACAATGGGTCCCATGGTGGCCGGGGGCAGCACGACCTTGATCCAGTCGGAGCCGAAGCGGCCGATGATGAGCGCCACGGTGCAGAAAATGAGGCCCGAAGCGATGAATCCCCCCAGGGCATAGGAATAGTTGCCGCCCCACAGGGCCTGGTCCGCGCCGAGAACCACGAAGACCGGCGACAGAAACGCGAAGCTCGAACCCAGGAAAGCGGGTGCCTTGCCCTTGCAGATGAAGAGGTAGATGAGCGTGCCGATGCCGTTCATGAGCAGCACGATGGCCGGATCGATCTTGAACAGGGTGGGAACCAGCACCGAAGCGCCGAACATGGCGAACAGGTGCTGCAGACTCAAGGGGAAGGCCTGAAGGAGTGGTACCTTTTCATCGACTTGAATGATTCTTCTGCTCATGCGTCTCTCTCTTGGAAAATGATGTGTTGCAAGGCCAAATGGGCCCGTCCCGCGCACACGCCGCACAGGGTCCGCCAAGCAGACCCCAAAACTGCGATTCCCTACAAGCTTGGACGTTAGCGGTCAAGAATGGTTGTGATCAAGGACGGGTCGGGAAAGCAAGGGGGAGAGGACGCACTCGACCACGGACAACGCTTTTCGCGGAGGATTTCGCAGATCGCGGATCTGGCCGATGACCCCGTGCACGGGCAGCCCGGAGTAGCTTTCGATGGCCGCGCTGTTTTCCCTGCGGTCCAACTCCGCAGTCGCGCTGGCCGGGTCAGTAAGGATCACGCCCAGGCATTCGGCCTTGCGGGCCTTGATGGCTTCCAGGGTCAAGAGGGTGTGGTTGATGGTGCCGAGTCCCGCCCTGCCCACGACCAGGATGGAAGCGCGCACCGCGCAGGCAAGGTCGAGCATGGTCCGCTCCGCCGTGACAGGTACGAGAATTCCTCCAGCCCCTTCCACGACCACGATTTTCCTGCGTTTAGCGTGGCCGGTGATGAAGCCTTCAAGGGCCGCAAAATCCACGGCATCCCCCGCAAACAGTGGGGCCTTGGGCAGCAGGCGGCAGGAGTGGATGCAGTCCCCCGGCTTCATGCCTCGGGGCAGCCCTGCGGGCAGGTGACGGTGCACAAAGGCCGCGTCCGAATCGTGGTCCGGATGCAGGCAGCCGGTCTGTACGGGCTTGAGGTAGACCGCGTCCCGGCCTGCCAAGAGGTGCATGACGAGCAGGCTGACCACGGTCTTGCCCACGTCCGTGTCCGTGCCGGTGATGAAGAGAATGCGGCCTTGAATCATACACGTCCCTCCTTGCTTGCCGCCGCCAAAAGCGCGTCGCGCAGCAGTTCTATGTCGGTGCCGCTATGCTCGGAGGTCAGGCAGACGCGCAGGATGGCCCGCCCCAGGGGCACGGTGGGGTAGCGGGCCGCGAAAACCAGGATGCCCTTTTCCCGCAATCTCACGGCCAGGCGGCGGCATCTGTCTTCGTCGCCGACCTCTACGGCCAGAATGTGAGCGTCCCCTCCGATTCGCAAACCGATTGCGGCCAGTCCCCGTCGAGCCAGATTTCCGAGCTCGCGCAGGTGTGCGCGTCGGTCTTCCGACCTCCGCACGCGGTCGAGCATGGCCAGCACCATATCCCCGTGCCAGGGCGGCAGGGACGTGGTGTAGATGAAGCCTTGTCCGAAGTGAATCAGGTGTTCGCGTACTATCGCGGGGCACAGGATGAAGGCCCCGAACATGCCGAACGCCTTGCCCAGAGTGCCCACGGCCACGTCCGCCGCTTCGCGTCCCAGCCCTTTTCCGTCCTCGCCCAGCACGCCGAAGGCATGGGCTTCGTCCACGACGCACAAAAATTTAAATTCTTCCTTGAGGTTTTTCAAGGCCGCAAAATCCGGGCTGTCTCCGTCCATGCTGAACAGGGATTCGGTCAGCACGGCCTGGGCCGTATGGGTTTCAAGCAGCGTGCGCAGGTGACTCAAGCGGTTGTGGCGAAAGGTGTGGAATTCTGCCCGACTGTGCCGGACCCCGGCCATGGTGCTGGTATGGGCGCGTTTGTCGAGCAGGAGCGTGTCCTTTTCGCAAAAAAGGGTGGCGATGAGGGTCAGGTTGGCCAGAAATCCGCTACCCAGGATCAGGCCGGATTCGTATCCGAAGTGATCGGCCAGGGCCTGCTCCGCCTCCAGGGTGGAGCGGGTCGTGCCCGTGACCAGGCGCGACGCCCCCGCGCCGCAGCCGTAGCGTCGGCAGAGCCCGGCCAGGATCTCGGACATCTCCCTGTCTTGGGCCAGTCCCAGGAAATCGTTGGAGGAAAAATTGAGCAGCTCCCGCCCGTCCAGCACCACCTTAGCGCCATGGCGTTCGGTCACGGGCAACAGCTCGCGGCCCAGGCCGGCCTGGCGTCTGGCTTCTACTTGGGCGCTCAGGCGAAGGGAGAACTCAGACATGCGAACCGGTTCCGGAAGAGGGTGTCGGGAGCGTCGGAAAAGCCGTGCCGTCCCATGAGAATGCGGCCTGCCGGGCAGTCATCGACGGTCACGGAGTAGCTGGCCCCGGCCTTGGTTTCCGCGTCGAGGGTAGCGCGGATAGTCAGGGGATCGACTCCGAGTCCTGAAACATAGGGCAGGTCGGCCAAGGACACAAGATAGGCCTGCACCCTGAAATCGTGCCGGTGACGCAGGTGCAGACCACAGGTCTGGGCCATGGCCTCCAAAGCCAGATACGCGGGCAGGGCTTTTGCGGTGCGGGTCGTGATTTGACGCGCGTCGCAGTGCAGGATGGCCTCCAGCGCCCTGGCCGGATCAAAGGCAGAAAAATCTAGATCCATGGCCGCACTCCCAGGCAGGCGTTCTGCCCGCCAAAGCCGAAGCTTTGCAGCAGGAGGCTTTCGGGTTGCAGGTGCGTGGGTTCGCGCAAGAGGGGCAGGTCGTCGCGGCAGGGATTTTCAAGGCCTGCGATGCCAGGGAACTGCCCGTGCGCGGCGCAGATGAGGCCCAGGGCCAGTTCGGCGCTGCCGCAGGCTGCCGCAAGGTGGCCGATCCTGGATTTGAAGGCGGCGATGGCGATGGCGTGCGGGGCGGTATTGGCCAGGATTTCGCCTTCCACGGCGTCGTTTAACACCGTGCCCGTGCCGTGGGCCAGGACGCAGAGGGTATCGCTCGGCAGGCTTTCCAGACAGCGGAGCACCGCCCGGGACGCGGCATCGCCCGCAGGGTCGGGGCCGGTCAGGCTGGCTCCATCGAGGGAAGAGGACGCGCCGACGATTTCGGCCAGGATGCGTGCTCCGCGGCCGCGGGCATGGTCAAGGCTTTCCAGGGCGAAGATTGCTCCGCCTTCACCGATGGCGAATCCGGAGCGGGCCAGGTCAAACGGCCTGCACGCCAGGTCCGGGCGTTCGAAGTTCGTGGCGAGGACGCCCGCCTGCCTGTAGGCGCGAACCCCTTCGCGGCTGAGTCGTGAATCGCCGCCCCCGGCCAGGGCCACATCGGCCAGACCAGAAGCCACTGCCCTGAAGGCTTGGCCCAAGGCTTGGGTCGAGGCTGCGCAGGCGGTCATGATCGTCAGGTTCTCGCCGTGCGCGTTCAGGATCTCGGCCATGACCGAGGTCACGGTGTTGGGCAGGTAGTCCAGTAGCCACAGGGCCCGGTCGTCGCGGGGACGGGCCTGCAGGTTGGGGCCAAGACCCAGGAACAGCCCGGCCTGATCCAGGTCGCTGGCACGGAGCTTTGCATCGTCCACAGCCCGCACGGCGGCGGCCAGGCAAAGTTGCTGCCCCCTGGTCAGGTAGCGGGCGTTCTTGCAGCGGCCCACATGGAACTTGAGATCGAAATTGGGGACCGCGCAGACCGCCACCTGCGGATCGGATTCGGAGCGCAGGAAGGGACCGTAGGGCTCGCGCAGGGCGGAAAGCACGTCCTGCCTGTTGTCGCCCAGGGGCAGCACGAAGCCGCTGCCCGTGATGACCACCCGGCGGTTCATCTCAGTTCCCGATCCGGGCTGCGGCCAGTGCGTAGGCCACAAGGTCGCCTACGCGCAGTACCGGTCCGGCAGGCAGGTCGGCCAGAATTTCCCGCAGCCGGTCTTCGGACAAATGGGGGTACTCGGATTTGAGGGCTGTAAGCGCGTCGGCGTCGGTGTGCTGCGCCCGGGAAAGGACTATGCGTACGTTCTTGAGGAAAAGCCGATCATCGTCCACGACGATACCGAGTCTGTGCTGCATGGCCACACCTATTTCAAGCAGGTCGATGGATTCGGCTTCAAGCGTCCGGATGACGTAGGCCTCGGGAGTGATTTCGGCCGGGTCCAGGTCCAGGATCTCGGCCAGGATGGATGAGATGGTCGCAAAGGGATTCATGCGTATTTCTGCGCCGTCAGTCCGGCGTCCATGGTAATGGTTGTGCAGGTCAGGGCCAGGGCCTGGTCGCAGAGCAGGAAAAGCAGGGTTCCGGCAGCCTGGTCCACGGTCATGATTTTGTCCGCCAGGGTTTGACGCCTGTCGTCCTGATCCAGAAAGCGCTCTCCGCGTCCGGCGTCAACCAGACCAAGGCGCAAGCTCAGACTGGTGATGCCGCGTGCGCCCAGTTCAAGGCCCAAGCTCTGATACAGGCCTTCACCCGCCCGTTTGGCCGCACCATAGAGGCCCTGGCCGGGAGCGGGCAGGGCGGCGGCAGTGGAGGACACATAGATGAGGCGACCGAAGCGGCGGGTCAGCATGGAGCGGGTCACGGCCTTGAGCAGCGCGAGACGGTGAGCGATGTGAGCCTGGAAATAGGCGTCCATGTCGGCTTCTCCCGCCGCCGCCAGGAGCACTTCGCGGTCGGCCTGGGCCAGATCGACCAGATAGTCCACTGGGGTTTCAAGGATTTTGGCCAGTCCCGCCAAACCATCTTTGTCGGCGAGGTCAAGCCGGGGGCTTGCGGCCGCAAGGTCCGGATACCGCTCTCTTATGGCATCTCGGCCCTGCGCAGACGAGTGGGTCGGGATGACCGCAAGCCCTTCCTCCAGCAGCAGGCCGGTCAGGGCCAGGCCGATGGCGCTGCTTGCGCCAAGGATGAGGGCGGTCTTGCCGCGAAAGTCGAGCTTCATGCCGTAATCCTGCCCCGGGCGAAAATGGTTGCGTCGCGGCTCAGGGTGCACAGACAGCCGCCTTCCAGTTCATCAATATCCAGCGAGTATGCGCCGGGAGTGGCGAAGCGCGAAAAGGAGAAGCGTTCAATGACGAGCCGCCCCGTGCACCCGAGATGTTCCCGCATGGCCTCCAGGCATATGCCCGCGATCAGGGAGCCGGGCACCACCGGATTGCCCGGAAAGTGTTCGTTGAAGCAGGCGTCGCCGGGCTCGAAACGCACACAAAGGCGCAGAGGGGCGCGCGAGACAAGACTCAGATCCATTGCCCCTGCTCCAGCATGCGCAGGTCCGCATCCAGGTTGCGCCCTTTGGTGGTCAGATAGTTGCCGATCATCATGCCGTTGGCACCGGCCAGAGGCAGCCAGGACTGGAAGTCGCCAAGGATCCGCTCCCGGCCTCCCGCGATGGTGATGCTCGCCCTCGGCAGCATGAAGCGGAACAGGGCCACGGATTTGAGGGCGTCGTGGGGGGAGAGGAGCGGGCTGTCCTGTAGGGGCGTGCCCGGGATGGGGGACAGAAAATTGAGCGGCACCGTGTCGACTTTAAGATCGGCCAGGGTCGCGGCCAGCTCGATGCGCTGCGCCCAGGTCTCCCCGAGGCCCAGGATGCCGCCGCTGCAGATATTGAGCCCATGCTTCCGGGCCAGGCGGACGGTGGCTACATCGTCTTCGTAGTCGTGGGTCGTGCAGATGGACGGGAAATAGGAGCGGGCCGTTTCGAGGTTGTGGTGGTAACGGGTCAGCCCGGCCCGTGTCAGACGGTCGGCATAGTCTTCGCTCAGCAGCCCCAGGGAGGCGCTCAGTTCAAGGCTTGTGCGCGATTTCAGCTCCATGACGCAACGGCAGATGCGGTCGATCTCCGCGCTCGAAAGCCTGAGGCCGCTGGTGACCAGCGAATAGCACTTCGCCCCCGCCTTGTGCATGGCCAGGCCCCGCTCGATCAGCTCTTCCAGGGGCAGCAGGGGATGCGTGGGACTGCCGGTATCGTAATGGCCGCTCTGGGCGCAGAACGTGCAGTCCTGGGAACAGGTCCCGGACTTGGCGTTCGTGATGGAGCAGGTGAAGGGTCTGTGCCCCATGGCCCTGGTGATGGCGTTGGCCGCGAACAGCAGTCCGGTGGTGTGCTCGCTGTCCAGCCCGGCAAGGAGCAGGCCCTGTTCTTCGGTCAGGGGCGTGCCGTCAAGGACCAAGCGGGAAAGACTTGTGATCAGTGGGTGCAACATGGATTTCCTGTGCGAGGCGCATTAATCGCGGGTCGGAGGAGTTGTCAAATCGATGTGTTTTTTTGGTGTCTCCTGGAACAGTCTTTTGACCTCGCTACCCGATTAGGCTACCCAGCACGAGACATGAATGCAAAGAAAAATACTGATCCCACGCCCCTGGACCACGCTTCCGTGCAGTGGTTGCATACTTCCCTGGATAGCCAGCATCCGGCCGATACCGCCGATGAGCTGGAAAATCTATCCCTGGCGGAGCAGCTTGAATATATTCAGGAAATGGACGTGGAGGATGCCTCTGAGTCCATCACCGAAATGGAGCGCCACGATCGCAACGCGCTCATGACCCAGCTTTCCCCGTCTTTTGCCGCCGCCATTCTCGAAGCCATGTCGCCGGATGATGCGGCCGACGTGCTCGAGGATCTCGACGAATCGATCCGGGACCGCATCTTCAAGAAGCTGGAACGCGAGGACGCCGAAGAGATTTCGGACCTCTTGCAGTTCGACCCCGACTCGGCCGGCGGCGTCATGAACACGGAGATCCTGGCGCTCGACCACTCCATGAACGCCCAGCAGGCCATCAACCTGATTCGCGACCGGGTCGAGGAAACCGAGATTCCCTACTATGCCTACATCGTCGACGAGTATCGGCATTTGAAGGGCGTCGTGTCCCTGCGCGACCTGCTCGTGAGTCCCGGCCGCACCCTGCTCAAAGACCTGCTGCACGAACAGAACCTCATCTACGTGTCCTTCGACGTGGACAAGGAAGAGGTCGCAAGGCTCATCAGCCGTTACAATTTTCTGGCCCTGCCCGTCGTGGACCACGAGCAGCGACTGCTGGGCATGGTCACCGTCGATGACGTCATCGACATCATCCAGGACGAGGCCAGCGAGGACATGCAGTCCATGGTCGGCGCCGGTCGGGACGAAACCGTGGACTCGCCCTGGACCTACTCCCTGCGCATGCGCCTGCCCTGGCTGGTTCTCAATGTGCTCAACTCCGCCGTATCCGCCTACGTGGTGCATCTGTTCGAAGGGACCATCGCGCAGATGGCAATCCTGGCCGCGCTCATGCCCATCGTCGCCAATCAGGCTGGAAATACGGGGCAGCAGGCCCTGGCGGTCATGATCCGGCAGTTGGCCATGGAGCGGTTCAACCGCAAGAAGAGCTGGGTGGCGGTGTTGCGTGAAGCCAAGATCGGAACGGCCAACGGGCTCATCGTCGGTGCGCTGGTTTTTTTAGGCCTCTTCACCTGGACGCACAACCTTGGCTTGGCCGTGGTCATGGCCGTGGCCCTGGGTCTCGACATGCTCCTCGGTGCCGTGGCCGGAGC
>Ga0194136_1001737_pt1 | contig 10803 bp, 10 predicted proteins | sample TARM_MetaG_T3A_1_FD_134023 | JGI IMG/M metagenome (GOLD analysis project Ga0194136, IMG submission 134023) | Freshwater microbial communities from Pennsylvania, USA, analyzing microbe dynamics in response to fracking - TARM_MetaG_T3A_14 (version 2) | ecosystem: Environmental > Aquatic >...
GGAGCCATATGTAAAACTTTTCCGGCGGGACTCATGCCACTTTCCTGCCCACCGGTATTGCCATAAACCTCATTGTCGACCATGATTGTTGCGATTTTTTCGCGTCGGAACCAGGAATGTAGTGTTAAGTCAAGTCCAATATCTACAATGCCGCCATCTCCGACAAGGACGAGAACGTCCTTGTTGTGATCAGGGTGACGAATCGCAAGCATTCGTTTCAGGCCCGAAGCTACCGCATTCTGATTTCCGAAGGCGGTATTGGAATAGTTTAATGCAGTTTGAGAAAGTGCGAAAAAAGAACAGCCCGGCGTCCCGACAATGATGGTATCGCGAGGGGCGGGTAAGGACGCAGCAATCAGCCGGATGCCAAGTGCAACACCGCAGCCGGCACAGTGAGGATGTTCTTCAATAATTTCTTTGAATGTGCCAAGTTGATCAATTCCCACGGTCTGAATGTAGGGGCCATTCTCAACTAAATCCAGGTATTCTGGGGGCATCAAGTCTGCAAAGGCAGGGACTGGTTTGAATGTCCAATTCGACATGGTTAATCCTCCTGATAAAGCACTTTTTTTATTTCATCTACAATCAATTCTGGTGGCATGGTCATACCACCAAATACTTTTGGACCGGATATCACGCGGTTATTTCTGTCAAGCGTTGCTTTAATTTCCCTTGCCAGCCATCCTCCAGCATTGAATTCAGGAACCACAATCAAGTCAGCGTGGGAAGTCGCACTGATCAGTTCAGCGGTTGGGAATGGACGAATCACTTTGATCTTAATGAGGCCCGCCACGATGCCTTGGTCGGTTAACAATCTTAAAGCTTGACGGCTTTGTGAAACGGCGGTTCCAGACGCTGCAATCATTACTGGAGCATCGGAATTCTCGACCTCGATTAAACCATTGAGATAAAAATCAATCGGTTTTCGGGCTCTTTCGGCAGCAGCAAGTACCTCTTGATGCCAACTTGCATTGGCTGCGTAGCTGATAAAATTACTTTTATTCAATAACGGATCACGGACAATTCTTAAAGGTGGTGTTTCCATATCGAATGCCGGAACGGGAGAAACTGCCGGATTATACTCCGGCAACTTGATGTTTTCCGGCGGAAGCATCACCTCATCGCGGGTATGGGTCACAAAGAAGCCGTCGACAAATACACCAACAGGTAAATGAACTTCAGTACGCTCGGCAATGAGATAGGCTTTTAAAATCATATCGAAAAAATCTTGTGCCGTTTCGGCATGAAGCATGAGCATGCCACTGTCAAGTAGCATGCCCATTTCAATATTCTCGGGTTGGATGGATGGCGGCAGTGAGACACCTCTGCACATGAAAGCGCAAACAACTGGCTGTCTTGCTCCGGCCCAAACTGGAAACATTTCCATGGCGCGTAAGGTTCCCGGTCCGCAGGTCGCAGTGAAGACACGGCCACCGCCAAGGGCCGCACCATGAATGCTTGCCATGACGGCGAATTCATTTTCAGCACGATAAAAGTCTTTAAGGAAGCCCTGATCATAAAGCTCGCCGATCAGGTGCATGCTTTCGCTTTGAGGTGTGATGGGATAGGCCACCGCCATGTCGATATTGGCTCTTTTGACTGCTTCAGCAACTGCTTCACTGCCAGTTATGAAAACTGACGCTCTTTCCGCTTCGAACAATAAATGTTTTGCATCAACGATCTGTTGTTTCATGATGGCACCTGAGTATTCGCTAACATATCAATCGATTGACAGTGCATTTTTGGGACAGTTGGCAACACAGAGACCACAGCCCTTGCAGCGTGCCTCATTTACAGAAATTTTTTTATTGTTGGTATAACATAGAACATTCGGGTCTGGACAGGCGAAAATACACAGCTTGCAGCCAATGCATTTATCCTCAGCTACTCTAACTTTTACATACATAATTGAATATTCCTCCTAGATAAATTGATGTTCGATGATTTGCAAACTGGCTTGATTAACAACGTCAAGGTTCTTTTCAATTAATTGCCCGACTTTATCATACTTGCTCTTCAGAGCATCATCGAGGGCTGCTGTCGTACCAGAGGCAACAAATTTCCCGCCGCCAAAGCGTTCCTCAAGTGCTGTCTGAAAAGAACATTGTGAGACAATTTGTGTAACACCCAACAAACCGCCAAGCATGGACATGTTGGTTGAAAGTTCGGTTCCACCAATATCACTGGCAATTTGAGTTGCTGGGATATAGTAAAGTTTAGCATCAAGCTCGGTCATTTTTTGAAGATCATCGTCACCAAGTGTAAGCGGTTGTTCAGAGTTGACAATAATAATACCGTTACGTTGAAGTCCATCATAAAAAGGCATGGTATAACATTTTCCGAGCGTTATTACGTGAGGATGGAAGATCATAATGATATTGGGAAAAAGAATTTCACCCCGCTCATGAATTTTTTCATCAGAAATACGCACATAGCTTTCGGCTGGAGCCAATCTCTTCTCGGCTCCGAAAAAAGGATTGACAGTACTTTTCTTTCCTTCTTTAGTGGCTGCTGATCCCAGAATATGGGCAGCAGTAACAACTCCTTGTCCACCCAGACCAGACATTCGGATGCTGATTTTATTGCTCATTTTTCTCCTCCTCAAGACAAGCAAAAAGTTCCTGCGCCTCTTCGGAGACGAACTCTGTGATTTTATAGGTGCCTTCTTTTTGTCGTTGTTTGATTATTGATATGGTTTCGCTTGGTTTGAACTTAAAGTTTGTTGGACATGGCGAGAACACTTGAACATAGCTAGGGCCTAATTCTCTGGCTGCAAGAATTGCGCGCCGGATCGACTTCGCAAGTTTATTAGGATTGGCCGGGGTAACGGTAGCAACATATGGGCAACCTGACTCACGGGCTAAGTTGGGCATTGAAACTTTTGCAAATTTTTTCCCCTTCGGCGCCATATTGAGAACGGCTCCCTCCGGTGACATTCCACTTTCCTGACCACCGGTATTTGCATATGCTTCGTTATCAAGCATTATTGTGGTAATATTTTCCCGCCTGAACCAGGAGTGCATAACCATGTCCAGTCCAATATCAGCGGTTGCACCATCTCCGGCAATCACAACAACATCTTTCACCTGATCAGGAAAACGCAAAGATAAGGCCCTTTTCAAACCTGAGGCAACGGCATTTTGATTACCAAACAGAGAATGAATATTATGGACTGCCACTTGCGGGAAGGCTAGTGCACTACACCCTGTGGAGCCAACAATGATGGTATCTTCTGGATTTGGCAGCGCAGCCAGAATCTGTCGTAACGACAGCGCCAGACCGCATCCGGCACACAAGGGATGTTCTTCTAATAGCTCCTTGTAGGTACCCAGTTCCGAGATACCTTTTTTACTGTGAAACGGACCTTTTTCGATCAGTTCCTTATATTCGTCCGGCATGATATCTTCAAATGCTGGCGAGATCTGAAATATACGCTTCATTATTCTGAACACCTCCTGATTTCATCGATAATTAATCCGGGCGGCATTGTCATGCCCCCGTAAACCCGTGGCCCGGCAATAATTTTAGTGGTATCCTCAACGACCGACTTAATTTCGCGCGCAAGCCATCCAACGCGATTGAACTCAGGTACAATAACATACCTGGCATGTCGCACAAGTTCACGTATTTCTTCTTCCGGAAAGGGTCGAACGCTCTTTATTTTCACAAGACCGACATCCATCCCGCTATTACGGGCGGCAAGCATTGCTTCACGTCCCTGAGAGACAGCTGTTCCAGAACCGATAATTAGAATTTCAGAATTGGGATATTCGGTTTCAATCAAATCGCCAAGATACTGTTTGATATACTTTCTCGAACGCTCAGCGGCTGAAAGAACCTCCTGCTGCCATGAAGCATGCGCTGCATAGCTGATAAAATTGCTCTTCATTACAAAGGGATCCCGCATTTGACGAAATGGCACATTCTCCATGTCCATAACTGGCACGGGGGCACTATAGGGATTATAGGGTGGCAGTTTCAAGTCAGCTGGTGTGATCTCGACGTTATCTCGGGTGTGGGTGACAAAAAATCCATCGACAAATACGCCTACCGGAATATGAACATCAGTTTTTTCAGCAATCATAAAGGCACTAAGAATCATATCGTAGACATCCTGGGAGTCTTCGGCATGAAGCATCAGAATTCCGGTATCTAGCATACAGGACATCTCGATCGTATCGGGCTGTATTGTCAGCGGTGAATTCACACCTCTGGTCATAAACGCGCAGACGATTGGTAGTCGTGCCCCCGACCAGGTTGAAAAGGCCTCAAAGGCTCTTAGTGTTCCCGGTCCTCCGGTTGCCGTAAAAACCCGTACCCCGGCCATTGCGGCACCTGCGACAGACGACATTACAGCAAACTCGTTCTCGCCTCTGAAATAATCTTTGATGTAACCTTCGGCGAAAAGATCACCAACAAGGTGCATGCTTTCAGATTGCGGGGTAATTGGATAAGCAATTGCCATCTCGACATTTGCCCTACGAATTGCTTCCCGGATCGCTTCGCTGCCAGTAATGAATTGTGTCTCTCTTTCGGATTCAAACAAAATTTGAATTGGATCGGCTATTTTTTGTTCAATCATTTCTGTTCATCCTTTCGCTTCTTGATGATTTCTGTAAGCTTGATGATTTGCAACAATCCGACGTCGCGCATCGAAATCATCGCATCCTCATGACCGGCTTCGGCACAAAGTCCAATCGTATAACAGTCGGTACCGCCGCGGATGATTTTTAGGGCAACATTTGCATAATGACAATGGACACCAATAAATACACAGACATCAATCTTATTATGCCAAATTGTCAAGTTTGGATGGTTGGGATTTATTTCCACTTCCGGATTGATCATGGGATACTTTGGTCGATAATCGGGCATGGGAATAATTTTTGCCCCCACCAATTCTGCCAGGTCCTTGACAGCTTGTGCCTTTTCAGCAACACCTTCTTTCCACGCCCAGAGGAGTAGGGGGCCGGGAAAGAAAACCGGGTTCCTGGCATTTAAAAGTTTATCGGCAATTTTTTCCAGCGCATCATCGGCCAAAACACAAGATCCTTCAATTAATGCAAAACCCTGATCGGGGAGCATAACTCCCATTGAGGCAGCAGCCGGCGGCAGGTAACCTTCAGGTCCATTAAGAACCGGGTATTCATTTGATAACATTTTTCTTATCCTTTCTATTGATACTATTTTAATTTGGATTGCCTTATTACATGTTAGCAAATGATCACGGCGGAGTTTTATTTAAAAATTTTCACTGTGATTCTAAAAGCTACTTACGAGGAGAAGGCCTCCAATTTAAAAACAAAAAAACCGACATCGACTGCTATTGCAGTTGATGCCGGACACACATTTAACTGATAGAAAACTACCGTTTAAAGTCTTTCCAACGAACTATTTTATTGAATGTCACGATCCATCACAAATACAAAGATGCGTTCACCTGTTTTTGTGCTGATGTCGGTATGTAGACTAACTACACTGGCGGTGGTAATCCGGTTGACGATTTCCTCCAGATCAGGACGCCCCTGTTCAACTAATTGCCTTCGCAATGCTTTGACCAAAGCCATCCCTTCCGAATTTCTTGATACAGTCAGCTCCGCACGAGAAAGTACTCCGCGGAGAGAGACGATTACCATATTACGGATAATATCCGTCCTGGCTTCTGTTGGACCTCGTCCTTTGTATTCTTTTTCCCACTGAATCAAGGCTTTTGTGATTTCGTCTTCCATTTGTCCTTTTGTATAAATTATGAATTCCCCCTACTGTTACTTCAATTAAATTAAAATTTAATTTAGATGAGTATACTAGAAGATGATACAGAAGTCAACAATAATTTTGATGACAGACCTGATCAAAGGGGGATGTACTTAAATTTATCTGATTATAAAGCATTAAAATCTGACTGGAACATGGTTGGAAAAGATTTTAAGGAGGCGACAAAGATATATGAAGAATATCGAAGAAGATAGAACTGATGAAGAGAAAAAGCCGAATTAGATGTTATTGATGATCCTGAAGAAGATTGTATTTGGGACGAAGAATTAGGAGATATATCTAAAGAAGAGTTGATCTCTATTACAAGGTGCGGTGTTTTGTTTATAGGAGTTTCAGTGTAATGTAAGACATTTAAAGAAATGGTTTGCATTTTTATAATACACTTTCATCTGAATGAAAAAGCCATAATCTCGCAAATGCTTGAGGTTATGGCTTTATTTTTCTTGCACAAGGTTCTCCTCATTTGGACAACAACACCAAGAATCGATACACCGACATCTTCGGGGCGGTAGGTTTTGGGGGAGTACTCGGGATTATAAGGTTTGAGGGTAAGCGATCCGAACAGTTTGATTTTTGCGGTGTCCGGATTAGTTTCTATCTCGGTGCATTCCAAAATGCTACTTAATAGATACATTGGCAATATAAATCTACTTTGCTGCATAAAAAATGTAAATATAGCATCGGATGATTAAACACGACACAAGGGGGTACATAATTAGAATAATAAAAAAATCTTAATTAAAGGAGGATTTAATCATGGCAGATCCAAAAGGTAGAATTGATCAAGCCAAAGACAAGACCGTCGGCGGAATAAAGGAGGCCGCTGGGAAAGTTACTGGTAACGAAGAGTTGGAATTAAAGGGTAAGGTTCAGTCATTAAAAGGTGACGCAAAAGGAAAAGCGATCGATGCCGGTGATAAGGTAGACGATGCAAAAGAAGGCGCAGCAGGTAAGGTCAATGACTTTATCGATAAAAAGAAAGACCAAAAAGAAGAAAAGTAAAAGGACTAGGCATAAGGTATAAGAAAGCAACTTTTGCGAGATTGTTTTCTTATACATTATAAAACAAAATAATGAAAAAGGAAGTCCTGATTTTCGTTCTTTAGGAACCGAATTTATTAGAATTTGTTGATGCTAATGGTGTTTTACGTATTCACAATTATGGTTAGAGTGTCAAAATCAATATACTGTATGCTTAGTGACTTAAATTTAGTTTTGACACCTCAACCAATTATTGAAAGGAAAAAAAATGGATCCGATTCAAAATACTACAAATAATTTATGGAATTCCTTTAATACGGCTTTGCCAGGGGTAATCGGTGCAATTGTCTTATTGATTATAGCAATACTGGTTGCGACCCTGGTAAAATTTCTAATTAACAAGGGTTTACACGCAATAAAATTCAACGAAACACTTGTAAAATGGAAGGTAGCGGCAACGGCGGAGGATGGCTCCCGACTAATCAAGACGATCGCCAAAATATTGTTTTATTTAGTATTGTTGTCGTTTGTTCCAGCCATTCTAGTACGTATTGGCCTAGGTCAAATTTCTGCGCCAATCATCAACATGTACAATAACTTTTTAGCTTTCCTGCCTAATTTATTTGCGGCGATTGTGATCCTTGTTATTGGCTATTTTGTAGCAAGATTTGTTAGAGAATTAGTTCAAAACGTGCTGGAAGCAATTAACGTTGATCGCTTTATCAACAAATATACGGTCGATGAAGATACCACGCCACAAGAACTGAGAAAACAAAAAAATACGATCGCAAAAGTCCTTGCTAATACAGTTTTTGTGATTATATTAATACCAATCGTCACAATAGCTTTGGAAACATTAAGAATCGCTACGCTTTCGACACCAATCGTAAATGTGTTAAATCAGATTCTAACGGCGCTGCCTTTTATTGTCGTCGCGGTAGTTATACTAGTTGTCGGTGGATACATTGCCAAAATTGTCGGCAATTTAGTTGAAGGTTTATTGGATAATTCTGGTGTAAATAAATATTCAAAGTACCTGAATATGTCTGGGACGGCAAGTATTACAATATCTGAATTAGTGGGAACAATCGTCAAGGTTGTGTTGATGACCTTCTTTATCGTGGAAGCAATCAATACACTTAATCTGGAAGTTTTAAATACAATCGGGATAGCGATTATTGCTTATTTACCATCGGTTCTTATTGCCATCATTATTATTGGCGTTGGAGTTTTTGGCGGAAATGCGCTTTCGGTATTTATTAAAAATACAACCGGCAGTGCTTTAACCGGTGAATTAGTGAAGTATATTATTTATGTCTTGGCTATCTTTATGACATTGGATCAATTGAAGTTTGCCTCTACAATTGTAACGACCACCTTCTTGTTTATTATCGGCGGTTTATCAATTGCCTTTGCATTAGCATTTGGCCTTGGCGGAAGAGAATTTGCCAAATATCATTTAGCTAATTTAACGAAAAAAATTGATGAGGAAAACTCAAAAACCGGTACAAAAAACCCAACTGATGAACCTACAAAGTTGAAAATTACATAAAAATTTTCCGTTCATCGTCCTTGTGGGTTGCACCCAACTGAAATGCTTGATATGACGTGAAACAAAGCTCTATAGAAATCTGCTGCGCAAGTAGCAGGTTTCTTGTTTATACATCGATCAGAAGCGGAGATTCAAATGGCTGAAACAATGTTGAGTCACCTAATAGGCATTAGTCTGTTTAGGTTGAGTTTTCTTTATTGAAAGAGGTGTTTATGGGTTATTTTCAATAAAAATGAAATATAGTAGATTAGCATGATATGATGCTTTGCAATGAAGGGAGTAAAAAAATAATGTCCGGGAAAGTTAAGATAGTTTTCTATCATAAAAAAGTGGGATAATCACTGTCTTTTCATGTTGGCAAGACTAAAATACAAGACTAGAATACTAGACTAAAATACAAAATTCTAAGGAGAAGAAAATGAAAAATTTAAAAAAAAGTAAAGCCTGGTTATTCGTGACCATGCTGTTAGTTGCTAATTTATTTCTGGCTGGAAACGTTTTTGCACAGGAAGATCAGGTTAGTAACGAGGTAACAAGTGACGTTGGGGTTACCTACCAAACCCATGTTCAAAATCAAGGTTGGCTCAGCTGGGTCTCTGATGGCGTAATCTCAGGGACAGAAGGTCGGGGTCTTCGGATGGAGGCGCTAAAAATTCAACTGGTTGATGCGCCTGTCGATGCCAGGATTGAATATAGTGTCCATGTGCAAAATGTCGGAGACCAGAGCGTTCGAAAGGATGGCGAACTGGCCGGTACTGAAGCTCAGGGCTTACGTTTAGAAGCAATCACCATTAATCTGATCAATATGCCTGGGTATTCGGTTGAGTATCGTGTCCATATTCAAAATCAGGGCTGGACCGAGGGTTGGCTTGCTGATGGCGCATTAGCAGGAACCAGAGGAAAAGGTTTAAGATTAGAAGCCGTGCAAATCAGAATCATCAAAACCGATGTTATCGTTCATCCGGAATCGATCAGCCTGGACAAAGAAACCGCCAGTCTTTTAGTTGACGAGACAGAAACACTGACAGCAACCGTCTTACCAGCGGATGCTACCAATAAGAGTGTCATCTGGTCATCTGACAATGATGCCATCGCTACGGTTGATGAAAACGGTATCGTTACTGCTGTGAGTGCCGGAATCGCCACGATCGTGGTAACAACAGTCGATGGCGGTCTGACTGACAGTTGCATCGTCACCGTCGAAGAAACACCAATCCCAATCGTGACCGAGCCGGTCAACCTTGGGACAGCTGCTAATTATGCAATCTTAGCAAAAACAGGCATTTCAACAGTGCCAGATTCTGCCATTACCGGCGATATCGGTGTCAGCCCAATTGAAGCCGCTGCCATTACCGGATTTTCGCTGACCGCTGATGCCACAAACGTATTTGCGACTTCGCCACAAATTACTGGCAACGTATACGCAGCAGACTACGCCGCTCCAACTGGTGAGAACCTAACAACAGCAGTAGGCGACATGGAAACGGCCTACACCGATGCGGCGGGAAGAGCGATCAATTATACGAATGTATTCACCGGAGACCTCAGTGGTCAAACACTGACAACAGGCGTTTATAAATGGGATAACGATGTTTTAATAAATTCGGATCTTACCCTTGCTGGCGATGCCAACGATGTTTTCATTTTCCAAATTGACAAAGGAATCACTCAAGCTAGTGATACAAAAGTTATTCTAGCTGGCGGCGTACAAGCCAAAAATATATTCTGGCAGGTATCAGAAACCGTTTCAATTGGAACCGGTGCCCATTTTGAGGGAATTGTCCTTGCCAAGACAAACATCGCTCTAGAATCTCAAGCATCGATCAATGGTCGCTTATTGACCCAGACAGCTGCAACCTTGATTCAGAACACCATTGTAGCACCTGTCTAAATCAGCTGCGAATACAGTGATTTAGAAGAAAAGATAAAATGTTAAATAATTTTAGTCGAGCCTTATAATTTGCTCCCTTCGTGCCAGACCGTTTAAAAAACGGTCTGGCTATGAAGGGAGTATTTTTTATTGAAAACTTAAGGATGATATTATTTTACGTCGTTTTGGGTATTAATTAGTTATAGGGAAAAATTGCAAAGCAAAAGCGAAAATTTTCTTGGTTATGTAGATGTTACATAGCGAATAAGAATACGAGGGGTTACAATGAGCAAAAATGGAGCAATGATCCAATATTTTGAATGGTATTTACCAGATGATGGTAACCATTGGCAAAGACTGAAAGAGGATGCAAAACACTTAAAAGAAATCGGCATCAGCTTAGTCTGGATGCCCCCGGCAACAAAAGCAACCGGAACCAATGATGTTGGTTATGGGATCTATGACCTGTACGATTTGAGCGAATTTGATCAAAAGGGCGCAGTGCGAACAAAATACGGAACCAAGGAAGAATACCTGGCAGCGATTAAGGCGCTCCATGATCAGGGTATTTTGGCAATTGCCGATATTGTCTTAAATCATAAAGCCGGCGCAGATCAATCGGAAA
>Ga0194136_1001738_pt1 | contig 10794 bp, 19 predicted proteins | sample TARM_MetaG_T3A_1_FD_134023 | JGI IMG/M metagenome (GOLD analysis project Ga0194136, IMG submission 134023) | Freshwater microbial communities from Pennsylvania, USA, analyzing microbe dynamics in response to fracking - TARM_MetaG_T3A_14 (version 2) | ecosystem: Environmental > Aquatic >...
AGCAAGGCGCAGCCATGGCGCCTTGTGACCGGTATGCATCGCTTGGTCGGTGCCCGACTGGAAGGTATCCAGGTGTTTGCGGTCGAGGTTTCTGGAAAGCCCGAAGACCTTGCGGATCTGGAAGCGTCGGAGAACCTGCACCGTCGCCCTCTCGGACCGATCGAGCGCGCGAAATTCACGGCTGCGCTGGTTCAAGCAGCGCAACAGCGTATCGCGCGTGAACATGGCAGCCTCGCCCAGCAAAAGCTGGCCATCAAGGCGCGCTGGGAGAAGGTCAAAGCCCACCAGATGCGCCCTGATCAAGCGCTGACTGAGGAAGTCGATGATACGTGTGCCACCGTGGCACACGTATACGGCTGGGAAGAGTCGGTGGGTGAAGCTCTCGGCATGTCGCGTCGCTCGATCCATCGTGACCTCGAACTTTTCCGCCTGATTATCGAGCCGTTTGGCGATCTGATCGAGCCATTGAGCCGACACCCTGTGGTGGGCGAAAACGCAGCGCAACTGCGTGCAATTGCCCAAGTGCGCGAGGAAGCAGATCGCCGCCGCGTGATCGAAGCGCTGTTGGCAGATCCCGAGATCGGCGCCGACGATGCGCGCATCCTGGCAGGCGTGGATGTGCCTGCCGGGCGAGCACCAACGAAAGACGAAAAAGCGCTGTCGGCCGTTGTCGGTAACCTCGGTCGTCTGACGGCTCCTCAGCAGAAGCGGTATCTGCCGCAGATCGTGCAGGGGCTGAAGAATGCCGAAGTGAAGCGGCAACTGCGCGACATCCTTAGCCGCGATCTGGGCGAGGAAGCGGCTGGACCGGCGACGCCCGCGCTCAAGACGGCTTTCCATGTGCTCACTTCGCTCCTGACGGGCGAGAACGAGATCGATGACGACACCCTGCACGATGCCTGCGGCGTGGTTCAGAGCGCCTTGTTCGGCATTGAAGGGAGTGCACACAATGAAGCGCGGTAGCACCTTCGCCACGCTCGATCTGTTTGAAACGCAAAGTGTCATCAATGCGCTGGGCATTCAGATCAGACGGATTGACGAAATGTTCCCCTGCCTTCCGAAGGCGCAGCGCCTGGAAGTGCGGGTGTTACGGCAGCGCCTGGTGATGTTGCATGATCGCCTCAAGAAGCGGTTCGATCCGGCCATTGAGAAATTGCGCCAAGAGGCGCGCGCGCCCATCAGCCAGGAGAGCGCTGATGCGCGGTGAAATTTCATCTGGCCGCCACTCCAAGCGCCATCCCTACGACTGGTATGTCGAGCAGGGCTGGGAGACTTGGCAACTGTTCCAGGCGCTGGGCGGTTTCGCGCAGGAACTGGATACCGGAGAAATCATCTGGGACCCGGCCGCAGGCTTCGGCCATGTCGCGGGGCCATTCGTCGAGGCGGGCTTCGACGTGTGGCTGTCGGACATCGTCAACCGCGTGGCCTGGGCTGATTTCGAGCACATGGCGGATTATCTGCGGCCCCAGTTCTTCAGCGCAGATTTCCTTGAGCGCGAGCGCACGCCGATGCAGCGGCCCTGCTCAATCGTGTGCAACCCGCCGTACAGCTACATCAAAGGCATTGCCGAGGCCTTTGCCCGGCAGGCGCTGTGGCTGGCAACACGACGCGTTTGCATGCTGGTGCCCAACAAGTGGCTGGCCAGCAAGGGCCGGTTTCGCCTGTTCATGGTCGATTATCCGCCATTGGCGGTTCTGCACCTGTGCGAGCGCCCATCGATGCCGCCGGGAGACATGATCGAGGCCATGGCCGGTCGCGCCTATCGCGGCGGTATGATCGATTACTGCTGGGTGGTTTGGGACAAGACGCGTCCGACCGCTTCCGGCTTCACCCGCACGATCTGGCTGCCCGCGCTGAGCGCTGGCCATATCGCGCCTATCGAAGGAGTAGCGTGATGATCACAACGCGTGAGCAGCAGATCATCGATCTGCATGAACAGGGATATCAAGCCCTTCAAATCGCTAAAATGATGAAACTGACGGTTGAATACGTTCGCCGCCGGATTTCGACCCTGTGCCACGGTACGGGACCGGATGATACGTATCGGCGCGCCATGGAAGCGGGAAGCCGCGCGCTTCGCGATGCGATCATGAAGGAGCGTTTCTCCGCGGAAGAAAAGCGGACGGGCTGCTGATGTCGGGCAGCGTCTCCTTGGCTGAGCATTACAGGGCGCATCGGGAAGCTTTCGAGCTTGCCCTGCGCCTTGGGTGCACGCCGAAGGAGGCCGAGCGCCAATTGCGCGCGGAAAAGCGCGCACGGCGCCTAGTGTGCGGCACGACCGCACAGATGCCAACAGAAACTCTTGAGCCTCTGGACCGTGTGCCGACTGAATTTTCGGCATGGTCCGCGCCATGGATGATGAGGGATTGAGCCATGAAGGGCCTCGTTACCGCAATCCTCAATTTGTTCGGAATCGTCGCGCTCTTGCTGAGCCTGATAATCATTGCGCTTGCGGCTCATGTTTCCGAGCGCATGGCACCGACAGACGCCATGCAGATGATCCAGTGGCATGGGACAATGCAATGAGCGGCGAGCATCAACCTGTGCTGCAATGGCGTCCGATCGATGATGCGGCACGGCATGGCGATTCTCTGCTGGTCAAGGCAGATGCGGTGATGGCTCTGGTGCGCTGGAATGGCGATGCCTGGGTGTATCCGGCCAGTGGCGACCGGCCGATCGATTTCACGCCTGAGGCTTATTACGATCCGAGCTGGCGGCAGGCAGGGGCATCGTGCCGTGGCTAAAGCGCGTGCGCATCCCGACCAGTTGGGCTTTGCCTTCACCGCGCCTGTACCGGCGACGGGAGCAGCGGCCCTTGCCGGTCTGGAACAGCGCATTTCCCGATGTGTGGGCGCGATGCTCAACAGTGATTCCCGCCCACGTGAACTGCTCGCGGCGGAAATGAGCATCCTGCTGGACGAGGAAGTCAGCCGCGCGATGCTGGATGCCTATTCAAGCCCTGCGCGTGACCAGCACAAGGTGCCCATGTCGCGTTTTCTTGCGCTGGTGGCTGTGACCCAGCGGCATGACCTGCTCGATCCGCTGATGCGCGAGATCGGTGCAGCGCTGCTCATCGGTGAAGAAGTGAAGACGGCCAGACTAGGCCAGATCGAGCGCGCGATGGCGATGCTCGAAGAAGAACGTCGCAAAATTTCGGCCACTGCGCCGCTTATCCGAGGGGATCGATTCCTGTGATGCAACCGGCACGCACCACACCAGAAACCGCCGCGACGCTCGCCGATCAGGCCGAGCCGCGCGAGTGGTTCACGGCGGCCGAGCTGGCGCAGCTGCAACTACCCGGCGTGCCGCACGACAAACGCGCCATGAACCGCCATGCCCGCGCATCGCGCTGGCTGATCCAGCATGACAAAATGGGCAATCCACTGGCCCGGCCGCGTGAGGCGCGCGGCGGCGGCCTGGAATTCCATGTGTCGCTGTTGCCCGGCCCAGCGCGGATCGAGCTGGGTCGCAAGATCGGCGAAACCGTGCTGGTCACAGCCGAGGATCAGATGGCTGCCAGCTGGCGCTGGTATGACCTCCAGAGTGGCGCGGTGAAGGCCGAGGCCGAAGCACGCGCGCGGGTCATCGCCCAGTTCGATACGCTGCTTCAATCTGGCCTGTCACGCACGCTGGCGGTCACAGCTCTGGCACATGAGCACCGCAAGAGCGCCCAGACGATCTGGAACTGGCTCAAGCTGGTAGAGGGCGTGGCCCCACATCACCGGCTTCCTGCGCTGGCGCCGCAGCGCAAGGGCGGTGGGCGCGAGGCAGATATCGACGAAGATTTGTGGCGCATCTTCCTGAGCGATTACCTGCGGCTGGAAGCCCCGACCATGACCAGCTGCTATGACCGGACAGCTGCGATTGCCAAGGAACGGGGGCTGCGGATGCCGTCCGAACGGTCGCTGCGCCGCAAGGCCGAGCGCGAGATCGATCCGCGCGTGCTGCTGTTCCGACGCCACGGCAGCGAGGCCCTCCGTCGCTCGATTCCGGCCCAGCGCCGCACCGTGGCCCACCTGCACGCAATGGAAGTCGTCAACATCGACGGCCATAAGTTCGACGTGTTCGTGAAGACCGGCGATGGCCGGATCATCCGCCCGATCATGGTGACGATCCAGGATATCTACAGCCGCAAGGTATTGGCCTGGCGCATAGGCGGCGAGGAATCGGCCATGCAGACACGCCTGTGCTTTGCCGACCTGTTTCAGACCTGGGGCATTCCCAAGGAATGCGTGTTCGACAATGGGCGGGCCTTTGCCAGCAAGTGGATCACGGGAGGAGCCAACACCCGTTTCCGGTTCAAGGTGCGCGAAGAGGACCCAACCGGCCTATTGGTCGGCCTGGGCATCCAAATACACTGGGCGACACCTTATCGAGGCCAGTCCAAGCCGATCGAGCGAGCCTTTCGCGACATGTGCGACAGGATCGCCAAGCATCCGGCGTTTGCCGGGGCCTATGTGGGTAACAACCCGATGGCGAAGCCGGAAAACTATGGCAGCCGGGCTGTGGAATGGGGCGAGTTCGTGGCCCAGGTTGACAAGGGGATCGCAGACCACAACGCCAAGGTCGGACGCCGCACCGAAACGGCGCGAGGCCGCAGCTTCGACGATGTGTTCGCCGAATCCTATGCCGTGGCGCCGATCGGCAAGGCGACGCCCGAGCATATGCGCAAGGCACTGCTGGCGGGCGAGCAAAGGCGGATCGATGCTCGCACTGGCGAAGTGCGATTGTTCGGCAACCGGTACTGGTCACCCGAATGCGGCCGGCTTCATGGCCAGCGCGTAACGGTGCGGTTCGACCCAGATAACCTGCTGTGCGATGTGCATCTCTACGACCAGGGTGATCACTATCTGTGCACGGCGCAACTGCTGGGAGACGTGCAATTTCTGGATGCTGCCGAGGCCAAGGCTACGGCCAAGCGCGTAGCGGAGTATCGCAAGAAAATCCGGGATGCAGCCGAAGCTGAAGACCTGTTGACCGCTGCCCAGGTGGCAGCAGTGCAGGCCGCATCCCCCGAACCAATCATGCCCGAGCTGCAAGTGGTGCGCCCAGTGCGCCATCGCGGCAGCGTTGCTGCGATCAAGGCTGTGCAAGCGGCCCCCGAACCGCCAGCTCACGAGGCCAAGGTATTCGCTGCGCTCAGTCATCTGAGAGTGGTGGATTGAAAGGGCGGCGCGGGGCCAGCCTAGGAAACTCTCCCCGCGCCGCCTGTCCCACAAAGAGAGACAGGAGTTTGATATCATGAATGACCCCAGCGCACAGCCCATCGATATCGAGGAGATGCGTTCCTGGTTGATGGAGCATCGCGTGTCGACCGGTTTCACCTGGTCAGAACTCTCCAAGCGCGTGGGTATCCCTGCCGGAACGCTGACCCAGTTCGGCAGCACAAAGGGCTATGCTGGTGATGAGAAGAAGCTGGCCGATGCGGTGTTCCGTTATCGCCAGCAGCTCAACCAGCAAGCCAGCATGGCTGTGGAACTGCCGGAACTTCCGCCGTTCTATGAAACCCAGACGACAAAGGAACTGACCCAGTTGCTGCACTGGGCAAAGCGGGGCCGCGTGGTGGTCGCCGCGACGGGTGCTGGTTGCAGCAAGACTGAGACCAGCACCTACTATACCGCCTGCTATCCCAACGTGTTCCGCGCGACGATGACGCCGTCGTCGGCTGGTGTGAACAACATGCAGATCGCGGTGCTGCGCGCACTTGGCGAACGCAATCCGAAGGGCACGCCCCAGGCGCTGAGCTTCCGGATTTGCGAGATGGTGCGCAACATGCATATGCCGCTGCTGATCATCGACGAAGCCCAACACTTGAGCGAGAAGGCAATCGAGGAAATCAGGTCGTGGAACGATCTGGCCGATCTTGGCATTGCGTTCTTTGGGAACATCAAGGTGCTCAAGCGGATTGAAGGTGGCGGCCGCGATGATGCGTTCGCGCAGCTCTATAGCCGCCTGTCGATGCGCCTGATCCGGCCCGTGCCGCTCAAAGCCGATGCCATCGCTCTGGCAGCGGCCTGGGACATCCACGACGAAGCCCTGGTAGCCTTTATCGTGCGGATCGCGACAATCCCCGGCGGTTTGCGTGGTGCTACCTTTGCGGTCGAACTGGCAAAAATGATCGCGTTGGGCGAACGCCGGGCGCTGGCGCTGGACGATTTGCAGGCGGCCTGGTCGCAGCTCTCGATGCGTGGGGGTGCTGCATGATCACGCAACTGATCCGCGCGGCGGTCATGGCTGATGCCGCGACGATGCCACAGCGCCAGATCTCGGTGCAGATCAATGGTGTCGGGGTGGAAGTGGTCGGCCGTGTTACGACGCCGCTGGCAGGCGCACGTACCTCGACAATGATCGATTGGGATACGGCTCGATGCCATCCTGACTCCATCATTACAGCTGTCGAAGTGATGGCAGCACGTATCCAGAGCATGACGCTGCCAGTTTTGGTGGATGAAGTTGATGATCAGGGGGCACCCCAGGTCATCGACCGGATACTTGGGACATCTCTTATCGTTGCGTCGGCGATAGGTGTGTTTGTTGCGATATTTGGGTGGAGGATCATATGAAACGCCATCTCCATACACCGGTTATCAATATGGCACATCGTGCCCAATTTGATGCCTCCAGTCAGAACCGCCGATCGATGATCGCGAAAATCCAGATCGCGCGACAGCAGTTGCAGATCGACGAAGATGATTACCGTCAAGCGGTGTTCGATGCTTCGGGACAGATGAGCCTGCGCGCTTGCACGGATACCCAGCTTCACAACATTCTCGGCTGGATGAAGAGCAAGGGCTTTCAACCGCTGCCGCGCAGCAAGGGCGCCACGCACCCGATGGCGCGCAAAGCCCGCGCGCTGTGGATTTCGCTGCACCACCTGGGGGTGGTGCACAATGCGAGCGAGGCGGCGTTGGAAGCGTTCGCCAAGCGGCAGCTGGGTTGCGATCGGCTGGCATGGGCGCGGCAGTCGGACGCGAACAGGCTGATCGAAGCGCTCAAGAGCATGGGCGAGCGCGGCGGATGGCTGCAGCATGATCGCGAAACCGGCAAGCGCCTCGAGCCGTTGGCGCTGCAAGCATCGCTGTGCGACGCGATCCTGATCAGGCTGAAAGACAAGAGTGTGGTGCCGCAGGTTTGGGCGCTGCACGACGCGGCCTGGAAGCTGTGCGGGATCGAAAACGGGCGCGCGGTGCCGTGGACGGCAGACGACTACGAGCGCCTGGCGAAGGCGCTGGGCGAGAAGCTGCGCGCATTCGGTGGCCCCTCGGGATCGGGAGACGCGGCATGAACGGGCGCTATACCGAACGTCGCAATTTCGGTCCCTCGCTCGACTGGCACGATCGGCCCGCGATCGGCAACGCCGACCGGCAGAGGCATATGCGCCGCATCCGGGAAATTCGGCTGTTCGCGGCGGCCCTGCTGGTGTTCTGGGCTGGTGTCGTCTTCGCCATCGTGTGGTTTCACTGATGGCGAAGAAGATCGCTGCCCGTCGTGAACTGCGCGTGTCCGATCACGCGCTGTTTCGCTGGCTTCAACGCGCACGGATCATCGATGTGGAACAAATTCGCACCATGCTGGCCTCGGCTCTCGATCGGGCATTTCAGGCCGGATCAGCCATGGGAGGGGGCGAGTTCATCATCTTGGCGGAAGGGATGGTGTTCATCATTCGCGATGATGTGGTTGTGACCGTAGTGGAGGAAGATAGCCGCCACGGCCACGCGCGTGCCATGGCGCGTAAGGCAGAAAAGCCGTGAGTGGGTTGCCGGGCATTCTGCAGGAAATCGCGGACATAGTGGGCGAAGATGCTGCCCTCGCGATCGCGGCGGCGCGTGGCGGCACTCAAGTCTATATCCCGCCCGAACCTCCCAGCGATCACTGGCTTTGCAAACTCATCGGTGTCGCCTTGGCCCGTGCACTTGCTGCCGAACTGACCATGGGTATCAAGGGCCTGAGGCTCGAATTGCCCTTGGGCCCGACTGGCCATGCTGCCCAGATGCGCGCGCGTGTCGATGCGATGATCGAGGCTGGCGCGTCGGAACGTGACATCGCGATGGCGACGCGCTACACCATCCGAGCGATACGGCGGAGGCGCGCGCGCCTTGCCACGGGCAGCGATACAAGCTGTCAACTCTCCCTGTTCTGATGTGATCCTTGGCCGCCCCGGACATGTGTCCGGGGCGCGCCTTGTTGCCTGCACGGCCACAAACGCCGCTATGAGCGGCACATCCTCCACCCCCACCGATCTGGATATCCTGGTTCAAGGGTATTCGACCCGCTACGCGGCAGCGATCAAGAAGCTGCTATTGATCGAGGGCGGCTTCGTAGACGATCCCCTCGATCGGGGCGGTGCCACTAAATTTGGCATATCGCTGCGCTTCCTGGCAGTGGCTGGCGCATTCGACAGCGATGGTGATGGCATCGCGGATTTCGACCTGGACATGGACGGCGATATCGATGGAGTCGATATCCGCAAGCTGACGCGTGGTGATGCGGTCTACCTCTACCTCAAGCATTTCTGGGAGCCGCTAGGCGCCGATAGTCTTCCGGTGCCGATCGGTGAAATGCTGTTCGACCAGGGCGTGAACGGTGGCCTGACAGCAGCACGCAAGCTGTTACAGCGAGCCATCAATACGGGCCTTCTGCTCATTCCTGTCTCAACCGCGAAGAAGTCGCTTCTCAAGGTCGATGGCGGTATCGGAGACATCACGATGGCCGCGCTGCGCGAGGTGGTGCAATCGAACAGCTTTGGGGTGACCGGTCTGGTTTCAGCCTATCGCGATGCAGTGCGTGAACGATATCGCAACATCGTCGCTCGCTATCCTGAACAGAAGCGATTCCTCAATGGCTGGCTGGCCCGCGCCGAGGAACTCGGTCGATGATCGGCTGGGCCAAGATCGCCGCCTCTGCTGCTGCGGCTGCCGGGATGCTTGCCAGCGCCTGGCTGATCCAGGACCGCTTCCACCAGAAGAGGCTGGCGGATGCCGCTGAACGTTGCGCGATGGCCGCCAGCAAACCCGCTGATGGCAAGGGCAGCAGTCTGGACGACTGTTTGCCGGTGATCGCCCTGGAAGTCGCTGCCGCACGGCAGGCTGCAGAATGCGACCGCACATTGCTGCCCACCATGGATGCGACGGCGCGTTTCATCATGCTCAACAGCTGCGGCCCCGGCGCGAAACGCCTGGTGGCCGAGCGTGATACCCTTGCCAGCGAGCGGGATGGCCTGAAGACGTTGTTCGACCGCGCGCGGGCCAATGCCGATGCCGCCGTATCCCGCGCAGAGAGCCGCGCCAGCACCCAGCAGAAAAGGACCGACCATGCCCAGGGCACTATTGCGGCTGCGCCGCGCGATGGCGATGGCCATATCGTGTGCGACGCTGGCTGCCTGCGCCAGCTCGCCCAGTAAGCCCACGCTCACTGCATCGCCCGACCCGGTGATCGAAACGCGCATCGTGGAGCGCACAGTGTGTCCGGTCGATATTACTGCGCCACTCGCCTCGCGCCCGCAGCCTGCGGACGATGCCGTGGTGACGGGCAATACAGCGGGTATGGCCTGGGTGAGCGCAATCCTGGCCTTTCTCGGTCTGGTTGAAGACCGGCTTCGCGATGGTGCGGAGGCGTGTCGATGATCGGGCATATCAGCCTGCCGAAATTCGCACTGGCCTGGCTTCCGGCGCTGGCGATCAGTGCCAGCGTTGATCTGACACCGCGACTTGCCGATGCCTTTACGTTCGATCTGGCACCCGGTGTGCCGGTACCGGCACTGACCTGCGCGATCGGCGCGATCGGCGTGCTGTGCGCGCGTCCGCTAGCCCGCCGATCCGAAAGCACCCTTTCCTGGCCGATGTTTGCTTTGGTCAGCCTGATCATGCTGATCACCGCCCAGCTGTGGATCGTGGAAGATCGGCCTGGGCTGTTGTTCGCCTTCGTCGTTTCGCTTGGCCTCGGCTTCGCTGGTTACTCGCTGATCGAGATGGTCGGTGCCCAGGTGGCACAGTTCGCCCGCGACATGATCAGCCGCGCGGCAGGCGCGGCGCAACGAAAGGATGCCGACAGTGCCGAGTGATTGGATCGAGCTGGCGATCATCGCCTTCATTATGGCTGGCATCGGCGTGGCCGTCTGGAAGGGTGGAGCCGCAAACCCGGAAGGCACCGGCAGTCTGGGCAGGAAGGTGAACACCATTTCCAGCAAGGTCAGCACGTTGTCGGTGCGCTTGGGTCATCTGGAAAGCGAGTTCGCGGAGCTGAAGGCGGAGGCCGCCACGACTGAGGATGTGGCGCGCATTGAGCAACTGATGGCCGAGAAGTTCAACACGATGCGCGCGGAGATCGCGGGCCACCGCGAACTGGCGGAACGAACCCATCGTGGCGTCGATCGCATCGAGCGCCTGCTTATCGAGAAAGGATTGGGACGGTGAGGGATTTGGCCGATATCCAAGCCGCCGACGCGCGGCTGGCGATCCTGCGCACGCTGGCTGAGCAGGTGGACGGGCGGCTCAATGCCCTGCTGATCCGCCGCACGCTCGATATCTACGGCATCAAGCGCGATGACGACTGGGTCGAGACCCAACTGCGCAAGATGGCCTCGCTGGGCGCGATCGAGTTGATCGATGCTGGAGCGCTGTTGGTTGCGTGCATTGCCCCGGCCGGGCGGTCGCACTTGGAAGAGCGGGCTGTGCTGGCGGGTATCACGCTGCCGTCGGAACTGCGGCGGTGAGCGCGGGTCCCGGCGAAAAGGCCAGCCCGGCCCGCCGTGATGGCCGGGGCCGCCTTTCGACAATCGACCTGCTACCGGATGAA
>Ga0194136_1001739_pt1 | contig 10794 bp, 19 predicted proteins | sample TARM_MetaG_T3A_1_FD_134023 | JGI IMG/M metagenome (GOLD analysis project Ga0194136, IMG submission 134023) | Freshwater microbial communities from Pennsylvania, USA, analyzing microbe dynamics in response to fracking - TARM_MetaG_T3A_14 (version 2) | ecosystem: Environmental > Aquatic >...
GTATTTTAGATATTTGCCAAGAGCTATGGATCATTGGAGATAAATTGACTGAAGGGATGAAGTTCGAGATAAGCAATGCTTCAGCCCGTGGTTTAAGGATATTGCCAGTAAACATGGAGGTAGGCGGATGAGTTTTAACCACGGACTATGGGAAAGCAACACCGATATGTGGGCCACTCCACAAGGATTTTACGATGAACTGAATAAAGAATTTCATTTCACGCTAGATCCATGTGCAACGCATCAGAACGCAAAGTGTGAGAAATACTACACCATCGAGGATGATGGACTTTCCAAGGATTGGACTGGTGAAACCGTCTTTTGCAATCCACCTTATGGCAGACAGATTGGGCCATGGGTTCAGAAATGTCTGACAACTAAGGGGGGGTAAGAGTGGCACTGCTTCCGGCACGAACAGACACCAGATGGTTCCACGATTATATTTACGGAAAAGCTGAAATAAGGTTCGTCAAAGGCAGGTTGAAATTCGGAGACAGCAAGAACGCTGCTCCATTCCCGAGCATGGTAGTAATTTGGAGAGATTAAGGAGGTAAACCATGGTTGAAGTAATACGCGAAGAGTATAGAAAAGCGAACAAGAAACATGAATGTGATTATTGCTTAGGTGATATCGAGAAAGGGGAATTTTACAAGGTTTCCACGCTGAAATATGACGATGTGTACCGTTGGAAATCTCACAGAGAGTGCGAGTTTCTTGCGGGAGAGTTTCACAGGTCTGGACTGTTTGAAGACTATGGGAATGGGATGGTCCAAGAGGATTTTGAAGAGTGCGTTGAACAGGTGCATGACAGCTTTGTCAATCCAGAATATGAGCATGGCTCAACATTCCAAAGCAGACTGAAAGAAGTGTATGATTTCCTGTGCGAAAACCGTATAGAACTGGAAACATCGAAATCATATGGGATGGTTTTCAGGGCTGTGAAAAGAGAGTATCCAGTGATCTTAGATTACATGCAAGGGAGGGGTTAAGATGAAACCAGAAGATATTAATTACATTTTAAACATTGTCCCTAATTTCTCATATGGAAGAAAGCAAGGATTGTCAGATGAAGACACAATCATAAAAAGCAATCAAGTTTGGCATGAGTTAGAAGATGCCCTAGAAAAGCAGGTTCCGAAGAAGCCAGAAAGATTGAACGCATTCAAAAGCATCGGTAAGTGCGGAGGCTGCGAAAAGGTAATCAGCACCAGAACCGCAAGTGTATATTGTCAGTACTGTGGAAATAAGGTTGATTGGAGGAATGAGGAATGACCAGAATAGAAAGGTTACAAGAATTAAGGGAACGCCTCGTGCTTGACCGATTAACACAAGATGATATGTACGGAATAGCGCAGTTGATTGAGGAAGCGATAGAAGCTGAGATAGTAAGTCCGGAGAAGATAGGACCCATCACAAAGAATGATGAATACTACAAGGTGAATGTGAAGCTTGTAAAGACTGTAGATAGGCTAGTAGATAGTGTGGCAAGGCATGAAAGATTGATTAAGCAGCTCAGAGAGCATAATTATGGGGGTCGGTAGCTATGAAAAAGAACATCCCTAAATCAAAACGCTACAAGCCACCTAAACCAAAGAGGTACAGGTGGGTCACTACCACAACAGGAAGATTAGAATTGGAGGAGATCAGATGAGAGAACTTAAGTGCAGAGCGAAAGTAAAATGGAACGGAAATCACTTCTTCGCAGGCGATTGGGTTGAAGGGTTTTATGCCTATAAGGAATTGACGGATGAGCATGTGATCCTGGTGGAAAGAGCCAATATGAATAGACCTGGTTCTTATTTCACAGAGGTTGAGGTTATTCCTGAAACGGTAGGACAGTACACCCCATACAGGGACATCACAGGAGAAAATATCTGTGAGGGTGACATAATTCATTTTACTGTTTTTGACCACAACGGTGTAGATACGCAATATAAGGGAGTTGTTAAGTTTGCATACGGTAGATGGGAAATCTGGAAAAATGAAGGAAATAAATATTACGGGTCAGATGGTGCTTTTGATTTAGATTGGATTGCATATCAAGACGAGGAAATAGAGGTCATCGGCAATGTGACGGATAATCATGAACTCTTGGAGGTGCATCCATGAAAAAACTCATAGAACTCTTAATTTACTCAATTTTCGCACTTGGAATGATTTATGTAGCGATGTTTTTAATCACTCAGATTATGGGGTTGCTTAGGGGGTAAGAGATGACAGGAAAAGAAGAACTCAGGCAGATATTCAGACTTGATAAGCGGATGGTCTCATTGCAGGACAGTATCATCGAATTGGAAACTAAGCTGACAAGAGTGTCGCCAATATTGTCGGACATGCCAAGAGGCGGTGGAGAGCAGGACAAGATATCTGGTGGCGTAGCAAAACTGTGTGAACTTAGACAAATGCTGGACGACATGCTTACAGAGAGCTGTATAAAGAGGGGAGAAATCATCCAGAAGATTGAGCTACTGGATAACGAGAACTATAAGACCATACTCAGAGAGCGATATGTAAACCTAAAATCATTTGAGCAAATATCGATAATGTTTCCTTACACTTACAACCACACACTAAAACTACACGGCCATGCTCTACAGGAATATGCAAAGCTTAAAGATTGATAGGTCAGGATAGGTTTACATGTGAGAAAATAGTAGCGTAGAAGTACGACAAGAAGACGCCTTTTAAGAGTGAGGGCGTCTTTTTCTACGGTACTCCTCCTTCAATCGTCGGCTGAAATGATTTTGAGGTAGCCTGTACCAAGAGCAGAAAACAGGCTTACATGGACGCTTAACTTATGAGCTACATCCAGGGCAATCTCTGGGAGCGTCCACCATCGCCGGTACAGTGTCCAAGACTTGCCGGAGGAATTACGCCAGTTTGCGTGGTTCTGTAAAAATCACGCACCATAGAAAAGAAAGGTTAAGAGCTTTTCTGCCGGGAAGGTTGCACCCATTCGTGTAATCATTCCGGATTTTTTATATAAACATTTAGGTGTACGTATTATTTATACGTGGGTTGCATATACCAAGACGCAAGTCAAAGCTAGGGTGGGAGCTGGGTTTATGGAGTTTATTGTATTAAAGGACAGCACAAGAGGATATGTGGTAAAGCGTAAGGATTATCCCTACGAATTTCATGCCCATCTCACCACGTTAAACGGATGCAGGCAGCTTATATATTATATTAACCAAGGATTATTACCCAGATCTACTTACCTACAAGGCAGTGCGAGGAGGCTATTGAATGACACAGAGTATCAACAACTCAAAAAACCAAAGCAAAGATATTACAACAAAAGTGGCTCTAACAAACGATAGCTGCATGACCTGTCCATGGCTTAATAAACAACCAGAGGGTAATAAGATGCTGTGTATACTTCCTGGTAACTGCTTCTGGTTAGCAGGGTGGAAGGATAAGGACAATGCTTAGATCCTGTTCCTACTGCCACAGAATACATGACACTAAGCGTGACTGCGGAATGAAGCCTAAGCTTAGTAAGTATAAAGGTACTGAGATAGATAAGTTCCGATGGACTACAGCATGGAAACAGAAGCGTGATGAGATAAGAGAAAGAGATCTTAACTTATGTCAGGTGTGTATCAGGAATCTTTACAACACTGTGTATCAATACAACTATGATTACCTATCTGTGCATCATGCTATTCCTATTGAGACTGACTATGACAAGAGACTTGATAACGATAACCTTCTTACCATGTGTGACTATCATCACAAGTGTGCAGAACGTGGTGAGATACCATATGCTGAGATAAAAAAGATAATTGAGGAGCAGGAAGTCCCCCCGGAGGGGTGAGGGGCTCAATTCAGAGGTCTTTATCCACCGACAGCCCCTAACAATCCACAAAAGATTCCTCCATCAACATTCGAAATGAGGTGAGAACATGCCAACACCACCAAAACCTATAAGTGTAATCAAGAGTGAGGGCAAGTCTCATGTCACTAAAAAGCAGATACAAGCTAGACAAGAGGCTGAAAAGGCCACTCTCTCAGGTGTGGCTATAAAAGAAAGACCACAAGTAAAAAACAACACTGTGGCACACAAGGAATTTCTCAGAGTAACAAAACTTCTGAATAATCTGGACAAGAATGATGCTGTTTATGAACCTGTAATCAATAGATATTGCCTGATTCAAGCAGAGTGTACAGATCTGGAAGAACAGAAAGAATACTTCTACGCTCTTGTAAAAAAACTTGAAGAATCTTGGGACAACGACCTGGATGATCTGGAGCCGGAAATAAAAGCTGATTACTATTTGAAATACATCAGAGAGCTGGTGAAACTTCAAAATGGAATCATAAAGCTTGATGGTGCACTCCAAACAAAACGAAGAATGCTTTTTGATATTGAAAAAGAAAACATCATGACCATAGCATCCGCTTTGAGGAGCATCCCAAAGAAAGAGGAAGCCACTGAAGACCCTCTCCTTAAGGCGTTGAGGGGCGGATGATTAAGCACAGTAAAGCCTATAAATATGCTCTGTGGTGCACCGAAAAGCATAGATATGTGGGTGTGTACGTAAAGAAACAGGCTAGAGCATGGCTGAAAATAGTTGATGGACAGGATTCAGAAGCATGGTTTGATGAGGATGAGTTCGAGAGGATCTCGAACATCCTGAAGCTTATCAATCATCCGGATATTACCGTCATGGGCGATGATGGACAGATAAAGAATGAGACATTGCATAACAGCATTGAGGAATATGCTTGGTGGCTAATCATCGCGACATTCTGCACAAAGCACATCCGTAAAGGGAAGCACGTAAATGAGAGATATTACCAAACGGTGCTCTTGGAAATTTGCAGAAAGAACTTCAAAACATTTTATAGTGCTGTAATTTTTATAATTGGAATGCTCACAGAACCTCAGTTTTCGAGGTTCTTTTCAGTTGCTCCTGACTTTAAACTCTCCAATGAGTTGAGGCTTGCAGTCCGAAAGATAATCAAAGTCAGTCCGCTGCTTGCAGACCGATTTAAAATCAATCGAGATATGATTCTCTGCAAGATAACTGATTCAGAATATGTTCCGCTTGCTTACAGCAATGATAGGATGGACGGTAAATAATTTGCCCGCTGTTACAGTAATGTAGCAGATGAACCGAGAAAGAAAACTGGAAAGCTAAGTATATTAGTTGATTAATATATAAGCTAATCAGAGTGGAAGGCTGAGTATAAAAACTCAGTCACACGCAACGCGTAGGAAGTGAACCTCGAAAGAGAATATAATCTTCCCAAGAGTTCTCGGCAACCCAATTTAAAAAAGGTTGTCTTTTTTATGGGTTGAAAAGGTACGCTGAACTTATAGGAAACTATAAGAAGTAGAGGATAAAAAGCCTTTACGGTAACAAATTGAAATTAGCGAATATCTATCTTGCGGATGAGGCTGGAGCCATGGATTCATACCCTGTGGAAGCGATGAGATCATCACAGATTACTCTGCTCAATAAGCTTGGTATCATCATCAGCACGCAGTACCCGAACGATAACAATGTCATGATTGATGAAATTGACCACGCCAAGAAGGTCCTTGATGGGCTGAAAGAGAATAAGAGAACGTTCGCGCTGCTTTACGAACCGGATGATGACTTGCAAAAAGAGTGGGAAAAGAATGATCTGGTGATTTATCAGAGCAATCCAGTGGCATATGGGAATGAGCTTATCTTTGAATCCATAAAAGAAAAGCGAGAAGCAGCCATTGAGTACGAGAATAAGCGCGAGAATTACCTGTGTAAGCATAATAACATCAGGTATAAAGGTCTCGGAGTCGAAGGTTACATCGAAGTGACAAAGGTGAAAGAGTGCAAGATTGCTGAAAACCTTGATTTCTGGAAAGGGAAGCGCGTATGGCTTGGTCTTGACCTATCACAGACTAATGATAATACAGCTGTGGCCATGGTCACTGAACACGAAGGTAATCTATATACAAAAGTCTGGGGGTTTATCCCTGGTGGAAGAATTGAATGGAAGACCAACAAAGAACGTGTGGACTATAAAAAGCTGATTAAAGAGGGTGTCTGCTTTGCTTGCGGTGATGAGGTTATCGACTACCGCGATGTAGAAAGGTTTATACTCTCTCTCCCTGAAAAGTACGGAGTGGAGATCATGCAGGTAGGTTATGACAGATACAACGCGATAAGCACTATCCAGAAGCTTGAAGCAGAAGGAATTGAATGTGTTGAAATAAAACAGCACAGTTCAATTTTACACATGCCTACAAAACTACTGAAAGAAATGGTTCTTAGTAAAAATTTCCACTATGACGAGAACACAATGCTTGAGATAAACTTCCAAAACTCACGCTGCACAGAAGATACAAACCTCAATCAGTATGTGAATAAGAAGAAATCATCCGGCAAAGTGGATATGGTCATAGCATTAATAAACTCAATATATCTTATTCAACAAGAGATCCTCTTTGGTGAGGATGAGTTCGTAGTACAAGTGGTGTAAGGGGGTGATTAAATGGGATTATTTAACAGAAAAAAGACAGAGGAAAGGGCTGAAACTCTCACTCCAAAAGTGGACAACGTGCTTCTTGAAGCTCTCATCGGCAGAACTACACTGAACAAATCACAGGTGATGAACATACCCAGTGTTTCAGGATGTGTGAAGTACGCAGGGAATATGGTTTCTATGCTTCCTATCAAGCTCTACAAGGAGAAGAATGGAGAAGTAAAGGAAATACTCGATGATGACCGTGTAAGGCTCTTAAATGATGATACAGGCGATACATTGGACGCTGTGCAGATGTGGAGAGCAGCCATTGAAGATTATTACCTCGGAAGAGGTGGATATATCTACATTAATCGGAGTGGCAATAACTTCAAGAGCCTACACTATGTTAATGAGTCGAATGTTTCATTCGCTATGGGTACTGACCCCATTATGAAAGAGTATAAGGTACTTGTGAATGGAAATTCCTATCATGGGTTTCAGTTCCTAAAGCTGCTGAGGAACACAAAGAACGGAGCTTATGGTGAAAGCTTAGTATATGAAAATCAGAAAATACTAAGCGTTGCTTATAACTCACTTGTATTTGAAGAAAACTTAGTATCAAAAGGCGGAAACAAGAAAGGGTTCCTGAAATCAACCAAGAAATTGACACAAGAGACCCTTGATACACTTAGAGATGCGTTCAGAAAGTTATACAGCAACAGTACTGAGAATGTTGTGGTGCTGAACGATGGGATTGATTTTCAAGAGGCTTCAAATACTTCTGTGGAGATGCAGCTCAATGAAAATAAAAAGACAAACTCAGAAGAAATCTGTAAGTTATTCCAGTTTTCGGTGGGTGTAATCAATGGAACAGGCACTGAAGCGGAACATAGGAACAGTTTCAAGAACGGAATCATGCCACTACTCAGAGTAATTGAATCAGCGTTAAATAGGGATTTTCTTCTCGAATCAGAGAAGGGGTCCTATTATTTTGCTTTTGATACTAAGGAAATGCTCAAAGGAAGCATCAAAGAACGCTACGATGCTTACAGTGTGGCTATAGACAAGGGATTCATGCAGATTGATGAAGTCAGATACATGGAAGACTTGAAGCCGTTCGGCATCTCCTGGATTAACTTAGGTCTCAACTCTGTGCTTTATGACACAGAAACAAAACAGATTTACACACCAAACACTGATAAACAGACAAAAATCAGTGATGAGGTGATAGATAAAACTACCAACAAACAAGAAGCTGAAGAAGCTTCCACTGATGAGGGGTTGGAAGGAGGTGAGACAGATGAAAATCGAGATTAGATCAGACGGGCTTCACATTTCCGGTTATGTAAATGTAACAGGAAAATTGAGTAAGCCTCTTTACACACCATCAGGAAAAAGAGTGGTAGAAACCATTGAAGAAAGAACTTTTTCTAAGGCGATTTCTAAAGGTGGAAATATCACGATGCAACTGGACCATAGACCAGACAGGATTCTCGCAGACATAACAGGCGGAAATTTACAACTTAGGGAAGATAGCATAGGACTTCACGCAGATGCCCTAGTCACAGACCCCGAAACAATCCAAGGGGCGCGAGATGGGAAGTTAAAAGGATGGTCCTTTGGCATGAAAAACGTTGTCGATTCAATCGAGGACAGAGCTAATGACCTCCCTCTCCGAAAAGTAAGGGAAATCGACCTAGATCATGTGGCTTTAATTATGAATAAGAGTCCAGCTTATGCTGCTACTTCTGTGGAAGTTAGAGCTGAAGACGATGAGCAGACTCTTGAAATGAGATCCAGTGATGAGGAAATTGAAATCACGAAGGAAGAGCCAAAGAAAGAACCAATTGACTATTCATCTTATGAGAATAGATTGCACGAACTTACTCTGAATAATTTATAAAGCGAGGTAAAAGACTATGAATATCAAAAAGTTAATTGAACTCAGAAACGCAAAGAAAGCCGAAATGGAAGGACTGCTCGGAAAGGCAGTGACTGAAGAAAGAGCTATGGATGAAACCGAAAAGGCTAAGTTCGATGCTCTTGAAGCTGAAATCAGATCTCTTGATGGAACAATCAAAGCTTATGAAGCATCTCAGAAGCTTGAAATCATCGAAGGAAAAGAAGAAGAAAGAGCTGAAGAAGATGTTGAAAAGGCAGAAGAGAGAGCGTTCGCAGCTCACATCAGGGGAGAAATCCTTGAAAACAGAGCTGAAACACTGAGCAAGTCTGCAAACGGAGCCGTGGTTCCTAAGTCCATTGCAAACAGAATCATCGAAAAGGTTGAAGAGCTTTCTCCAATCTACGCTATGGCCACAAAGTACAACACCAAGGGAGAGCTTGTGTTCCCTGTGTACGATGAGACCACTGAGGCCGTAACAGTAGCATATGCTGCTGAATTCTCTGCCCTGACTTCCACATCTGGTAAATTCACAACTGTTTCCCTGACTGGATTCCTTGCAGGAGCACTGACAAAGGTTTCTAAGTCTCTGGTGAACAACAGTGATTTTGACCTGGTGAACTATGTTGTTGGGAAAATGGCTCAGGCTATCGCAAGATTCCTTGAGAAAGAGTGCCTAGTAGGGACTAACCTGAAGATGACCGGAGTGCTGTCATCCACAGCAGGTATCACCGCAGCATCCGCCACCGCAATCACTTCCGATGAACTTATTGACCTTCAGATGGTAGTTCCTGAAACCTTCCAGGAGAACGCTTCTTGGATCATGCACAAGAACACATTCAAGAAAATCAGACAGCTTAAGGATCTTGATGGAAACTACATCCTGAACAGAGACGCTACAAAGGCATTCGGATGGGAGCTGCTTGGAAAGCCAGTGTATGTTTCTAAGAATATGCCTGAAATCGCTGTTACAAACAAGGCTATCGTTTACGGAGATTTCTCTGGACTGCACGTAAAGCTTGTTGAGAACATGGATATCCAGGTTCTTAACGAAAAGTACGCTGATGAACATGCTGTGGGTGTCGTAGGTTGGGTTGAAGCAGACTCAAAGATTGTAGAGCCACAGAAAATCGCAGTCCTGACAATGGCGGCTGTTTAATCATGAAAATTAAGGCACTTACGAGTTTTTCCGGTGTCTTATCAATGAGAAAAGGTGAAGTAAGAGAGTATGACAACGAAGTCGTACTCTCTGACCTTTTGCAAGCAGGATACATTGAAGAAATAAAGCCGGAAAAACCTAAAAAGGATGTGAAGAGCGATGAAGGTAAGCGAAATACAAGTAACGGACGTAATAGAGTATCTAAGAACTGACGCTGAAGATGCACCTCTGATTTCACAACTTAAAAACATCGCTGTTTCTTACATAAGATCTTATACAGGCATGACAGATTTACAGCTTGATGCACATGATGATCTCGTTATCGTTGTTTATATACTGTGTCAGGACATGTATGACAACAGAGTCCTCTATGTGGAGAAAAGCAATCTGAACAGAGCTGTAAGTACAATACTGGACATGCACTCAAGGAATTTACTTCCGACACCGGAAGAGGTGGTTTAAATGAATGTGAATCCTGGTGCACTTAGTAAAAGAATAAAAATAATTGAGAAGAGAAGCACCAAGGATGAAGATGGGTTTTTGACCTATGAAGATTTCGAGGTGCTTTCATGCTGGGCGCAAAAGTCGCAAACAAGCGGAAAAGAACTTTTTGAAGCCGGGAAAGATTTCACGGAAAGTAAGACAAGATTCCTGATCAGATCCCCAAAAGTGACACTGAAAGAAACCATGTTTATCCTTTACGACAACAAGAAATACAACATCCAGTATCTTCACAATTATGCAGATTCCAATGAATACATGGAAATATTTTGTGCGCTGATTGAAGGTGCTTCAAATGGCTAAATTCTCAGTGGATCCAAAAGACTTTGATATCGTGTTGAAAGAACTCGACCGTTCCGCTGATGTTGATTCCTGGGGGCCTAAAGCCTTAGAAGAAGCATCGGCGATATTAGAACAGAACATAAAGCGAAGAGCGTCAAGGCATGACAGAACAGGAGCTATGTCGAGGTCTATAAAACCGACCAAGCCAAAGAAAAACAGATGGGGTCATTTTATTGTTATCAGGCCAACAGGAAAAGACAAGAAGGGTGTCAGAAATATGGAGAAGCTAGTCTATATGGAGTATGGAACATCGAAACAGAACCCGACACCTGTTATCACACCGGCACTGAATGACGCTGAATCCGCTGTGAATGCGAAGCTACAGGAAGTATTTGAAAGAGAGGTGATGAAATGACACTGAATAAAAGAATCATAGACACCCTCTCACCTTTGGGATATCCAGTGGATTTCGCAAAGTACGAAGGAACCAATGATA
>Ga0194136_1001741_pt1 | contig 10792 bp, 8 predicted proteins | sample TARM_MetaG_T3A_1_FD_134023 | JGI IMG/M metagenome (GOLD analysis project Ga0194136, IMG submission 134023) | Freshwater microbial communities from Pennsylvania, USA, analyzing microbe dynamics in response to fracking - TARM_MetaG_T3A_14 (version 2) | ecosystem: Environmental > Aquatic >...
AACTCGAGCAGTGAGCCAATCTCGCACTGCCAGTCCGTGCAAAATCAGTGTGGAGGGCATATAGTCGTCTGTGTCGCCCATGGTGACGTTCGGCTCAGCCGAACCCTGCAATCGTGGCGGTTCTGAACCACTACCGTCACGTCTGCCTGACTGTTGCTGCGAAGCAACCCCGGCAGTTTGTATTCCGATACGTGGAGAGGCCCGAGCAATGCTCGGGCCTCACGCATATTTGCGGCAAAATGCCGGCACGGGCATGCCCGACAATGAGGCCACCACCCTCCTTGTCGGCGAGAGGACCCCACACGTATGTGCCGCGCCCAACCCGGCCCGCGATGCCCCAAGCACACGCGCACCAAGCTCACCGCCCTGGTCGCGACGCGGCGCCGCATAGAAGCGCGGCTCGCCGACGCCTCCCCCAACACCCGCGCCTACGAACGCGCAGTGCGAGACCGCGAGGCCAACGACGATCAACTACTGCTGGCACACAACGAACTCAATAGCTCCCCCACCCGGCAGAAGGAACTAGAGGCCGAGATCGACGCCGTGGCCGCCGCAGACCCCAACGACCCCGCACTGCGCCACCTCTCCCGCGACCTGGCCACCGGCCGGCTACTGCACGCCGAGCGGCTACGGCAGCAGAAGCTCATGCCCGAAGTGGACCTCGATTCCTGCTCGCCAGCCTCCCGGGATGCCTGGCTTGAACTCGGGGAGGCCCGCGCGGACATGGCCCGCTACAAGGTGCGCATGGACGTCAACGGCTCACAACCCGACGTGTGGGCCACCTGGCGCGACCGCCACGCCGACGCCGCCCGCCGCGCAGAACTCGCCGCGGCCCGCTTCCAGGCGGTCGAGAGCAACGGCCCGCACGCCTGGGCGACCATGACCGACGCCGAGCGCAGCAAAGCGCGTGCCGCCGTCAACGCGACAGCGGACTTCACGACCCCCACGGCTCCGCAGCCCCTCGAGGACGTGTTCAACGACTACATCGACGCCCAAAGTGGCGAACGCCCTCACCTCTCCCCCGATCTGGTCAACCGGGACGACGTCAACGCTCCGGAACCTGAGGTGGACTCCCCCTCCTGGGCCGAAGCGCGAGCCAGGAAGGCCGCGGCGGACGAAGGCGATGCCGAGCCGAAGCCGTTCTCCAATAAGCAGCAGACCCCACCGGGCTACGCCAGCCGACGAGCCAACCGGCGGCGACGTTCCAGCTCGGCCAGGCAGCACCTGCGCGAGCTGCGCCGCTCGGCAGAGAAGGCCGGGAATGACCAGCAGTTCCAGTCGTTGACCAGGCCGGCGCCAGGCCAGGACGGGGACCCGTCCAAGGCAGCTGTCTCCGACCCGACAGGCATGATGATGCTGTTGTCGCTCTTTACCGAACGCCGGTAGTTCTGCAGCAGCTGCACTACATCAACACTGGTAGAGGGGTTTCGGGTAAGGGTTATCCGTACACGGTTCACAGCGGCATACACAGGGCGCATACTGGTGCAGCAAGTGCAGATCAGAAAGGACGCGCCATGTTCAGCTCACTCCTCACCCTCGTCGTAATGGCGGTCGCTGGTGTCATCACGATGGGGGCGCTCGCCCTCGTCGGTCAGAAGAGCACCGCGGTCTCCCTACTCGGGGTGGCGATCACGGCAGCGGTTTCGTACGTCCTAGTGCTGACCAACCCCGCCGGCGCTGGCGAGCTCAGCACCCTATGGCCGCTCCTAGCTGGACTCGGTGTCGCGGTGATCGCCAATGCCGCCGCCGCATCGGACCTACCCAAGCTGCCCAAGCCGGTCGATTCCCGACCTGGCGGCCGTGTGATCAACGCGGCGACGACCAGCCCGCAAGCCGTCGCTGCCCAGCCGGCCCCCCACTGGGCTCTCGGCTGACATCTAACTGATCTGCGCACAACGAAGGCCCCGCACCGGACTGGTGCGGGGCCTTCGCCAGTTCTCGGCGTCTACGCCCGCGGGAACAGGTCATCGACAACCACCGCCAGGTCGTCGATCTTCGTCTGGTCGGCGAGAATCCGAGGCAGCTGGCGGATCTCCTCAGCGATTGCTCGAACATGGCACACAATCGCGTCACGCTCGTGCAGTCCGACTTTGTCGAACAGCGGGATCGTCGCCGACTCCCGATCCATCCGTGCACCGTAGATAGACAACAGCACCGGGATCGTGGTCCCCTCCGGCATCTTGAGAGCCTTCTCGATCTGGCTCGCCTCCCACGACGTCGACGACGCCAGAGCGGCACTGGCCGGGAAACCGTTGAGATACCACTCTCCGACCCTTGTGGGCTTACCCGCGAACTCAGAGACACGGAACACCTCGTAGGCCCGCTGGCGGGCCTCCAGGGCCGCAGGAGACAGCGCCTCGTCCGGATGGTCCGCCGGCGCGGCGTCGTCAGCCTCGTCCGCAGCCTTCACCGCCGCCTCCTGCAGAGGTGCCTGCGTCGATTCCGTTGACGGCACCACTGAATCGTCGACGGTCTCGAAGTCGAGCTCCCGGTAGGACATTTCCCCGGTCCTGTACTTGGAGTCCACCAGCGCTACACCGTGGGGGCCGATCACGATGTGGTCCAGGTCGGCGCTCGAGGCGGGGATGCGACGCGAGTGCAGAACGATGTACTCCGCTCCCAGGTTCGACAGTTCCTCTGCTGTCGCCTGCTCGGCTTCGATGCCGACCTCGATGTTGCGCACCGACATCGGCGGCGGGATGCGCACCCCCAGAGACATCGACTCGACGGGCATGGCCGCCGTCTGGATCTGCGACCGGGACTTTGCCCGCATTACCCGCTGGTCCGCTGCACGGTCGGCGACGGCCCACGCCAGTACAGAGCACAGCACCAGTGCCAGGACCGGGGGCACGATCGGGATCCACTGCGTCAAGAACATCAGTGCGACCGTGGTCCACTGACCGGCAGCCATGACCGGAACGACCGGCAAGCGGGTGCGGCGGCGGTTGATCGGGATCAGAGTCACTCCCACCGCGGCGACCGCGATGAGGGCTTCCAGCCAGGTGACGTCGATCTGGAACGCCACGGCGGTAGTAGCGATCACCGCGCCTGCCGCCGACCCGAGCAGGACCGAAGCGCCCTGGGTCGCGGTGTAGAACCGCGCGACTACCGCGATCAGCAGTGCCCCGCCGCCGACCCAGGCAGCGGCCAGGGAGTGCCCTGTCGCGACCAACACCACCATGGCGACAACCGCAGCGATCGCCACGAACAGCACCCCGTAGAGGATGGACTGCAGGCGTTCATAGCGATCGCGGTCGCTCAGGATCCCGCGCAGTGAGCCGGCGACGTCGGCGAGCTTGTCCCCGCGTGCGCTGTCCCCGCGGGTGCTGAGGATGTCCGGTGTAGTCATGCCGATCACCTTAAAGGGCGCCTATGCCGGTGTGGTGCGGGCGTGACCTGGGGCCGAGGCGTCAGCGGCGGACGGGAAGTCGCTCACCGAACTGGATGTCGTCGACGCGCCAAATCCCATCCTCCTTCCGGACATCGAGATAGTGGACCGCTCGGAACTGGCCGATCTTCGAGCCGTTCCCGGTGGTGACGTACTCGTCCACCTCGACCGCGCGACGCCACCTGTCGGGTTCATCCTCCGGGTGCTCCTCGACCATGATCGCCGTCTCTGCGGCGATCGTTGCTTCTTGCTCCAGCCACTCGGACCACTGCATTGACGGGCGTGCCGAGCTGCTGTCGACGATCAGGTCGTCGCGCAACTTGCCGGTCATCAGGTCCGCGGCTCGCGCGAACGAGTCCCCAGAGCGGGGTTCGACGGTGGTGTCGCGGGTGTGAATGATGCGGATGGCCTCCAAGGCGACTTGCTCAGGGTCTGTGTCGTCCACGTCGGAGCTCGCCGCATCAGGCAGATCGGCACCAGGTTCGCGGGTCGGCCACTGTGGCTGGGTTGGGCTCACCGGGGCAGTCGAGGACAGGACTGGGGCCGATGAGGGTGTCTCGGGCTCGTCGGTGCTGCCGCAGCCGGAGAGGGTCAGCGCCGCCACCGCCACGCCGACGAGACTGCTTCTGGTCTTCTGGTTCATGCGCGCAATCGTCTCCCCAGCTGTTGCCGGCGTGGTGCTCTAGGCGGCATCGGGGGCGGGTTCGAGATCGTCAGCGGTGTAGCGCATCACGACCGAGTCGTCGGCCCACCGTTGGAACTCTCCGACGGGGACTCCGCTCATCTGAGCCTCGTAGTAGGACACCCCGGGTTCGGCGACGAACGCGACGTGTTCGGGGCCGTTCCCCTCGAAGCGGGAGAACACGATGTCCCCGGGCTTCGCCTCGTCCACAGAGACCTCTCGACCCACCTCTAGCTGCGCTTTCGTGCCGTGGGGAACGATGTAGCCGATGTCGCGGAACGCCTGCGAAATCAGGCCGGAGCAGTCGAACGCGTCAGGGCCCTTGGCTCCCCAGGAATATGGTCGCCCCTCATACGCTCGAGCTGCTTCCAGTGCCATCGCCCCGATGTCTCCGCGGCTGGCGGCGCGACTCTCGGAGGGCTTCTGGGACCTCCCAGAGCCTGCGTTGCCCGCGCCCGCGAACTTCTCCCGGCCGGCCATGATCTTCGCGACGTACGGCTGGGTCTGGGTCGTGTAGTCGCCGCCAGAGGGCATGCCCCCCGCGTTCTGCACGGCGCCGGGGCCTGCGTTGTAGGCAGCGATCGTCAGCTCCATCAGATCGCCCTTGACACTGCCGTCGTCGATCCATCCGCCGATCTGGTCACTGAGCGCGCACATGAAGTCCGCCTGGGCCATTACCGCGTCACTGATCTTGAACGGGTCGCCAGTACCCACCGCCCCTATCGGTTTGCCGTTCTCGTCTCGGGGGCTACCCCACTGGGGCCAGGTGTAGGGCATGAACTGGGCCGGGCCCTGAGCTCCGACCCAGCTGACAGCCCTGGGGTTGAAGCCGGATTCGGCATCCAGCTGAGCCGCCAGCAACGGCGCGTCGACTGCATCGCAGACCTCGGCGCCGAGCTCGATCCACTTGACGAACTCTGTCGGCACCGCCCCGTCGTTCAATGCCTGCCCGGCGCCCACTGCGCAGCCGGTCTGCTCCTTCGGCAGTCTCTCCAGCCGGCGCCCGGCCTGCGCGTTCTCGTCGTCCCACAGTTCTTCGACAATGCCCGCCGCCAGTGGCTCCCACCGCTCCAGTTCCTGCTCCAGGGCGGCCCGCTCTGGGTACATCTCGATCAGTACGTCCTGGCCGGGCTCGTCTGCCCATCCCGGCTGATCCGCTGCGACCTCCTCGAGCCGGTCCATGAACGTCTTCGCGGTCCGCATCGGTTCCATCAGCTGCTGCTGCGAGGTTCCCGCGAACGGGGCCTGCGCGAAGATGCCGACCTTGTTGACGTTGTCGTCGGCGTCCATGTTGATGAAGTTGGCCTGGTGGCCGGACAGCATCACAGCCAGGGTTGCGGCCTGCGCCTGGTTGTCCAGGTCCGATTCTTTGGCCTTGACGATGATCGCCTTGATGGTGATCTGCTGCTCCGGGGTCAGGTCCATCGCCAGCAGCTCATCGTCGCTGCCGCTGAGTCGCGCCGACCCCCGGTCCTCGGACTGTTCTGGGCCGTCCCCCAACGACTCGTAGATGGTGCCTGCGTTGGGCGCACCGTTGCCCTGGAACGACACGTGGACGTGGTCCATGTGATTTTGCGTCGGGTCGCCCCCGTCTGCCATGTCAGACCATTGGCCGCCCTCCCAGTAGCGCTGCTGCCAGATCACCGACACGACGTTGAGTTTCTCGGCGTGCTCGATGAAGTAGTCGGCGATGCGGTCACCGAGCTCACGGCCACCGTCGTCCATGGGGACCATGGCGTCGATTGCCCGTCCTGAGGGGTGGTCGGTGCTGCCGCCGCCGTTCTCTCGCCAGCCCCCGATGGTCTTGACTTCGGGGAACTGCGCGACCACCGTGCGCATGCCGCGCACCGCATCCACCTGGAGCCGGTCTTCTTCCCCGACCGCTGCAGGAGTCTTCGGAAGGTCACCGCCGCGGTCGCCGTCGCCGCGCACGAAAGTGCCCGGCGGTGCCGGCTTGAGTTCCCGCAGTTCCGGGTAGGTGCTGCTGGTGCAGGCAGGCCACGCGCCCCACCCCTGCTCGGCGAGAACCTTGTTGGCGATCTCCATCTGCTGTTCACGGGTCGCCTGACCGGCCGTGGGCGCGTACTCGGTGCCACCGAACGCCGTCCAGGTCTCGAGGGCGAACTGTAGACCACCCGAGTAGCCGTTGCCGGTGTCGATAGACCAGTTGCCGCCGGATTCGCACTGAGCGAGTTTGTCCCAGTCTGCGGCCGTCACGGTGCCGGCTGGCTGGCCCCCGCCACGGTCTTGACGGGTCGACACTTGGCGCGACCGGGTGTCGGAGTCCTCGTCTTCGCCGTCCCTGTCTTCTGGGTCCGGGGCTTGCTCGCGGAGCCGGTCCAGCCACGGTTTCGGGTCGACTCCCGCCCCCTGGGCCCACCCTCCTGGGTACACGCCGAAGTGCAGGTGTGCGCCGGTGGAGAAGCCTTCGTTGCCGATGTCGGCGATGTGCTGTCCGGCCTCAACCTCGTCGCCAGCTCGGACATGCAGCCCATTCGACTGCATGTGCCCATACAGACTGTCGACGATCTCACCGTCGATCTCGTGCTCGATGATGATCCAGTTGCCGTATCCCGAGGCCGGGCCGGACTCCTTCACCACTCCGTCCGCGACGGCGTAGATGGGGGTGCCGATCGGTCCACCGAAGTCCAACCCGTCGTGGAACGATCCCCAGCGGGGCCCGAACTGGGACGTCTCTGGGATGTCGGGATCTACCGGGTAGCCCATCTGCCCGTTGCCGCGGGTAGGGCGCGGCGCATCGGCCCCACCTCCACGCGCGTTCGCTTCAATGCACTGGCCAGCATTGAACGGGGCGGTGGAGCTGACGATGCCGCCGAGCACGGCCGAGGACACGACATTGACGATCGTGAACACCACGAAGGTCTGCGCGACCAGTAGCGCCGCGATCACCACGTAGATGATGCGGCGGCGGCGCTTCTTTTTGGCCTTCTCGTCCGGGGAGTCCAGCGGGCTCGGGAACAGCGCCAATGCGGCTTTGCTGGCGCCGCCGGTCGATGCCGCGACGGCACCCTCCGCTGCCCGCTTCGCCTGCTTCCGCCCGGCCGACGCCGCTGCACCCGAGGCTCGACCGCGACGGTCGGGTCCGGGTGTGGGGCGTCCGGGGCGAGTCACCTGTAACTACCTTTCGCAGTTCGCCCCTCAGGGGGACAGTGAAGAAAGTCGAGGAGGGAAGGGCGCCTTGGCGTCGGCTTCCTGGGCGCCCAGCACGAGCGGGACTCGGCGCCCATCGGTTTCGACCGCTACGTCGTAGGCCTTGCTCTCGACGCGGCCGTCGTCAGCTCGCGCGTCAGCGTGATACAAGTGCCGTTCGACCGTGATCCGGGCGACGGACGTTGAATCGTTGACCTCCGCGACCTGCATGTCTCCTCGCCGCTGGCACCCGATCACCTGCGTCTCGGTGTTCCATGCCCACGACCAGGAGTCGGTGAATGTGATCCGCTGCTGCTGCACGAACTCCTCAGTGGCCAAGCTCGACCACGAGTCGAACCACTCCCGCTGCGGCTGCTGCGCGAAGGTGCGGTAGCACGCCCAGTGGATCGTGAACTTCTCCACCGCCAGCTCGACAGCCTCTCGGTCGTCGCCCGGGACTGGTGTCGGCTCAGGTAAGGGAGTGCCGTCCATGCCCGGGGTCTGCTGCGCAGCTGGCGTCGACGTCTGCACCGTCGCCGTGGTCGTCCCGGTCTGCGCCTCATCGCCCGCGTCGCCGGCGGAACAGCCGGCAAGCGCGATCACTGCGACGGCCGTCGCGGCCGTCCATGCTGTGGGGAGCTTCATCGGCGGACCCTCCTCTGAGTCGGGCCCGGTTGATGGGTCCGGTTCCGTTGATTCGCCACGGTTCGTTTCGCGCGCTCGCCGGCGGCGATCGCCGCCGACGTGAGCACATCGAGGAGCAGCGCCGCGATCATCACCAGGGATGCGGCCGTCAGTACGTGCCGAACCTGTTCCGTGCCTGGTTCCCACCCGGCGAGGAGAACGATCAGGGCGCCCCAGATGAGCCATCGAACTGCGGGTGTGGCGAGCAGCGATCTGGTGTCGCCGCGGTGGGCGCTCACAGGATCACCCCGATGGTCCCCATGATCACGCCGACGATGACGGCCATCCCGACCAGCAGGTACTGGATCGGGACTCCGAAGAGGCGGTAGTCCTGGCCCATCCAGGTCTTGACCGCCAACGGGTCAGTCAGGCGCTCCACCCTGCTGACGGGAACAGTGTTGGTCCTGTCGTCTTCATCGTCGTCGTCTCCGTCGTGCTCTCCTCTGGGCCCGTCCAGGGGGAAGTCCTCGACGTCGTTGCCTTCGGCCTCCCACTCGGCGATCTGCTGCGCCAGTTGCACATCCTCGAGTTGGCGCAGCAGTGCCCGCACTTCCATTGGGCCCAGGCCGACGTACACCGTCCCCAGTCGCCCCTCCAGGTCGCCGACGAGCAGCTCCATGACCGACGAGTGTGGGTCGTCCTCGTCGAGCAGGATGTCCACGCTCGCGGCGTCATTGGCCCAGACAGGGGTCGGTGCTGTGGCAACGCTGTCGCCGGGCCCGGCCTCGCCACCTGCCATCGGAGTGTCCGGCTGGTCCACACTGTCGTCGCTGGTCATCGTTGGTCCTCACGTCGTTGCGTCAGCCATAGCTTCGGGTCGGGGAGGGTCACTGGTCGCCCTTGGGGGGCCTGTTGACGGGCCCGGACAAGCCGAACTGGCGAGCGGCACGATCTCGGGCCTGGGCGGACTTGTTGTCTCTCTCCGACTGTCTGGCGAGACGCTCCGCTCGGATCTGCTCCCGAGTCGCCCTGCGGGACTCCCGCCGCTGCTTCTCGGCTTCCTTCTCCGCGTCGCGGACGGCGCGGCCGGCCTGGAACGCTGCGTCGTTTCCGCCCTTGGTGCCCCGCATCTGCTCGCGGGCCGACATGCTCATCGCGTCTCGAGCGGATCCGGTGACCTTGGAGACGCCATGCCCGGCACGTCGGGCCCCGTAGCTGGTTACTGCGCCGGCTTCTCGAGTGGCGGCGACTGTTCCTGCCGCAGCTACCCGCGCCTTGTCGGCTGCGCTTGCAGAACCGTCACTGATGCGCGCGCGTGCAGCTTCGGTCTTCGCCGTGGCCTTGTCGACAGCGGGGCGTGCCGCCCACTCCGCGCCTTGACGGCCCTTGCTCGCTCCCCAGCTGCCCGCACGTCCGGTCGCTTTCGCGCCGCCGATGGTCGCTGCTCGTCCCGCGCGCGCTCCGCCTCGAGCTGCCGAGCCGGCAGCCGATCCCGCGGCGCCCATCGCGGCCCCGCCAACCTTGGACCCGGCCTTGTATCCGGCGTAGCCGGCCACCGCCGCGGGCGCCGCGCCAGCGATCCGACCGTAGCGGGCCATGTTGGGGGCCTTCTCTGCGGCCGAGTTCTGGATCTTCTGGATCAGCATCCACGTGGCGACCAGCACCAGAATCGTCCAGAGGATCTTGATGCCGGTGTTGATCTGCATCGCGAACACGATGGAGATGACCCAGATCATCAGGGTCATAGCGAAGCCGTACAGGACACGTTGCGCGAACGTCGACAGCACGTTCGCGACCCACTCCTGGGCGACCTTCGCCTTGCCGGGGTACACCGCCCACAGCAGCTGGAACAGGCCCATGACGAACAGTGCCCACAGCCAGGCGTGCCACATCAGGGTGATCACACCCATGCTGCCCAGTCCGATTCCGGTGACGACGACACCGATGATCGACGAGAAGGCCTGCGCCACGTGCGGGTATGAGCCCTGGCCGCGGTAGGCGGCAACGATGTCGGTGGCCTCGCTCGGGTACATGCCGCCGCCGTTCTCGGCCTGGTAGTACAGGTCGGAGGCGACCGCGTGATAGGGCTCGCATCGGGCGAGGACCTCATAGTCCACCTCGTCGTCACCGGTGTCGACGCCGGCGTCGTCCAGGCACGCCTGCATCCTGGCCGCGATGCTGGGGCCGCCCGCCTGGGCGATCAGATACGACCGCATGTCGCCACAGCCGACGCCGTTGAAGTCGGGGACGTTGTTGTAGCAGGGCAGGCCGGCCTCTTCGGTTCCGCCGCTGCCCTGGTCCATCGCGGGGTCCACGTCGACTCGAGGATCGGAAAACCTGGTCGCTTCGGTGGCGGTCGGGATCGGTCCGGCTCCGGCCAACCCGAACTGCCCGATCGCCCACGGCTTGTACGCGAGGGACTCGGCGAGGATGCAGGAGGTGACCCGCTGCCCGGGCGCCACAGGGGAAAGGTCGGAGCCGCTGGAGGTTGGCCGCTGGCACATGGACACTTCGTTGGTGTCGACCATTGAGAACACGGCCTCAGCGAAGGCGTTGTTGAGGCCTCCGGCCGCGGTGTCTAGGAACTCGGCCGTCATGTAGAAGCCGTTGCGGTTGGGGTTGTCCCAGCTGGCCGCGGCGACGCCCATGTAGGTGAACCCGGCCAGGGCGCACACCACCAGGGACCCGGCGACGTCACCGAGACCTTGCCGCAGCCCCTCATTGCCGCGGGTGGCTCGAATACCGATGGCCAGCCCGGCCACCATGAACATGACGCCGGCCATGGGCAGGAAGAACATCGAGAATACTTCGGCGACCAGGGGGTTGGCCCGGTCGTACAGCATCTCTAGAGGGTTCGCGACCTGCGACCATTCCTTGAACGCCAGGGTGGTTTGCAGCCCGTAGACGGTGACCTTGAACAGCATGTTGCCGGTCATCACCGACACCCA
>Ga0194136_1001743_pt1 | contig 10782 bp, 11 predicted proteins | sample TARM_MetaG_T3A_1_FD_134023 | JGI IMG/M metagenome (GOLD analysis project Ga0194136, IMG submission 134023) | Freshwater microbial communities from Pennsylvania, USA, analyzing microbe dynamics in response to fracking - TARM_MetaG_T3A_14 (version 2) | ecosystem: Environmental > Aquatic >...
AGTTTACGATTCCGGTTTTGGGAAGTTACAATGTCATGAACGCGTTAATTGCCTATACTTTAGGGAACTATTTTGGTTTGACAACCACTCAAATTGCGCGCGGTTTAGCGACGTTTCAACTAACTAAAAATCGGACACAGTGGTTAAAAGCAAAAAATGGTGCGGATCTACTCAGTGACGTTTACAATGCCAATCCCACAGCAATGGGCTTAGTATTAGAAAGTTTCGCGCAATTAACGTTAAATGGCAGACGATTGACTGTACTAGCTGATATGTTAGAGTTAGGTCCTGATTCAAAAGCGATGCATGCGAACATGGCAGCCTTTTTGACCGAAGCGTATGATGAAGTCTTTCTCTATGGGTCGGATATGCAAGCCCTCTATGAAAAGCTCAAAGAAGGACCTGTAACCGTTCATTATTTTGAAAAAGAAGCGAAGCCACAACTGATTTCGGCCATTAAAGAGACGCTCCAACCGACGGATAGTTTATTACTCAAAGGCAGTAACGGAATGGGGATAGCAGAAATCGTAGAAGCCTTACAATGAAAAACAGTAAGAAAACTTTCTGTAAAAGAAACGTGAAACTTGCTGAAATGATTTATCTGTGTTAGAATATTCAGGTACCGAAAGATGAAGTGAATGGTTAATGATTCTTTGAATGATTAATCAATGAAGATAAAAATAAACATATAATGGCTTTTTTAAGTCAGAATGATTTGATATTTGAAATGAGGCTAAGACAAAAAGCAAGATCACATTTGTCCTAGTCTTTTCTAATGGCCTTCGAGAAGCGGTTTTTCGGTGTGAAAATGAAATAAAGTTTGGTTCAGGGACGACCACTTTCTTTCATTATAAAATCTCAACGCTTCAAATTTGTCAGAACAACGACGTTCTGACGGGGGATTATCCCTAAAAAAAAGCGATGAATATGAAGGAAGACTTGATATTCAATCATCACTAGGAGGATTTATTTGAAATTTAAAGATTTAAACTTATCACCAGATTTATTAGCAGCCGTTGAACGTGCAGGATTTGAAGAAGCAACACCTATCCAATCGGAAACTATTCCATTGGCTTTAGAAGGCAAAGACGTGATTGGTCAAGCTCAAACAGGTACTGGTAAAACAGCAGCCTTTGGACTACCAATGTTAGAAAAAATTGATGCAAAAAGAAGACAAATCCAAGGATTAGTCATTGCACCAACACGCGAATTAGCAATCCAAACCCAAGAAGAATTACACCGTTTAGGTAAAGACAAAAACATTCGTGTATCAGCAGTTTATGGCGGAGCAGACATCAGCCGTCAAATCCGTCAATTAAAAGACAATCCACACATTGTTGTTGGAACACCAGGTCGTATGTTAGACCATATCAAACGTAACACTTTAAAATTAGCAACAGTTGAAACGCTAGTCCTTGACGAAGCGGATGAAATGTTAAACATGGGCTTCTTAGAAGATATTGAAACAATCATTGCCCAAGTCCCTGAAAAACGCCAAACATTGTTATTCTCTGCAACAATGCCTCCAGCAATCAAGAGCATTGGTGTCCGTTTCATGAAAAACCCAGAACACGTAGCAATCAAAACGAAAGAAATGACCGCTGATTTAATCGATCAATTCTACTTACGTGCAAAAGACTTCGAAAAATTCGATATGATGACGCGTTTATTAGATGTTCAAACACCAGAGTTAACAATCGTCTTTGGTCGTACAAAACGTCGTGTTGATGAATTATCTCGTGGATTAGAAGCTCGTGGTTACCGCGCAGAAGGAATCCATGGCGATTTAACGCAACAAAAACGGATGAGTGTTTTACGCGCATTTAAAACAGGTCAATTAGACATCTTAGTTGCGACAGACGTGGCTGCTCGTGGATTAGATATTTCAGGCGTTACTCACGTTTACAACTACGATATTCCTCAAGACCCAGAAAGCTATGTACACCGTATTGGTCGTACCGGCCGTGCTGGTAAAGAAGGCGTTTCTGTGACATTTGTAACACCAAATGAAATGAGTTACTTACATGTTATTGAAAACTTGACGAAAAAACGCATGACACCACTTCGTCCACCAAGTGAAATGGAAGCTTTCAAAGGACAATTAAGTGCAGCTTTAGAACAAGTAGAAGGCAAATTAGCTGAAAATGGTCTAGACCGTTACTTAGAAGGTGCTGCTCAATTATTAGAAGCACATAATCCGCAAGATTTAGTAGCATTATTACTTAAAACACTTGCGAAAGATCCATCAGATATGGCACCGGTAAACATCACTCCTGAAAGACCATTGCCAGCAGGCGGCGGTAAAAAAGGTTTTGGTGGCAATCGTGGCGGTGGGAACCGTCGTGGTAGCGGTGGTCCTCGTGGCGGAAGCAACCGCGGTCGTGATGACCGTCGTGGTGGGAACCGTGAAGGCGGCAACCGTAGTCGTGATGATCGTCGTTCAAGTGGATCAGGTGAAGCAAGTAGTAACCGTGGACGCGATGACCGTCGTACGCGCAGCAACGAAGAGGCAAGTAAGCCAAAACGTCGCAGCAATAACGACAAGAGCCGTAGTTTTGTGATTCGTAACAACCAAGACTAAACCGATTGATTGTTTTTTAACAATTAACCTCTAAAAAGTTTCGACACTCTTTAAAATAGAGTCTTTGGATCAAGTAGCTAATTTTGCTGCTTGATCTTTTTTTGGCTCTATTTTAATTGAGTTGGTTGACTTTTCAAAGGGTTCTGCGACAATCATGTCGATATCCAAGCGAAGGAAAAGTCATCTCATAAGATTCTGTAGGCGATACTTCCGATTAAAAGGCTGGTAGTATCTTTTTATCTGAGTTTTAGCGACTCTTTTTGGGACTCTTTTGCTTTGTAGATGGTTTTTCTTGGTTTTTTTGGTAGAATGAAAGTAATTCAAATGAAAAGAGAAGAAGCAGATGATTCGAGGAATAGGGATTGATGCGGTGGAACTCCCCCGCATGAAAAAAATAATAGAAGAAAAACCAAAAATGATTACACGTATTTTAACGGTACGTGAAAAAGAGTTGTTTGATGGCTTACCGCTAAAAAGACAAATTGAATTTCTTGGCGGACGCTATGCGTGTAAAGAAGCCTTTTCGAAAGCTTGGGGTACGGGTATTGGCAAAGTCACTTTTCAAGATATTGAAGTGCTCGTCAACGAAAAGGGGGCACCGATTGTAACGAAATCACCCTTTAGCGAAGGGCCTGTCTTTGTGAGTATTACGCATACGGACACGTTAGCATTTGCCCAAATTATTTTAGAAGGAAATGAGGAGAACTAACATGGCTATATCTTATCATCGTCCAACTGCTATTTTTGTTGATTTAGCAGTGATTAAAGAAAATGTCGCACATGCAGTTCTTCAACAACAAGGAAAACGTGACGTGTTTGTAGCCGTTAAAGCAAATGGCTACGGTCACGGAGCTGTACCTGTGGCCAAAGCCGCAATCGCTGCAGGGGCAACAGGGCTTTGTGTCGCAACCATTGATGAAGGAATTGCCTTGCGAGAAGCGGGGCTTACGCAAACGATTTTGATTTTAGGACTTGTCGATGTTCAGTGGCTTCCTTTGATTATCCAGTATCATTTAGCGATTCCTGTAGCGACACAAGAATGGTTAGAAGAGGCGTGGTCTGTTTATCAAAACGAACGATTAAGCGGCCAAGTCTACCTTCATTTAGCGATTGATACTGGGATGGGGCGAATTGGTTTTCAAGAAAATCAGACGGTGTTAGCAGCCGTTCACTGGTTAGAAAACCATCCCTCTTTTGTCTGGGAAGGAATTTTTACACACTTTTCTACTGCGGATGAAACGGATAACGCCTATTGGAAAAAACAAAATGAGCGGTTTAATATCCTTATTGCTACTTTACCTAGGGCTCCTCGGTACATTCATACAAGTAACAGTGCCACGACGCTTTGGCGCGAAGACGTGGGCAATGTGGTCCGTTTAGGCATCGCGATGTATGGACATAATCCATCCGGCGGGCTATTGCCTATGAGTCCGACTCTCAAACCAGCATTGTCTTTAGAATCGGAACTCGTCCAAGTGAAAAAAGTTCCAGCAGGTGCAGGAATCGGTTATGGGAAAAGTTATGAGACAAAACAAAGTGAATGGATCGGGACTGTTCCAATTGGCTATGCCGATGGGTTTGTTCGTGGGATGCAAGGATTTTATGTGTTAGTAGAAGGCCGACGTTGTGAAATTATTGGCCGTGTGTGCATGGATCAATTGATGATTCGTCTGCCACATTCGTTTGAAACGGGGACTAAAGTGACTTTAATTGGAAAGAATCAAGAAGAGGTCATTACCATCGAAGCGATTGCGGAACATTTAGGCACGATTAATTATGAAGTCCTCTGTTTGCTAGCTGAACGAATTCCCCGACACTACTTGAATAAAACGGGGATATTCGAATGAAACGAGGGGCTATTTTTTTCGCCGATTTGTCACCTGTTAGAGGATCCGAACAAGGAGGAATTCGTCCGGTTTTGATTATCCAAAATGATTTGGGGAATCGCTATAGCCAAACGATTATTATTGCGGCTATTACGACCAAGAAAGTCAAAAAATGCTTGCCAACACACATTCACTTAAAAAAAGAAATGACCGGTTTAAAACAAGATTCTACGCTTTTAGTTGAGCAAATTCGAACAATCGATAAATCTCGGATGCAAGAAAAAATTTGTCAGTTACCACTTGAAATGATGACCGCTGTTGACCAAGCCCTAAAAGTCAGTTTGGCCTTATCGTTGCGAACGGGTGATCAATAATGGGTTATATCATCATAATGATCACTGTACTAGTGTTTTTCGTGTTCATCATTCGCCATTCGCGCCAATTCTTTCAGCAGATAGCGCGTCAACGCATCGGCTATTGTTTATTAGTGGAAAAATATCAACACGATTCCCAGTATTATCTTGTTTTTCAACAAGGAGAGCAAGAATGGCGAGTAACGTGTCCGCTGGAAGTCTATCTTAAATTGCAACCCCCAACTAGGGGCGAGTTAGTGTTATCGAAAGGCGAATTTTATACTTTTGAAGAATAGGAGTGCACACATGACAAAAAAAATAGGTTTTTATGGTTCAGGAAATATGGCGCAAGGGATGATTCAAGGTCTTCTAGCAAAAGGTGTGTATTCAAAAGAAGCGATTTTGGTTTACAATCGCCGCGATGCACCAACGTTAGAAGCGACGGTCCAACAATTTGGGATTACTCCTATCACAGATGCACAGCAACTTTTTGCACAAGCACAGGTAATCGTCTTAGCGGTCAAACCACAAGTCTTACGGACGTTGTATCCTGAAATCAAACAGCAATTGGCAAGCGATCAACTACTCATTTCGTTAGCAGCGGGTATTTCATTAAGTGAGTTAGAAAACGGGCTAGGGACGGCCAAGCTGCTACGGGCGATGCCAAATACACCATTAGCCGTTTTAGAAGGGATGACGGCTGTCGTCGCGAATGAGCGCGTCACGGAGGATGAATTACAAGAAGTGTTAGCCATATTCAACCATGTCGGAAAAGCGCGTGTGTTACCGGAACAGTTATTTGATGCTTTCATTGGCGTCAGCGGTTCCGCTCCAGCGTATGTCTATTTATTTATTGAAGCATTAGCCGATGGTGCCGTTTTAGAAGGGATACCACGCGAAGCTGCTTATGAGTTTGCGGCTCAAACCGTTTTAGGGAGTGCGCAAATGGTTTTATCGACAAAAAAACATCCAGGAGAGTTAAAAGATCAAGTTTGTTCACCTGGAGGCACTACGATTGAAGCGGTTAAAGTTTTAGAAGATAATCATTTTCGTAGTACCGTTATCCAAGCAGTTCAAGCTGCTGCTCAAAAAAGCCGTAACATGCAGTCCTAGAAAAGCAAACGTACGGACTTTTGATAATCATTTATTCAAACGACTGCAAAGAAACCTGATCTTTTTAATCAGGATTCTTTTTTATGCTTTTGGTGTAATCATGTAGCGCTCTGCGGAATATGGGGTCACTTCAATGGCGCGTTGGTAGAATGCTTGTAAGAGCGCCGATTGCAATAACTCCTCGCGGGGACCCTGCTTAAAAAAGTGTCCCTCTTTTAGTAACGCAATATGAGAGATAAAGGGCATAATCTCTTCCGTATGATGGGTTACAAATAAAATTGTAGGAGCATGGGGTTCGCTGGCTAATTGTTCAATCCGCTGTAATAATTCTTCTCGAGCGAATAAATCAAGTCCCGTACAAGGCTCGTCTAAAATCAGTAGCGCTGGCTTGGCCATTAGCGCTCTGGCAATGAGCACGATTTGCCGTTCGCCTTGGGACAGTTGTTGATACGTTTTGCCAATGACGGTTGCTGCGCCCAGTGACATTAAAACCTGCTTCGCTTGCTGTAACTCTTCTAGCGTATAATGTTGATAAAGCCCGATACTCGCAAACTTTCCAGATAAGACAATGTTTTCGGCTGTTTCATTCATTCGTAAACGGACTTGAAGCGCCGTGCTAACCCACCCAATGCGTTTACTTAATTCAGGTATGGACGTTTGACCAAAGACTTCTCCTAAAACGGTCACTTTTCCTTTAGATGGCCATAGATTCCCTGTGATAATTTGTAATAGTAAGGTTTTTCCTGCACCGTTTAGACCTAAAATGGCCCAATGTTCGCCTGGATTAATTGTCCAATTAATTTGTTGAAGCAAAGGATTTTTTTCGCGGATATAACTCACGTCTTCTAATTCAATAATCGGCATGTCATCGCCTCCTTTTTGTCTATCCTAGCGAAAAATGGTAGATTTGACAACTATTTGAAAAAAAGGACGAACAAACGCAGATTCTTCTCTTGCGGAGGAATCTGCGTTTGTTTATTTCTTTTTACTTGTTGGATCTAATTTTTTCTCAATCAGACCTAAAAACCAATCGGCGAAAATAGACATCGCAGCAGTTGGTAAAGCACCGGCTAAGATTATCGCTGCGCCATCTGTTGCGTTTGTACCACGGACGATAATATCACCTAAACCACCCGCGCCCACAAAAGTACCAATCGCGGTAATACCAATCGCTAAAACTAAAGCATTGCGAATACCGGCCATAATTACGGAAATCGACAATGGGAGTTCCACAAGGTATAAGCGTTGCCACTGAGTCATCCCCATGCCTTTTCCGACATCCAAGATTCCTGCATCTACTTGACGCATTCCCGTATAAGTATTTTTGACAATTGGTAAAAGGGAGTAGAGAAAGACGGTCACAATCACCACATTGACCCCCAGACCTAGACCTAACATTAAGACCGAAACCATGGCCAAGGCTGGAATCGTTTGGATTAAATTCGCAATTCGAATAATCCATTCAGCAAGTGTGACACGACGAGAAATAAAAATCCCTAGCGGTATCGCAACGATTGCTGCAAAGAGGACACCATAAAATGAAATTAGGAAGTGACGAAGGAATTGAGAAAAGACGTAACCGCCATTTTCATTAAAATAAAGGATGAATTGTTGAAATAAGTTTAAATCATTCATTCACGGTTCCTCCTTCGAAATAATCATGTTCTTCTAAAAATTGTTTGGCTACTCGTGATGGTTCGATTAAATCGTTATCGGATAAATAATTCAGTCGTTGCATCGTTTGGGTATCAATGACACCCTCTAGTTTTAGTAAGATGTCCGTTAATTCAGGCACCTCATCTAACAGCGCTTGGTCGACGATAGGAGCCGCGTCATAAGGTGGGAAGAATTGACGGTCATCTTCTAACATGACTAAATCATAACTCGCAATCCGGCCATCTGTTGAGTATCCAAGGACGACATCCATTTGACCAGCCGCTACAGCGTTGTAGACCAAACTAATTTGCATCGGTAAAATGGAAGAAAAACTAAAGCCGTAAGCCTCCGTAAAACCGGCATAACCGTCTCCTTGACGAGACATCCACGCACGGTCAGCGCCAACGACGAGTTGATCGGCTACCGCAGCGAGATCACTTACCGTTTTCAAGCCGAATTCTTCAGCAGTATCTTGTCGCACTAAAAAGACATAGGTGTTGGCAAAACCATAAGAAGGAAACCAGACTTGATTGAACCGCGTTTTGAATTCTTCTTGAACAATCGAGAACGCTTCTTGTGGATCGGTCACAGGTTCTAGCTGTAAAGTCGTGGCAATATCGGTCCCCGTATAGCGCGCAGCCGAGATTTGGGCATCACCATTTAACATGGCTTGATGGTTAATCGTCGTGGTTCCTAAATTATTAATAATGGTCGTATCTTTATCGGTATAATGTTCAATCATTTCAGCAACTAAACTTCCTAAAATTTGACTCTCAGTTGTAATACCGCCCGTAATCGAAATCGTATTTTTATCCGAGCTTGTTTTTAAACCGGGTAGGGAACAAGCGGCTAGGAAAAGCATTACACTAAGAAGTAAACTGTATTTCATTACTCGTTTCATTCATTCTCCACCTTTCTTAATGCAGAAGGAGTTAATTTGTATTCTAATTTCCCTAATAAAAAGTCTGCCAGTAAGGCTAAAATCGTCACGGGAATGGTTCCCGCAAAAATAAGACTAGGTTGATAGTTATCAAGTCCACTAAAAATCAGAACTCCTAATCCACCGGCGCCAATGTAAGACGCAAGACTGGCCCAAGCAATGACATAAACGGCTCCTAAACGAATACCCGCCATAATGGTAGGCAAAGCTAAGGGTAATTCGACTTGAATAATTGACTGAACAGGCGTCATTCCCATTCCTTTCGCCACATCTAGATAATGAGCGTCCACATTTTTTAAGCCAATATACGTATTACGTAAAATCGGTAATAACGAATAAATAAAGAGGGCGACAATCGCAGGGAAACGACCAATTCCTAGAAAAGGAATCATTAATGTTAATAGGGCCAACGAAGGAATCGTCTGCAAGGCACTCGTGATTCCCAGGACGATATTCGCGAGTTTAGGCGTACGTGTCAGTAACACCCCGAGTGGAACCGCAACGATTGCGCCTAACGCCAGCGAAACAAATGAAATATAAAGATGTTGGAAGATGGCGGTGACGAGTTGGTCACCATACAGTTGAAAGAAAGTCATAGACTAAACCCCCTTAATTTCATCGGGATTAAAGGATTCTACGGCATCTGTAATCGTTTCTTCTTCCCCGAATACGACATCATACACAATATCAACTAAGGATGCGCGTGTCAGAATCCCGACCACACGCTTTTGGTCATCGACAACAGGAACATATTTCAATCCTTGTTTTAAGATTCGTTGCAGGGTATTACGCAAGAGAGCATTTTCTTTTACATAAAACACTTCTGTTTGTAAGACATCACCGACACTACTCAATAATCCACGGTTTTTATTAATGGATTCAATATCAATAAAGCCTTTCAAGATTCCTTGATTATCCGTGACTAATAACGTATCGACCCGTTTTTCACGCATGAGACGTAGTGCTTCTTGCAAGGATTTTTCAGTCGTGATGGTAATCGCAGTATTTAGCATGACGTCTTTGACTTGTGTTTTATCAGGTTTCGCTTGTAAAAGACGATCTTCTCCGATAAGTTCTTCCACGAATTTATTCGCAGGATTGCGTAAAATATTTTCAGGGGTATCAAATTGCACCACTTTCCCCTCACTCATAATCGCGATTCGATTGGCCAATTTTAAGGCCTCATCCATATCATGCGTGACAAAGACAATGGTTTTGCCTAAGCGTTCTTGTAAATCTTTGACTAAATCTTGGAGTGAGTCGCGGGTGATTGGATCGAGCGCTCCGAAAGGCTCATCCATTAAAATAATATCTTGATCCGCTGCTAGTGCTCGTACCACACCAATTCGTTGTTGTTGACCGCCTGAAAGTTCGCTAGGGTAGCGATCTAACATTTCGCGCGGTAATTCGACAAGGTCAATCATTTTTTCAGCCGTTGTTTGTTGCTTTTGTTGATCAACTTTCAATAATTTTTGAACAAGCGTAATATTTTCACGAATGGTCATATGCGGCATTAACCCGATACTTTGAATCACATAACCAATTTTACGACGGAGTTCTACCGCGTTTAATTTTTGGATGTCTTGTCCATCGATGAGAATTTTTCCTTTCGTCGGCTCCGTCATGCGATTAATCATGCGCATGGACGTCGTTTTATCACTACCACTTGTACCGATAAAACAAATAAATTCTCCTTTTTCAAATGACAAGTTCACATCTTCGACAGCCACTTTGCCACCTTTATAAATTTTTGATACGTGTTGGAATTCGATCAAGTTATCCACCTCTATCTTTCTTCTTTTTTGTACTCGCTGGTATAAGTGTGCCAAAAAAAAGAGGGATTGACAAATAATGTGTCTGAAAACAGTACGAAAAAGAGTGCTAAATCAACCTTTTTCGTCGATTAATGAAAAATAAAAAATGGATTCAATCCCTTATGTGACATACGATAGCGAAATGTAACTATTTCTTAAAATTAAAATTTAATGAGAATTTTCAGCAACTAGTGAAAATTGAGGTGAAAAAGCCTTTTTCGCTCGTAAACAAAGGGACAAGAGTTTTCTAAATCAGCAAAGAATGTTAGAATGAGAAGGACTAATTTGGATAAAGAAAAGAGTGGAAAAATGTTAACAACGGAAGATTTTAATTTTGATTTACCAGAAGAATTGATTGCGCAAACGCCGTTAAAGGATCGAACCAGTTCGCGCTTATTAGTGTTGGATTCAAAAACGGGTGCAATGGCGGATCATCATTTCTATGATATTATCGATGAGCTTGAAGCAGGCGATGCCCTTGTAATGAATGATACGCGTG
>Ga0194136_1001745_pt1 | contig 10773 bp, 8 predicted proteins | sample TARM_MetaG_T3A_1_FD_134023 | JGI IMG/M metagenome (GOLD analysis project Ga0194136, IMG submission 134023) | Freshwater microbial communities from Pennsylvania, USA, analyzing microbe dynamics in response to fracking - TARM_MetaG_T3A_14 (version 2) | ecosystem: Environmental > Aquatic >...
CACGGATTGGTTTATCAGTTTTGCCCATCTGGGTAGAGGAGATAGTGCGCGGGCGATTGCAGCCGCCCCGTTGCTGCTGCTGGTTCAACTGGTGATGCTGCCGCTGTATGTCTGGTGGTTGATGGGCGATCTGGCCATCGAACTGACAGCCGACAGCCACCTGCTGGCGGCCTTCTCTGGCCTGATTGTCACCCCCCTGATACTGGCCTGGCTGACCGAACGGGTGGCCGAGCGACACATCGTCATCGAGGAAGTCGTCGATGGGATGAGCTGGCTCCCCATCCCCCTGCTGGCACTGGTGGTGTTCTTGATTGCCGGCTCCCAGGTCAGCCTGGTGGTCGACAGCGGCATGCTACTGTGGCGGGTTGTAGCGGTTTTCGTGCTCTACCTGGTGGTCGCGGCGACCCTCGGCAAGCTGTTGAGCCAGGCGTTCCGGCTTCCTGCTGCCACGGGCCGCACGCTCACCTTCAGTCTCGGCACACGCAACTCCTTCGTCATGCTGCCATTGGCACTCTCCTTGCCTGAGGCCTGGAGCGCAGCGGTCGTGGTGATCGTTCTGCAGTCGCTGGTGGAACTGCTCGGGATGGTGGCCTTTCTGCGCTGGGTGCCGACTCTTCTGATCAAATAACGCTCAATATCGAATTGAAAATCAAATGATCATGGCAACAGCAAAGTCTTCCCTCGGCCGGACTTGACAGGGCTTGGTACCTGTTCTGGCCATCCAGTGCTTGACGATGGGCATCGGCGATGTAGCCTTAATCAGGCAAGCACCGCCGATGGCGGCCCGGTGGTCTCGACCGGCACCAACTGAGACAACCCCGGCATCCAGGCGTTTCAAGGGTGCGCCGCTTGGCGGTACGCCACCTCCCAAGGCCTCGCGCATCCCGAAACGAGGCCGCCCTCCCGGGGTGGATGCAGCACCTCTTCCTCGGCACTCATGTGCCATCACCCACCAGGGGATCCACTTTCCCCGGTGGGGAAGGTGTGTCCCCTGTGTGCATTACCGCAGGAGATACACCATGAAATCCTACGATATGTCGTCTCTGGCTCGTGACCACGGCTTTGTGGGCAAGGTGCGCATTAGCGAGCGTGTCATGGATGACTGCATGTATGTCGCAGAGCACGTGGTCTCGGAGCATGGGGTCTCTCCCATCGAACGATTCCAGCTGCTGCTGCAAAACGTGGCCAGCCAACTGTGCGGGTACCCGGCAGGGACCCAGGCGGTGCGGCTGACTCACCATCGCATCCCGCCCAGCGGGAACCCCCATCAGCCTCTGGCTCTCGAGCTCGAGGCCCTCGTGGTGCAGAACGACCGCCAGCACGGAGACTACCTGCTGGTGGCTCGCCACGACGAGCTGAACCACGCGCTGCTCGCCGCAGCGTAACCCTTCCTCACTATCCACCCCGACCGGGACATCGCTCCCGGAGGGGGCGGTCTCGGTCATGTCCGGAGGTTCTGGTCATGACACACACTTCAGCAGCTGCCCTCCCGGCAGATTCTCGCTACTCCCCATCCAACGCGTCTCAGCTGTTCGTGTGCGACAGCGACGGCAACTACCTGGCAGCCCCCGATGACCGCGTCATCGATGCGGCACGCCAGGTGGTGGAGCGCTTCGTTTCCAAGGGCATGAAGCTCAATACGCCCAATCGGGTACGTGAGTTTCTGTGGCTCAAGCTGGCCGGCTACGACCACGAGGTGTTCGGTGCCATCTTTATGGACACCCAGCACCGCGTGATCGAGTTCAGCGAGCTGTTCCACGGCACCCTCGACTCCGCCTCGGTCTATCCGCGGGAGGTGGTGAAGGCGGCGCTGCACCACAACGCTGGTGCAGTGATCTTCACCCACAACCACCCCAGCGGGGAGCCCGACCCGAGCGATGCGGACCGACGCATCACCCAGCGCCTTAAAGAGGCACTGGGTCTGATCGAAGTTCGCGTGCTCGACCACATCGTGGTCGGCGGTTCGGACTCGGTCTCCTTCGCCGAGCGGGGCTACCTCTGACACCTCGGGCCCTTGCCCGAGGCCGCTTGGACGGGGCCGGCACTGCTGGCCCCGTCCACTCTTCTTGCATCCTGTCGAACAGGAGTCTGGTGATGATCAAGATTCCCGGACGGCTCACCGTCCGCACCATTCATGGGCGCAACGGCCCCTTCAATGTGGGCCGGCTGGCGGCCTCGATCGGCGAGTTCGTCATCAAGGACCCACAGCTGGATCAGTTCAGCGAAGGGGTGTTTGAGGGCGAGTTTTTGCTGCTCGAGATTCGACCGGCGAGCTACTTCGCCGGTGGCCGGCTGGTCGTGGAGGTCCGCGCCAAGGTCGGCGAGATGCTGCTGACCGAGGACGGCATGCTGGTGACCCAGCATGGCCCACGCTTCGACTCCGCGGAGATGGATCCGCTGGAGGAGGAGGCCGCTCCCGCGCCTCCTGCCCCATCCATGTCTGGACCGGGCGAGCCGATGGCGCCACCTGCGCCGCCGCCTCAGGTTGATGCTGGTGAGGGACCAGGGCCGCAAGCCCCGGAGACCCACGCCGCTGGCCAGGAAGCCAATCCCGACGCCGAGCTCTTCGGCCTGCTCTGGCCCCTGGGGCAGAGCGTCAAGCTCGACCCCACCGTGGACCGAGCGCTGTTCCGCCGTCAGGTGAGTCGATTGAAGGAACTGGGCTACCAGTTCCAGGCACCGACGCAGACCTGGCAAGCCGCTGCCTGAGGCAGCCACTCCCCACCGGGGCATCTCGATGCCCTGGGCTCGGGATGTCCCCATCGATCTTCGCTAACCGATGGAGACCCTCATGCCCGAGCTCTACACCCTCGATGAGTGCCTGGACCTGTACGCCGACGCGTTCTGCCTTGGCCGGCAGCGTGAGTGCCTGTTTCTCTCCCTGTGGGGGCGGGATACGGCGCTCCAGGAGCTGCTGGCCAGGCTGACGCTACCAGCGGCAGACAATGGTCTGGATACCCTGCACCTCTGCCAGGGCGAGACTCGCCACCCCATGGTCTTTGGCGACATGGACCGCTACTCCCGGCGCTCCGCCCGGCTGCGGCAGACGCGCTTCGGCACCCTAGTGCACGTGTGGCTCTTCGACCAGCGTTGCATTACACCGGATCGCGCCAACCTGCACAGCATCGCCCTGCTCGACGACGAGGAGGGTACCTACCCGGTGGATGACCAGCTGTGGCCTCGTGTGCGGGAGCTCTGCCCGCTGCCCCTGCTGGATCACTGGCGGGCGCCGGTGATGACGCTGCTGCATGCCCAGCATGCGGTGCTGCCGGCCCCGTTCTCACAGGGGCCGATCCAGGCCTGGGAGATCTCACTCGATGAGAACGACCTGGCCCCACGCCTCAGCGGCATGATCCGCGCCGGCGTGCTCACCCCCGAGCCCTGAGCTCTTGCTCCACCGCGGTGCGGCCGTTCTGGCCGCGCCTACCACACCCAACCGACAGGAGGTGTCGCATGGCACTGATGTTTCAGCGCATTGCGCGCAACTTCGCCAGGAATGGCTACTTCCCCACGGACGAGGCGTCGCTCGAGCGGGTGCTTCAGGCGCTCAGCCCGGCGAGCGCCGGCCGGATGCGAGTGCTCGATCCCTGTGCGGGGGAGGGCGCTGCCATCGCCGAGCTGGCCCATCACCTGGGGCGCGAACGCGTTCAGGCCTGCGGCGTGGAGTATCACGCCGAGCGGGCCGCCTCGATGCATGACCTGGTGGATAATGGCCTGCAGGGCGACCTGATGGACACGGTGATCTCACCGCGCAGCATGGGCTGCCTGTGGCTCAATCCGCCCTACGGCGATCTGCTGGCCGACCACGCCGGCTATGACCTCTACCAAGGCAAGGGGCGCAGGCGCCTGGAGAAGCTGTTCTACCAGCGCACCATCGGCACCCTGCAATATGGGGGCGTGATGGTGCTGATCGTTCCCGACTACGCCCTGGACAAGGAGCTGACCGGCTGGCTGGTCAACCACTTCACCGAGCTGCGGGTCTTCCGCGCTGCCGTGGATGACTTCCAGCAGGTCGTGATCCTGGGCCGCCGGGTGCGACGCCGTGAGGTGGAGCGCCGTCAGGAGGCCAAGGCCATGCGCGCCCATTTGCTGCGCGTGGGGAGCAAGGAGGTCACGCCCGAGGTGATTCCGGAGGTGTGGCCCTTCGAGCCCTATGTGGTACCGGCGGCTCAGGGCGAGCTGCGCCACTTCTATCGCGTGTCGCTCGATGCCGAGCAGCTGGCCGATGAGGTCGTGGGGCTGCAGGGGCTCTGGCCCGAGGCGGGCAGCGTGTTCGGGAAGACCGGCCTTTCGCCGCGTCCCCCGGTGCGCCGACTCTCCTCCTGGCATCTGGCCCTGTCGCTGGCGGCCGGGGCGATTTCCGGCGTGGTGACGGCGCCCAACGGCCGCTGCCTGGTGGTCAAAGGCAACACCCACAAGGATAAGGTCGCCAAGACCGAGTTCACCGAGCGGGAGGACGGTTCCATCACCGAGACCCGCATGCTCACCGACCGCTTCGTGCCGGTGATCCGCGCCTGGGAGATGACGCCAGATTCGTCTCACTTTGGGCAGCTGCTGACCATTACCTCGACGCCGGCGGCCAACGACGGCGAGCAGGAGGAGGGTGGCAAGGCGGAAGACGCCGAGGCAGGCGATGTGCCTGCGCCGCTCAACCGGGTCGCCGAGCGTGCCGCGAGGCCGGATCCACGACACTTCGATGTAGGGCGCGTGGTGATGACTCGGGCCGTCAACGAGCTGGTGGAGCGAGGCGAGGTCTCGCCCATGGCGCTGCTCCGACGACACGTCACCGGCGACTGGGGGGACGTGCCGGAGGAGGACCGTCAAAGCAACGAGCAGGCCCTGGTTCACGGTGACAGGCTGCTCTCGTCCTACCGGATCGGTGAGTCACTCACGGTCTGGATCATCACCGAGGCGGATCGCAGCGCTACCACGCTGCTGCTGCCAGAGGACTACTGACCGGCGCCCCAAGGCGCCATTCCCCACGGCGGGTCTTTCCAACCCGCCAGGGGAGGGGAGTGCCCGCCTTTTTCTTGTGCACAAGGAGACGGACATGAACGATATCACTCAGCTGCCGGCGCCGGCCGGCATGGCGCAGTCTGGCGAGGTCTTCGGGCCTCAGGTGGACCTCAACGCCTTCGTGGAGGAGTTTGGCGATGGCCTGCTGGCCTCGCTCAACCGCTCCCATCCCCCGGTCTATGACGGCGAGGCCAACCCTCGTCGCCAGGCCGTGATGGCGGCCCTCAAGCGGGCGCCTTTCCCCGAGCAGGCCGAGGTGGTCCAGGCCATCTCGGCGCTGCTGCTCGACCGACATGAGCCGGCGGGCATCATCAACGCCGAGATGGGCACCGGCAAGACCATGATGGCCATCGCCACCGCGGCGGTCTGTCACGGCGAAGGCGATCGGCGGTTCCTGGTAATCGCGCCGCCTCACTTGGTCTACAAGTGGCGGCGGGAGATCCTGGAGACCGTCGATCAGGCCAGGGTCTGGGTGCTGAACGGCCCGGATACCCTTGTCAAGCTGCTCAAGCTCCGTGAGGCCCTGGGTCAGCCGTCCGATGGGCGGCCGGAGTTCTTCATCCTAGGGCGCGTGCGCATGCGCATGGGCTTCCACTGGCGACCCGCTCCGGCACGCAAGCGCGTGCCGGGCGGCGAGTTGGCGGCCTGCCCCCAGTGCGGCGGCACGGTGATTGACAGCGACAACGAAGTGGTATCGCTGTCGCAGTTTCTCCGTGAGGAGCGACGGCACAAGTGCCGGCACTGTCACAGCCCACTCTGGACGCTGATGCGGCCACAACGGGCGACGGGCAGCCTGCAGCGCGAGCTTGTACTCAAGGCGCTGCGCAAGCTGCCCACCATCGGCAAGGTCTCGTCAGAGCGCCTGGTGCAGCAGTTTGGCGAGGAGTTCCTGGCCACGCTGCTGGGCGACAACATCCACGAGTTCATCAACCTCATGGATGAGAACGGGGAGCTGGTGTTCTCCGACCGGCAGGCGGCCCGCATGGAGCGGGCCATGGCCACGATGGAGTTCGGCTTCGGTGAAGGAGGCTATCAGCCGACCGAATTCATCAAGCGGCAGCTGCCGGATCACACCTTCGATCTGCTGATCGTGGACGAAGGGCATGAGTACAAGAACGCCGGGTCGGCCCAGGGCCAGGCCATGGGCGTGCTGGCAGCCAAGGCGCGCAAGTCGCTGCTGCTGACCGGCACCCTGATGGGCGGTTATGCCGACGATCTGTTCCACCTGCTGTTCCGCATCCTCACGCCGAAGATGCTTGAGGACGGGTATCGCCCCAACGGGCGCGGATCGATGGGGCCTGCGGCCATGTCGTTCCTGCGTGATCATGGGGTGCTGAAGGACATCTACACCGAGCGCGATGGCGATTCGCACAAGACAGCGCGAGGCAATAAGCTGTCGGTGCGCACCGTCAAGGCCCCGGGCTTCGGCCCCAAGGGGATCATGCGCTACGTGCTGCCCTTCACCGTCTTCCTCAAGCTCAAGGACATCGGTGGCAATGTACTGCCGCCCTACGATGAAGACTTCATCGAGGTGCCGATGGACGACGAGCAGGCCTTTGCCTATCGGCGGCTCGAGGGTCAACTGACCACCGAGCTCAGACAGGCGCTGGCACGCAAGGACACCACCCTGCTGGGCGTGGTGCTCAATGCGCTGCTGGCCTGGCCGGATTGCTGCTTCCGACCGGAGACGGTCAAGCATCCGCGCTCGGGCAGCCTGCTGGCATTCGTGCAGAGCCTCTATAGCGAGCAGCAGCCGATGCCCAAGGAGCGGGAGCTGGTGGAGATCTGCCAGCGAGAGAAGGCCGAGGGTCGCAAGGTACTGGTCTACACGACCTACACCGGCAAACGTGATACCAGCAGCCGACTCAAGGCGGTGCTCACTCAGGCCGGCTTCAAGGTCGCGGTGCTGCGCTCCAGCGTGGAGACCCAACGGCGCGAGGACTGGATTGCCGATCAGGTCGACCGTGGTGTCGACGTGCTGATCACCAATCCGGACCTGGTGAAGACCGGGCTCGACCTGCTGGACTTTCCCACCATCGTCTTCATGCAGACGGGCTGGAACGTCTACACCCTGCAGCAGGCCGCCCGCCGTTCCTGGCGGATCGGTCAGCGGCAGCCAGTGAAGGTGCTCTACCTCGGCTATGCCGGATCGTCACAGATCGCCTGCCTGTCGCTGATGGCCAGGAAGATCGCCGTGGCGCAGAGCACGTCGGGAGACGTGCCCGAGTCGGGCCTGGATGCCCTCAATACGGACGGTGACTCCGTGGAGATGGCCTTGGCCCGGCAGCTGGTCAGTTGATACTCACCTTACTTAGCCCCTCTACGGAGGGGTTTTTTTGTTACCTGTGAGGGGTTCATAGACTTTGGTTGTAATCCAGAGCCTATGTCCGGTGAAGATGAAGATTACGTCATTTTAAATATTCCTGAAATACGATATGGGTATAATAAATGCAACTGGTTATCATCAGCATGTATGTCATGTGACATGACTTGGGCACGGATTGCCCGGTCGAAACCTCTCTCATCGCAGTTAACGTTTCTTCTGGCTCCTGAGAGGAGTCAAGTGTGTGATGCATGGAAAGTGTCACCTGGAGCGAGAATTGTTGAATCTCAGTTTTCTACGCGGCCGGCGTAGCTTGCCTGATACCGCTCAGGATCAGTGTGATCCCAGTTGGGAAGTTCCACGCACAGGAGTGGAGCTGCTGGCGACGCCATATCGACAGCAGCTGCTCAAAGCCATTCATGAAAGCACCTCGCTGACATCACCCGTGTTCGAGGCCTACGTCAAGGAGCCTTTACAGAGGTACGCTGAGCGTGTACAGCGGCTCCCAGCCTCAGAGTCTCATCACCACAGTTACCCGGGTGGCATGCTCGATCATGGGCTCGAGACCTGTGTGTTCGGGCTGAGACTGCGCCGACAACACCTGCTACCACCAAAAGCGTCCCCTGAGATGCAATCTTCGACCGGGGAGCTGTGGAGCGTCGCGATTATCTATGCCTGCCTGCTTCATGATATTGCCAAAGTCATCGTCGACGTCGATATCTACCTGAAATCTGGCCGCAGGTGGTGCCTCTGGGAAGGCGTGATTCCCGATGAGTATCGTTTTCGGTATGTCAAAGGGCGCGACTACTTCCTACACTCCGCTACCAACCTACTGCTGTGCAAGGAGGTGGTTGGCAACTCTGCCCTCGAGTGGCTGAGAAGCCAGCCGCAACTGTTTGGCCTGGTAATGTATACCATCAGCGGCCACTCTGAGCGCTCCGGCGTTGTCGGTGAAATCGTCAATCAGGCGGATCGAGCCAGTGTTGCCAAATCGCTAGGTGGGAAGGTCTTCAATGTTGAGAAAGCCCCCAGGGACTCCCTGCAGAGCAAGCTGAGGGGGGCAATCCGACACATTGTCAAACAAAAGATTAAGCTCAATGAAAAAGGGGCGCAGGGATTTGTCACCTCAGAAGCGCTGTGGCTGGTCACTCCTCTGGTACCCCGTGAGATAAAGAGTTACTTACTTTCCCATGGCATCGGGGGCGTGCCATCCAACGAGACTCGCCTCTACGATGAAATGCAGTCCCATGGACTGATTATGGAAAACCAGGAGGGGCGATCGGTATGGAAGTGCCGAGTTGAGCTGGGTGAATGGAGTGCTGAGCTCTCCATGGTGAAAGTCCATAAATCACTCGTTTGGAGTGGCGAGGAGGTTGCTGAAGAGTTTTCTGGCAGTGTTCAGGCCCTTGAGGGTAGCCAGGATCAGCAAGAAGAGCCTTCAACAACACCTCCAGACGAAGTTTCTGGAGCGCAATCACATGAATCTGATGAGGAAAAGTACCTGCCGGATGATCTGGAAGCATCCATCCTCGCTATCGCGGGAGGGAGCAAGGAGGAGCCACCGGCTCCAGATGAAAAGTCAGAGGGGGAGGGCAGTAACGAAAAAGTGGGCCCCGAGGCGGGCTCACCAGGGGAGGCTTTCCTGGAGTGGATGAGGAGTGGGCTCAGCTCTCACAAGGTATTGATGAATGACTCGAAGGCCCTGGTGCATACAGTAGATGGAAAGCTGTTTATTGTGAGTCCCAAGGTGTTCAAGCGCTACTGTCAGGAGGTTAGTGGAGAGGAGGGAGAGTGGAAGTCAGTTCAGGATTCATTCCAGAAGCTGAAGCTGCACAAGAAGAATAAGGATGGTGGAAGTTTTCACAAGGTGAAGGTGGTCGGTCCAAACAAGAAGTCGAGCACCCTTTGTGGTTATCTTGTGGATAAGGATGACCTGATGGAGGAGGGTAAGGAGGTTTTTGATAACCCCTTTATTGACCTGGTTGATGGGAACCCCGAAGAATGAAAACATTTACCTTTGACGACTTATTGCAATCCTATTTTTCTGAGCGCTGGCTAACGGAGCGGAGCAGAACTTCATATTTTGTTCCTGTAAAGCTTTTGCGGCGTTTCGTTGGTCAGGATAAGCTTCCTGAAGAAGTGACTCGTGATGATGTCAGGCAATGGAGAGACTTCTGCTTCTCTGAGACGGGGAGAAACCTTGCGCACTCTAGTTGGAATAACTACTGCCGTCATAACAGAATCCTCTTCAAGCATGCGATAGATCATGCCCTGATTCCTATCTCCTCGAATCCGTTTGCCAAGATGGAAGTGAGCTCCCCGAAGAAGAGGAAAAAGACCCTGAGTAAGCGCCAGGTTGAGATGGCCAGGGAAGCGATTGACCTGCATAAGAAAATAGAGCGTTACCGAAAAACTCCATCGGTGCTTCATCCTGTCTGGTTCTGGGAGGTGGTATTTGAAACGTTCTACCATACGGGAATCCGGCTGACTCAACTACTGCTGATGAAGCCAGAAGATATTGACTTGAAGTCGCGCGTGCTCACAGCTACCTGGCAGGGTGCAAAGAATAACCGCGAACACTTTGTTCCGATATCCAATGCTCTTTACCCGCACCTGGAGAACCTGATGAACTCGGCAAGGATGGTGGGGATCAAGCGTGGTGAGCAGATCTTCAACGTCAACCGGTTCAGCGTGCGGCACCGAATGGAGATGATGGACTCCTGGCAGGTGGAGAGCTTCTATCAAAAGCTTTCCCAGATTTGCGGCTATCAGATGAGCCCGCACCGATTCCGTCATACGTTGGGCACTGAGCTGATGAAGGAGCCAGACCGCAACCTGCACATCGTCAAGGCGCTGCTTGGCCACAGCAACATCAGCACGACGCTTGAGTACGTCGAGGTCGACCTCGGCAGCCTGCGCAGCGCCATCGAAGGGCGTGTTTAGGCTCAGCGGCGCTCGAGCGCAAATCTGACCATGACCCACCTGCGGTGCCAGGGGCTGGTTTTAATGCCCCGGCACCGCTTTTGCCGTCCTCATGGGGCTTTCCCCTCGGCTGCTGGCCCGCCTCCTACCATCGTCTGAATTAGACTGCCCTCATGCAGGTTGACAGCTGGCCCCCCCGTGCTCTTCAATAGCTACTTGATGATGCCGTGTGATGCTGATGATGGAGCCTGCCCTCAGGCCACCTCTGTAAGCATTCCACGAAGATTTCTACACGTCGCAACGTGTTGATTTTTTGAGAATTTTTGGTGGTGTGACTTGTAATCAGTAGGTCCCGGGTTCGACTCCTGGTGCCGGCACCATTGCAAACTGTACGCGAAATCAGCAGCTTAGAGCGATACCCTGACCGCCCGCGAGGCGGTTTTTTGTTGCTTGGGCGGCGGCCTCGCCGGCCTTGAAACCCGCCTGTGCCACCCCGATATTTCCTGTCGCGA
>Ga0194136_1001752_pt1 | contig 10748 bp, 10 predicted proteins | sample TARM_MetaG_T3A_1_FD_134023 | JGI IMG/M metagenome (GOLD analysis project Ga0194136, IMG submission 134023) | Freshwater microbial communities from Pennsylvania, USA, analyzing microbe dynamics in response to fracking - TARM_MetaG_T3A_14 (version 2) | ecosystem: Environmental > Aquatic >...
CTAGGTCATAACCAAGAGGATATAATTAAGGGATTATGCGATGCCTTAGTTAGAAACTTTTTAAATAATTTAGGTAAAGGAAAAGAGATAGTTGGACCTATAGTATTCCAGGGTGGAGTTGCTGCTAACATAGGAATTAAAAAGTCCTTTGAGGAAGCCCTGGGTCAAGAGGTGTTAGTTCCTCCTCACCATGATGTAATGGGAGCAATAGGTTGTTGTTTATTAGCTAGAGAGCACGCAGCTAAGGGACATGTTACTGAGTTCAAAGGATTTGATATTATTAACTCTGGATATATTGTAAAGGGAATAGAATGTCAAGATTGTGCTAACCTCTGTGAAGTTATAGAGATAGTACAAGATGGACAAATTATGGCGAGATGGGGAGACAAATGTGGCAAGTGGAATAGTTTGGTAACCAAAGAGAAGTTAGCTTAAATAAAGGACAGGTTATTATTTAATAAGGCAAGGGTAGATAGGAGGTTAATACTATCTACCCTATTTACATTTCACATGGCAATTGGGTAACTGCAACATATATACGAAATTATAATATACCGAATTGTCCAAGGAAATGATAATAAATATAAATTATTGTATAAGAAAATAGGTATGATAAAAATATTAAGTACCCTTCCATCCACTAGAAGTTGCTGCAATAAGAAGAAAGAAAAGAAATAAAAAAAGAGAGAATGATATTTCCTTAAGAAATAACAAACTCTCTTTTGAATTTTATATTACGAATATACTTGTAAATGATTAATTACTTATTTATTTTCGTTTAGTTTTTTAAGTAACTCGTCTAAGTCGATTCCATGTACGCCTGCAGCTTGAGCTAAAGTTTCCATTTGAGATCCTGGGCAACCTAAGCATCCCATTCCAAAAGCCATTAAAATACCAGCAGCATTAGGATTCATTCTAAGTATATCTGAAATTAAAGTATCCTTAGTAATTTGCATATCATTCGCCTCCTATCTTATACAAAACTCATAAACATTATATGGTAATATTAGTATACCCTAGTATTATTAAATGTCAAATGATAAATATCACATTTTACTAAATACCTAATTCTTTTCTCTTTTTCTCAATATGATCTACATAGATTTTGATTGTTTTTTCTGCATCTAATTCAACCATTAATTTTCCTAATCCTAGGGACTCCGTGGTTTCAGTTAGGGTTTTCACTACTACATCACTACCTGTTACAGATGGAACTGGAGCAACGTGAACTAACCAACCTAATGCAATCGCCGTACAGGCATCTGCAACAGCTTTTTGCTCTAAATATTCAGGAGCGCCTATAACTAGTGGAAGTTTATTTGTATCCACATTTAAGGCATCAGCTAACTCCATAGCAGTATGCGTCATTTTACCGATATCAACACATGCTCCATATGAAAGTACTGGTGGAATGCCAAGTTGTTTACAAACTGCTTTAAGACCTTCTCCGGCTTCCTCTGCAGCTGAAGGGTGAGTTAATCCAGTATATTCCATAACTGAAGAAGTACAACCACCTGAAAGTACTAATATATTATTTTCGATTAATCCCTTAGTAATTTTAAATATATTGCTTCCACCTTGGCCATATCTAGCAGTAGTACAACCAACTATTGTTGCTATACCACGGATATTTCCATTAGCAATTTGCTCAATTAACGGATCAAAACTACCTCCCAAGGCTTCACGGATTGACTCAGTACTAAATCCAACCATACACTCAGAAGTATATTCTGGTATATATACTTCACGGTTTTCAGCTCTTCTTGTTTTGAAAGCGTCAATTGCCATGTTTAATACTTTTTCAGCCTGTTCATTCATTTTTTCTGGTACGAAATCTAGAGTTTCTGTTCCCTGAAGTTTAATAACTGGATGAGTACTGACCAATTTAGTTCCAAATCTTTTTGCATAGATTGGAAGTGTTGGTACTGTACAGTTATAATCAAACATAAATAGATCGATTACTCCTGTTGCTAATAAATATTCCTCAGATAACCATTCGCCCTCTTGACCGCCATAAGCTCTCATACTTTGAGTTCCAGAATAGTTAAGTAACTGTTGACCTTCACAAACATGGCCGAATACTTGAATACCATTAGCACCAGCTTGTCTTGCCTTTTCTTGCCATTCATCAGAGGATGCCATTTCGATCGCTACATGGGCTAGAAGTGGCATATGGCCATTAGTAATGATATTAATCATGTCTGGACTAAGTAAGCCCATATTCTGTTTTTGCATAGTGATTTTCTGAGTTCCCATTAAGATCTCTTGAAGTATATTTAGTGCAAACAAACCCTGATATTCGTTAGCAACACCTAGACGAACAGAATTTAATAAAAAATCAATAGGGTCTGAAGTGAAGTTGGTCATACATTTAGTTTGACTTTGTGCAACCTCACTATATCCACCACCAGGGAATAAGCCTAGACTTCTCCATAGTTCTTTTCTTTTTGTAGGTGCAAATAACTCAACCATCTTAGACTCATCGTGGGCAGGTCTATGAATATCATCAATAACCCATTGGGCAAACTCTGCAGCCAGTTTTTCGATTGGTTGACTGGAATTTAGTCCTGCCATTTCAGCATACTTTTTCAACTTTTCTGCATCTCTAATTTTAAGTCCACCCTCTGGATGTTCTCCAGCTGCTTTTAAAGTTCTTGCTGCTTGGTGGGCATGAAATATATTTGCAGAGGTACCTATTGTTACATGTCTATAGGTGAAGTTTCTTGCTACCATTGTATGGGCATCAACCCCACAAACACCCCTAGGTGCCTTCGGGTGTATACGGCATGGCCCATTAGCACAAAGCTGACAAGAAAGTCCCTCAACACAGAAACGACATTGGGGTTGTTGCTCTGAAAAACGATCAAAAACATTTGTTAATGTAGAGTTATGTACTACTTGATACATCTCTCTCATGGCTGGGTCAACGATAACATTCAAAGGATAACCCTCTGAACTTTGGTCATCCACTTTAATATGATCTCTTTGCCATTTATGTACATCACCTGGGGCTGGGGATTTTTTGATGTTTTTGTAGTTTATTTCTACCTTACTATGGATGTCCTCATGAAATTGTGGATCATTTGTCCCGCTTATGCCTGTAACATCAGCTTTTAAACTAACCTTACCTTTACCTATGGTATTAGTGCTGTTCCCTAAATTCTCTTTAGTATAATCGGACATAGTATAACCTCCATCTAAAAAATTTTACATTCAAATATAGGATTTACTAATAAATCAAATATATACAAATAACAATTTAAAAAAATAACAGAAAAATGATATAATGACTAAATAGATGGTTAGAAAAGAGGTCGAATATGAAAAAAACTACTGGTGAATATTTAAAAAGAGTCCCTGTTTTCAGTGGACTTAATGAAATTGATTTAGAAAAAATAAGTGGAATATCTATATATAAAAAGTATTCAAAGGGGACAGTCCTATTTATGGAGGGCGATCCAGGTGAGGCTTTCTATTTCGTTCAAAGTGGTAAAGTGAAAATCTATAAAACTGCTCTCGATGGAAGGGAACATATTTTTACCATTATCAATGAAGGCGGAGTTTTTGCAGAGGTAACTCTATTTAATAGTACATCTTATCCCGCTTCAGCAGAGGTTATAGAGGATTCGGAAATTGGTATGATTAAAAATAGTGATTTAGAAAATTTAATTAAACAAAATGCGGACATAGCCCTGCAAATTATAAAAATATTTAGTAAGAAGCTATTCCAATCCCAACAGAAAGTAAAAGAACTTGCACTAGGGGATACCTATGGAAGGACTGCCCTAACAATTCTTAAACTTGCTAGGGAACAAGGTATAGAAACTGCAGAAGGCGTTCAGCTTAAATTAGATTTATCAAGGCAAGATTTAGCTAACATGATAGGCACAGCTAGGGAAACCGTGAGTAGAGCACTGAGTCAATTTAAGAAAGATGGATTGATTGATATTAAGGGTAAGAAAATGATTATAAAAGATATAGAACAACTAGAGGAATGGGTTAATTAACACTTGTAAAAGGAATGAGCTTTGTTTATAGGCTCATTTTTATTTTTTTGCATAATAAGAGTAACTCTGAGGAAAATGAAAAAAATGTAGAAATTTATTGAGTAAAAAGCATTTTGAAGAAGGAATATGACAGTAATTATCGAATAGTAAAAATAAGGCAAAATATGCTAAAAATTATTTTGTTTAAAAGAAGTATAATAAAGGGGTTTTGGTATGGATAACAAATGCTCTGATATAAATACACTACATTTAGAAGAACTTATCAACAATATATCTGATGTAGTTTCATCGAAGGTAGTATTAAATGATAACGAGATTGAAGAAATTCATGTATTATCTTCCAATCGCAGGGGACCTAAGCAAATTTCTAGGGATATACAGTCTGCGCTAAGTGCAAAATTTAACATGATAAATATCGACTATAAAAAAATTAGTGTTGCGCAAATAGAAGACAGATCAAATACTCCGAGTGAGTTCAGATTACAAGTTGAGTCTGTTCAGTTATCCATGACCGGAAATATAACAGAGATAAAAGTTATGCTAGCAAAAGATAATGAGCGGGTAGAGGGAACAGCCAGAGGACTGGGGTCTAAAAATAATAGTTATAGGCTTGTGGCTCAGGCTACAATTGATTGCATACATAAACTTCTGAATATATATGATATTCTATCTGTCGAGGATGTTGAGAAAATATATTTGGCAAAGGAACAGGTTATGATAGTTGCAGTAAGTTATATCTCTAAAAGAACTGAGACCTTAATGACAGGGACAGCAATAATTATTAGGGACGAATATGAAACGATTGTAAAAGCTACTTTAGATGCTATAAATAGAAGGATCAGTAATATACCAAAATTATGTTAATATTTTTAGGTCGGTGTATTTAATTTAAGCGAAGCGATATAGCCTGTTTAACTAGCGAAAAACAGAGCCTTTTACAAGAGGGGGCTGTATAAATGAAAAAGTATGTAGTTAAACCAATGGTTTCATTATTATCACTTGTATTATCTGGTGGCGCATCATTCACATGGGTGTAATATAATAAAAAAACCGACCTAAATTCAATAGAGGGGAAACCAATATGCGAAATCAGTCTATAATACTAAAAAGTTATACAGGGACAATAATTCTAATAGGAAGTATTTTTGTTATACTTGGATTAAGGGATATTTCATTAGTTTCAAAACCTAAAATATTGTTCTTTATTTGCATTAGTATTATAATTGAATCACTTCGAGTAAGGGTTAAGAATAACACTGCTTTTTCAATTAGTTTCACTATCGGACTTACGACTGTATTTATATTCAAATCCTTTGTGGTAGCGTTAATTGCATTTATAACAATGTTAGTTTACATTGATAGAAACAATGGAAAAAGTTATCATTTATTCAATAGTGATAGCTATAAAAGAATATTTAATGGATGTGCCTATGCTGTATCTCTAGCCTGTGCTGTTATGGTATATAATCTTGTGGAAACAAACTTTACTGGGTTAGAGTTTTTTGAATTTAATGTTCCGGGTATTATAGCTACTATTTTTACGTATACAGTAACATATACCACTATCTTTATAGGTCTAATGTGTATAATTGATAATAAAAGCTATAGTGATGCTTTAAGTGAGAATGTTATGGCTATTATTAATATCGTGGCATTATCACCCTTGGGTATTATAATCGCAATAGCATATACACACTATGGTTGGTTCGCAGTTGTAATGTTTTTGGGACCATTGTTAATAGCGAGATATTCTTTTAAATTATATATTGATATGAGAAGTGTATTTTTTGAAACAATCAAGGCCCTATCTAATGCAATGGAAGCAAAGGATGAGTATACCCAGGGACACTCCTATAGGGTTGCACAATACGCTGTAGGAATAGCAACTGAAATGGGGCTTCGAAAAGAGATAATTGAGAAAATAAACACTGCAGCAGTGTTACATGATATAGGAAAAATAGGAATATCTGATTTAATACTTAATAAAACAGATGCCTTAACTGAAGAAGAGTTTATAAACGTTAGGAATCATCCTGAGATTGGTGCTAAAATCTTATTGGAGGTAGACTTTTTAAAGGAAGTTGCAGAAATTATTAAGTATCACCATGAGCGTTATGATGGAAACGGTTATCCTATGAAATTGAAAGGTGAAGAAATTCCGATAGAATCTAGCATATTGTCAGTTGCTGATGCCTATGATGCTATGTCATCAGACCGGGCATATAGACAAGCCATGAATCCTATCACAGCACAGAAAATTATAGCTAAGGAGTCTGGAAAACAGTTTGATCCGAAGGTGGTTAATAGCTTTATTAGTTATATGAAGAAGTATAATATAGAAAAAATAAAAGAAGAAATATTGGAAAACGAGCAGATACACTGTGTAAGCTGATATGCTCGTTAGGTTTAGTGTTTTTACAATAATTAATATTATATTGTTATTCTAAATATAATCACCACCAATAATTAATTCTTTAATTTTTATCTGTGCCTTTAGAGCTTTTCCGAGCTCTTCTTTTAATATATTCCTTTGATTTTGGTCACTACTTATTTCCTTGAAGGAGATATTTAAGGAATACTTTTCGAATAAAGTTCTCCTAACGGCATTTATAATTCCCTTGCCTTTATTTTTTTCCTCGGTAATTAAAATTAGATTGTATTGAATAAATAATGCCATATAGGTATAATCTGGATTATTCAAATCAAAGGGATAAACAAAATCAATGTTATCTTTTAATCTTTCCCAAACCATATCAGGTCCATTGATTGGATCATCCATACACAGTTTGACTGTTTCTTCGTAGGACATATTTAATAAGTCATTAAACATTTTATGCATTTCAGGAGATTCGACGAATGTTGAACTATCTTTATTACTAGGTAAAGTACCTAGAATTGACTCTTTTACTTCTTCTTCAGTAGCTCCCACATTTAATATACTAGTTCTCTCTTTGTTAAAAAGTATTATACCTTTTACTGTCTCTTTTGTTGAAAATTCACGAAAATGAAATGTTACATCATTGTTTTCAATGGTTATATTAACCTCTATGTTCATATACCTATACCTCTCTACATTTAAAATTTACTTTATTTTACTTTAACATATATTTTACGAAAAAAGTTAGCCTTTATACAAAATAGTATAATAATGGTATAATATAAGGTAATAAATAGAATAATTTATTTGTGAAAGCGAGGCTAAATTATGTTAGCTAATGAAACGAAAATTGTACCGAGATATAATGAAACAGATCAAATGGGTGTTATATATCATTCTAATTATTTCGTCTGGTTTGAGGTTGGAAGAACAGATTATTTAAAGAATTTTAGTATGAGTTATAAGGATATGGAAGAAATGGGAGTTATGCTCCCTGTAATCGAGGTTGGTTGTAAATATAAGAGTTCTGCTAAATATGCGGATAACCTAGTTATTAGTACTAATATTGAAAGTCTAACTCCTGTAAGAATAAAGTTCAACTATGTTATAAAAAGAGAAGGTGACAACGTATTCATTGCAGAAGGTTTTACAGAGCATGTGTTTGCAAGTACCCAAAATGGCAAACCAATAAATCTGAAAAAGAGGTACGAGAATTTATATAACTTGTTGGAAAATATCGTAATTGGTGAAGGGAGATAAATGGTATGTGGGTAGAGGCAATAGAAAAGAGGACCTCAATAAGAACGTATGACATAAAACCCTTAGATGATAAGCTTAAGGAGAAAATAATAGATTATTTAAACAATATTCAAGGGCCCTTTGATCAAAAGGTCAGGTTTGTAATGATTAATATAGAAGAATCGCATTCCAATAAGCTTGGTACTTATGGAGTAATAAAAGGCGCGAAAAATTATATTGCTGCCATAACTAATAAAAAACCCAGAAGTATGGAGCAACTAGGGTATATTCTAGAAAAGGGTATATTGTATGCCACCTCTTTAGGACTAGGGACATGTTGGCTAGCTGGAACCTTTAAGAGACAGGAATTTGCCAAAACTGTGGATTTAGATGGAAATGAAGAGTTACCTGTTATAACTCCGGTGGGGTACCCACGGGACAAAAGAAGTATGCTAGAATCCTTTATGAGAATGGCAGCCGGTTCTAAAACCAGAAAGGACTTTAAAGAGTTATTCTTTGATCAACAATGGGATAAACCCCTAGACCATAAGCAGCCTGACAAATATGTTAGGGCTCTAGAAATGGTAAGACTTTCTCCATCAGCGTCAAACAAACAACCTTGGAGGGTTTTAGTTGAGAACAATAAATTCCATTTCTATCTACAAAGGAATAAAGGATATGGGGAATCCCTTGGATATGATGTTCAAAAGATTGATATTGGCATAGCCATGTGTCATTTTGAGGTAGCTATACAGGAACTTGGTTTTAAAGGTAAATGGGTAGACGTGGAGTCTCAATTACAGAATATTGATTCCAGAGAGTACATAGTTACATTCATTATTGAATAGAAATTTCGGTATTTAGAGTAGTACTATTTTCATAGTGCTACTTTTTTTGAAAAAAAATGAACTTTTCATAAGGGTAACAACTCTTATATGTGAAAGTGAGGTGCAGTAATGGAAGTAGATGAAATGGTAAGTAAAGCTAAATCCGGGGATAAGGAAGCTTTGGTTAAGCTAATTATGCTAAGGCAAAAAGAGTATTACAAGTTAGCATATATTTATATGAAAAATAAAGAAGACTCGTTAGATGCATTGGAAGATATGATAGTTATCCTATATGAAAATATAAGAAAACTAAAAAAAGAAGAGGCTTTTTATAGCTGGAGTAAGACTATTTTGGTGAACTGTTGCAAAAAGCTTTTGAAGGAAAAGAGAAAAGTAGTTTTGATAGATAAATTAGATGAAAGATTATATGAACCGGTTGTAAATAAGCAGGAGGATCAAATAGTGTTAGAGGATAAATTATCGAAATTAAGCCCAAAGCACCAGGAGGTAATTCGGATGCGATATTATTTAGATTTGGATTATGAATCAATATCAAATCTACTTAAAATACCCATTGGCACAGTTAAATCAAGAATTTCTATTGGAATAAATAAATTAAGAGAGAGCCTTGGAGGTGATAAATATGAAGGATATTGATAAAATTTTAATGAAAAGTAAAAAGACTTTAGATGATATAGAAGTGCCTAATGAGTTAGAAGATAGACTATTAAAGGCATTGGAAGATAAGGAAAGTAACTGTAGTAAAAGTACTACTTGGAATAAAAAAATAATAGCCGCATGTTTAATAGTTTTTATAATAAGTTTTAATTTTAATACCTTAGCTTATTACAGTAAAAAATTATTAGGGTATGATCAAATTATGGATTCAACATTAAAAAATCTTAATGAATTAGGAAATGGGCAAATCATTGGGGAAAGTTATACATTTTCTAATGGGGTAGTATTTACTCTAGACGGTATTATGATAGACGAAAACCAACTTCTAGCCTTTTACACAGTGAGTGATCCTAGTGGGGAGCTTGAAAGTTATTCATTAAACCCCCGTATGGAATTTAAAGGTTTTTTTAAGCGGTATCATATGAGTAACGGTCATGGAGAAATAGATGAGGTTAACAATGAAACTAAATGGATTATGAGCTTTGATACGCCAGCCTTCTATGAAAGAACACTAGAATTAGAGGTCTACTTTTCCGTAAATGGATCAATGTATGAGGAGGGTAATATAAGCTTTAAACTAGATAGAAATAAAGCTATGAAAAGTTCGTTAAAGCAAACAATTAATAAAACATTTGAATCTGATGGGGTTAAAGTTCGTTTTAATTCTATACTTGCGTCACCTACTACTACAGTAATAGAAGGTTCGATACAAAATATAGTAGAGTTAGCAATAGAACAAATAAGTGGGGAAAGAATTAGACCAAATGATTTAGACATAGAACTTATTGTTAATGGAAAGGAATTAGAAAAACAAACTGGGAGTATGAAAACTGATTTAAAAGGTATTACATTTAGCAGCTCATATGATGCACTACCTAATGATATAGAAAGTTTGCAAATTCGTCTACAAAGCTTATCAATAGATAAGGATGTAAATAGTACGCTTGAATTATCTAAGGATTACGAAGCAAACATAGCCGGACAAACAATAAAAATAAATGAAGTATATGAGTCGGACGGAAGCACATACGTTACATTTACGACGGATGATAGTGTTGTTCTTACTAGGGTATTTTTGATGATTGATGGAGAAAAAGTTAGTTTAAAGGAGACTTTATATGCGCAGCAGGAAAAATATATGGACGGTAGTATAACTCGAAAAAGGACTATGCATTTCCCTAAGGTCGGCGATGAGTTAGAATTGCTAATAGAAACAATGACATATTCGCAAAGGTATAATGAGGTTATTGATATACCAATTAAATAGAGTAGACTGGCTTATATGCAGAGAGTAATGGGGTAGTGAATATCAATTACTCTTTGCTAATTTTTGTTATTTATTTGTAAATATGTATATCATTTAAATGTATTAAAGTTATAAGTATGATATAATTAAGTTTAAACTTTGTATTTGATGAAAGAGAGATGTTATATTAAATGAAAAAGAATTTAGTGCGGTTTTGCAGGCTTTTCCTTGGCTTATTTTTGGTAGCCTTAGGGGTTGTTATGACAATTAGATCGAATCTAGGATTAGCACCGTGGGATGTTTTCCATGAGGGGCTCTCTAATTAGAGAGCCCCTCATGGAAAACATCCCACGGTGCTAATCCTAGATTCGATC
>Ga0194136_1001754_pt1 | contig 10739 bp, 10 predicted proteins | sample TARM_MetaG_T3A_1_FD_134023 | JGI IMG/M metagenome (GOLD analysis project Ga0194136, IMG submission 134023) | Freshwater microbial communities from Pennsylvania, USA, analyzing microbe dynamics in response to fracking - TARM_MetaG_T3A_14 (version 2) | ecosystem: Environmental > Aquatic >...
ACACCTGTTCCCATCCCGAACACAGAAGTTAAGCTTCTTAGCGCCGATTGTAGTGAAGGGTTTCCCTTTGTGAGACTAGGACGTTGCCGCGCAAACGAAAAGCAAGCATGCAGGATATTCCTGGTGCTTGCTTTTTTTTTGCATATTTTTCAGTTGGATGCTGCTTATTGGCTTTGCTTTCCAAACAGCTGGACGGCATACAAGAATTCCCCGTCGTAATGGACGCCGATGCCCACCTCGAGGAAATCGGGCTGGATCATATTGGCGTAATGCCCTTCGCTTTCCACCCACCCATTGAACAAAAATTCGGCCATGCCTTCTTCATCCTTAAAGTAGGTCGCCATCGCCAGATTTTCTCCGACCGTTTGATAAGGATATCGGTAATCCTCGGTCAGGATGATCGTGTAAAAATCGGTTCCGTCCGGTCGGGTATGCGAAAATGAAGTCTCGGTTTCGATGGCCCGATGATCAGCAGCGGCCTTCAGCGTGTCATTTTTCGTGAGGGGGAGCAAGCCTTGCTCCAGGCGGAGTTCATTCAGCAAACTCATGATTTTGTCTTCCACCAGTGTGTAGTCGATTTCATCGGGTCGGGTGAACGGTGCTGTGAGCAGATCGACACCACCGGGACTTGTCAGCACTTGTATTTTTTCGGCTACATCCGATTGGATAGCCTGCTCCAAAAAGGGGAATTTTTCGTTAAAGGCGGTGCGGTTTATTCCGTATCCGACCAATAGTGTTGCGATGCCGGTGAACAGCAGGCCTTTTATTAAACGCATCCGTACCGCTCCTTTCTTGTTTTCGATTAGTTGCTCCCTGAGGAAGCCATTGCGGAATCAAGCATGTTTCCATTATAGTCAATTCTTTGGGCAATGTCCTGAAGAATGTCTGGGATTCGTTTTTTGGCCGTTTTTTTGCTAAAACGAGTGTGAGAATCGGAAGCGTGTAACCTGTTAGGAGCGGATAGCTGAAGGGGGAATTCCTGTGCGTAAGAAAGTGGGATTGTTGCTTATTTTCTGTGTAGGTGTCTTTGCCGCTTGCCAAAATGAAACCGAAAGTTCAACCGTAGAGTCCGTGGCGAGAGAAGAAGCAGCTTCCGCTGTATCCGAGGCTGAGGACAGTGTCGCCAAAACAATCATTTTTTCAAGCGGCGTAAAAGACGGGATTACCCGCGGCGATAAATATAATTATTTTGCGATAAAAGGCACAGCCGAGGGGTACGATCAGGTGACGACCATCATTGAAGGAACGGCTGTCGACTACCGCGAAACGAACAATGTGTGGGAGTTCGATTATCCGTACCAAGGCCCCGGCGTTGAAACGGAAATCACCTTCACGACGGATCCGTCCGTCATTTATGGCGATACCGGAATCGATTTGGCTGAACTTGCCCCTGAAAGCTATGTCACGCTAACTTTTCTGCCCAATGCGGACCCAACGATAACCCCGCCTGCTTTTACGGTCAATGAAGGCGAAGCGCAAAACTTTTTGAGCGAGGATTCCGGGATCAATGAACTGGTGACGGTGACGGAAATCCGGGAAATTGCAGCGTTGGAGGAACTCAACCCGCTTGGTAAAAAGATGCTGGAAGTGCAAATACAGTATGTCAATAACGGCAGCGTCAACACCTATATCGCGCCCAACTACTTTTCGGCATTGGATGGCGATGGAAAAAATTTGCCGTTGCGCTATACCCATTTCTGGCTGCATACGGTCGCACCCGGAGAGTCTTTTACGGATACGGCCTATTTCGATCTCACGAGTGAAGGCCCGTACTCCATCCAGTTTTTTGATGGGGCCTGGATCGACAGCGAGGAATCAGGCGGAACGCTCAACGATATTTAGCTGAAAAAGAGAGCAAAAGGAAACAGCCTTGGGCAGCGGAAGCTGTACAAGGCTGTTCTTACGTTTTCTGAGGTTCGGCTGCAAAAATTGTGCGCTACTTTTAGGTACGGACAACCAAAACATCACACGGTGCATGACGGACGACATAGTTGGAGACAGATCCAACGAAAGCCCTGGTGATCGCGCCTTTGCCTGTCGCTCCGATGACGATCAGATCGATGTTGTATTCTTTAGGGAATGCTTCAGCGATCAATGTCATCGGATTGCCGTTGGTCACAGACTTTTTGATTTCAATGCCTTCGTTTGTGGCGAATGTCATCATTTCATCCAGGAATTCATATTCCATGTCCTTATATGCTTCCGTCAATCTGGATTCATATTCAGGGCTAAGCGGAACATTGCGTGTGTCCTTGACGTAGATAAGATGCAACGCGGCGTTATTGCGTTTGGCAATGGCAACTGCTTTTTTGAACGAGTCTTCTGACTGGCCTGAACCGTCAACGGGAACCAAAATATTTTTGTATTCGGCTAACATTTCTACCCGCTCCTTTTTTGATTTTGTTCAGAAAACGCTTCCTGAGTTAATTTTACAACAACGCTGTTTGAAAGGAAAGCGGGGCACACGGGAAAAACATGTGAAAAACACGTGAAAAGGATGAGAATTGTTTGGTTGGCAGAACTATTAAAAAGAAATGAAGCATGCTAAAATGAATTTACGAAACATGAGAGGATTGAAGACAGATATGACGGAAGCGAACCAAGAGCGGGAGATCAGATATTGCAGGCAAACGAAGGTGATCCAGACGCACCATGTCTTTCCGTTCGATTCAAATTACCACGGTACGTTGTTCGGCGGCAAACTGATGAGCATGATCGATGATTGTGCGGCGATTTCCGGAGAGCGTTTCGGTCGTACGACCAATGCGACTGCGTCGGTGGACACATTGAACTTCCTCAAGCCGCTTCCGACAGGGCACTCGGTCTGCATCGATACGTTTGTCTCAGGAGCGGGCAAGACTTCCATGGAAATCTTCACAAAAGTGACCGGGGAGAATCTTCGGACGGGTGAACGATACTTGGCTGCGACCTGCTTTTTGACTTTTGTGGCGCTCCCTGATGAAAATGGGCAAAAAGTCAGTCTTCCCCAAATCGTTCCGGAAACGGTCGAGGAAAAATTCATCAACAGCGGGTACGAGGAAAGGCGCCAGAAGCGCAGAGCCGACCTGGACTATCAAAACCAGCTGCATGAGCATATAACGATTGAAATACCGTGGGCGGATTGACGGTTGCGGGCGGAAGCAGCGCTGCAAGCCTTAATCTGAACAGAATAGAAACAAAGATATACAAATGATGGAGCAGGAGTGTGTCAACGTGTCGAAAACAAACGGAAAAGAATTATTGGGTCAGCCATTTTTTAACAAAGGGACCGCATTCACTTTGGAAGAACGGGCAGCATTAGGATTGGAAGGCTTATTGCCGACTGCAGTCCGTACATTGGAAGAGCAGGGCGAGATTGTCTATGCGCAATTGGGCCAACTGACGGATGCCTATTCGAAACAGAAGCATCTGATGAGTATCTACAGCCAGAATCGCGTGCTTTTTTACCATGTCATCGGGAAACACGTGACGGAGTTGTTGCCGGTCATCTATACGCCGACCATCGCCGACACGGTCATGAATTATTCGCGGGATTACCAGATTCCCCAGGACGCAGTCTACCTGGATGTGAATCGTCCGGAAGCGATCCGCGCCGCTTTGCTGAACAGCAGCAAGGGCATGGATGAAGAAATCAAAATGATGGTCATCACGGATGGCGAAGGGGTGCTGGGGATCGGCGACTGGGGTATCCAGGGCGTCGCGATCTCGATCGGAAAGCTGGCCGTCTATACCGTCGCTTCGGGACTGAATCCGCAACAGGTGTTGCCGATCGTGATCGATGCGGGCACAAACAATGAGCAGTTGCTGGAAGATCCGTTCTATCTCGGCAACAAGCACAAACGTGTGACCGGGGAAGCTTATTACCCGTTCATCGAAACATTCGTGGAAGAGGCGTCCGCGCTGTTCCCGGATGTGTTGTTCCACTGGGAAGACTTCGGCCGCGACAACGCCGCCAACATATTGGAGCAGTACCGTGATAAAATCTGTACGTTCAATGATGATATCCAAGGGACCGGCGTGATGATGTCCGCCGCGATGGATTCAGTGGTCCGGATCACCGATAAGCCGATCACGGAACACAAAATCCTTGTTTTCGGCGGGGGAACTGCAGGTGTCGGCGTATCCGATCAGATCCTTATGGAGATGCTGCTGCAAGGGGCAGACAGCGAGGAAGCCCGCAAACAGTTTTACATCGTCGACCGCTACGGTCTGGTCACCGACGACATGGACGACCTGACGCCGGGCCAGCAAAAATACGCGCGTGCCGCGGATGAATTCTCCACGAAACTGACTGATTTGGCTGAAATCATCGATGCCGTCAAACCAAGCGTATTGATCGGAACTTCCGGCCAAGCCGGCGCCTTTACGCAAGCGGTCGTCGAAAAGATGGCGGCATACAATGACCGGCCGGCAATCATGCCGATTTCCAATCCGACCCGCTTATGCGAAGCAAAAGCTGCGGATGTCATCGCTTGGTCCGAGGGCAGAGCCTTGGTCGTTACCGGCAGCCCGTCCGATCCGATCGCATACAATGGCGTGGACTATAAAATTGGACAGGCGAACAATGCTTTGTTGTATCCGGGATTGGGCTTCGGGATCGTCATTGCAAAAGCCAAGACCGTGACTGACCGGATGCTGTCAGCTGCCGCGCACGGCATCACTTCGCTGCAGAACCTGGAGGAAGCGGGAGCCGCGATTTTGCCGCCGGTTTCCCAGTTGCGCGAAGCCTCGAAATTGGTTGCGGCAGCCGTTATCCAAGCGGCCATCGAAGACGGCGTGAATGGTGTTGAAATAACGGACCCGATGGAGGCTGTCGAAGCCGCCATCTGGAAAGCGGAATATTAGGAAAAAAAGCACGTCCGAAAACGGAAGAAACGACAGGAAGGAACGGGATGAATGGACTATCGGATTGAACATGACTCATTAGGGGAAGTTAAAGTAGCAGCGGACAAATTATGGGGTGCACAGACGCAGCGCAGCCTGGAAAATTTCAAGATCGGCATCGAAAAGATTCCGATGGAAGTCATCTATGCACTCGTCGAAATCAAACGCGCCGCTGCGGAGGCGAACATGGAAGTCGGCCTCTTGGACGAAACGGTGGCAAAGGGCATCCTATTGGCGGCGGATGAAGTGCTGGAAGGAAAATGGGACGACCAGTTTCCGTTGTCCGTCTGGCAGACCGGCAGCGGCACGCAATCCAACATGAACGTCAATGAAGTGCTGGCGAACCGGGGCAACCAGCTCGTTGCTGGCGGCATCCACCCCAACGACCACGTGAACAAGGGCCAGAGCTCCAATGACACCTTCCCTGCGGCTATGCACATTGCCGCCGTACTGTATGTGAAAAACAAACTCTATCCGGCCATCGAGCAACTGAGCGGAACATTGACCCGCTTGGAGCAGGAAAATGCTGCCATCGTCAAACTGGGCCGTACCCACCTGCAGGATGCGACGCCATTGACAGTCGGCCAGGAAATCAGTGCATGGCGCGTCATGCTCCAGGAAACCAAATCCATGATCGAGGACTCCCTGAAATACATGCGCCAAGTTGCCTTGGGCGGTACCGCAGTCGGAACCGGCCTGAACGCCGATCCGCTCTTCATCCAAAAGACAATCGAAAAAGTTGCGGAACGCACGGGCGAAGCTTTCGTCGGAGCCGAAAACAAATTCCATGCGCTGACCAGCAAGGACGCTTTCGTGCACACGCACGGGGCAGTCAAAGCACTGGCGGCCAATTTCTACAAAATCGCAAATGATGTCCGTTGGTTGGCGAGCGGACCGAGAAGCGGAATCGGCGAAATCAGCATCCCGATGAATGAGCCGGGAAGTTCGATCATGCCCGGAAAAGTCAATCCGACCCAATCGGAAGCGGTAACGATGGCCTGCATCCAAGTGATGGGCAACGACAGCGCCATCGGCTTTGCGGCTTCGCAAGGTTCTTTCCAGCTGAACACCTATATGCCGCTCATCGTGAACAGCTTCATGCAGTCGGTCCGCCTGCTTGCGGATGCGCTGATCAGCTTCGATGAAAACTGTGCGAGCGGAATCAAGGCGGAACAGGACCGAATCAGCCATAACCTGACCAATTCGTTGATGCTGGTGACTGCCTTGAACCCATACATCGGCTACGAGAAAGCCGCCAAGATCGCCCAAAAGGCTTTCGTGGACGGCACTTCCTTGAAAGAGGCGGCTGTCGCGATGGGGCATGTAACTGCTGAAGAGTTCGACCAGTACGTGGATCCGATGAAGATGGTATAATAGTTTCCGACCAAGGGCGGATCGACAGGCAAGCCCGGTCGATCCGCCCTTGTTGTCTATTTTTTTGGAGCGAATCAAACAGAGGAGGTCCTGTCATGGACATTTCATTGGAATTGATGAAGCACAGCGTTCTGGAAGGCGAACGGATTTTGCTGCGTCCGGTCGGCTTGACGGATGCTGCGGATATGTTCGCCTATGCTTCAGATGAGGAAACGACCCGTTTTGTCTTCGAAACGCATCGCGATCGGGCAATGACGGAGGAGGCCATCGCGAACTATTTCATGGCGGCGCCCGCGGGAAAGTATGCGATCGAACTGAAGGCTGCCCGGAAGATGATCGGGACGATCGATATCCGACCCAACCAAATCGACCGCATCGCCGAAATCGGTTATACGCTGAACAAGGATTACCGCGGCGAAGGCTATATGACGGAAGCCGGCAAGCTGATCACCGCGTTGGCTTTTGAAGTTTTGGGGATGGAGAAGGTCTTTGCGATGCACGATGTCCTGAATCCGGCTTCGGGCGAAGTGATGAAACGGCTCGGGATGAAACCAGAAGGCGTATTGCGCAGACACAAAGTCTTCAAGGGGCGCAGCTGCGACATGGCGTATTACGGAATCCTGAAAGAAGAGTATTTCCGATAGGCCAGAGCAGTCCGAATCGTAAAAAAGCATTGCTATTTCGGAGTTTTTCTCATACAATGATTAGTGATTGGATGCAAGGAACAGTAGATGGATGATGGGCAAAGAGAGTCTTTCCTGGGCTGGAAGAAGGACCCCCGCTGATCCGTTGAACCTACCTGACAAATAGCCATAGAAATATGGCCGGTTTTCTGCCGTTACCAGATGTTGAGCTGGGCTTTCGCCAATATGAAGGCCAATGAAGGTGGTACCGCGGAAATACTTCAGGAAAGTATGTTTCGTCCTTATTAAGGATGGAGTATGCTTATTTTTTTGCGTTCAAATAAGAGCAGGTTACACAAATAGGAGGAAAAACATGAGTAATTTACAAAAGGAAGATTTTTCAGCATGGTATATCCAAACCATCAAGCAAGCAGGACTGATGGATTATTCGCCGGTCCGCGGCTGCATGATCTTCAAACCGGACGGCTATGAAATCTGGGAACATATCCAGGAAGCGTTCAACGCGCGGTTCAAGGAAGAGGGCATCCGCAACGCGTACTTCCCGATGCTGATCCCGGAATCGTTCTTCACGAAGGAAAAAGACCATATCGAAGGCTTCAGCCCGGAATTGCCTTGGGTCACCGAAGCAGCCGGTGAAATTCTGGAAGAGCGTTTGGCATTGCGTCCGACCTCGGAAACGATGATCGGTACGGCTTTCGGGGACTGGATCAATTCCTACCGCGATCTGCCGATGGAAATCAATCAATGGGCGAACGTGTTCCGTTGGGAAAAGAAAACTTTGCCGTTCCTGCGCACTTCCGAATTCCTTTGGCAAGAAGGGCATACAGCCCATGCCGATGAAGAAGATGCGCGCCGTCGTACTATGCGCATGCTGCAGGTCTACAAAGAAGTCATCGAAGGTTTGTTGGCAGTGCCTGTCTACGAAGGCCAAAAAACACCTTCCGAACGTTTCGCCGGAGCGGTTGATACCTACTCGGTGGAAGCGATGATGAAGGACGGAAAAGCGGTCCAAGCGGGAACTTCCCACTATATGGGCACGAAATTCGCGGAAGCATTCGACATAAAATATCTGAACCGCGACAATGAGCACGTTTATGCGCACACTACTTCATGGGGCGTTTCGACCCGTCTGATCGGTGCGCTGATCATGGTCCACGGCGACGAGCAAGGGCTGGTCCTGCCTCCGAAAGTGGCGGCGAACCAAGTCGTATTGATCCCGGTAGGACCTAAGAAGAAGAAAGAGGAAATCGTCGAACGTCTGGAAGTTCTGCAAAAAGAACTGAAGGCTGCCGGTTTCCGCGTCGTCCTGGACGACAGCGACAATTCACCAGGCTTCAAATTCAACGAGTGGGAATTGAAGGGCGTGCCGATGCGCGTCGAATTTGGACCGCGCGACATGGAGAACAACCAAGTCATGGTCAAAATGCGCGATTTGGGCGAAAAAGAAGCTGTGTCTCTGGATGACATCATGGCTTACGTTCCGAAAGCGATGGACGATATGCAAGTCCGTCTGTTGGAAACAGCCCGCGAGAACCGCAAAGCCAACGAATACACCAACATCGATACGTTGGATGAACTGAAAGCCCACATCGAATCCAAGCGGGCCGCTGGCGAAGTGCCAGGCTTCGTATTGGCAGGATGGGACGGCGAACTGGAAACGGAAGCGAAAATCAAGGAAGAGACTGGCTTCACGACCCGCAACATGCCTTTCAACCCACCAGTCGAAAAAACAACCTGTATCGTATCAGGCAAACCAGCCAAACACACAGTCTGGCTAGCAAGAGCATACTAGAGCGTGATGAATCCCGGGTAGAAATCGAGCACTAAGAGGATATTACGAGAACGGCCGTTTTTTGGCCGTGACGTAATATCAGCTTAGGCACTCAAACGTCACAGTGCGACGTTTGAGGTCTTTAGCTGTGCTGATACCAAGACCAGTGAAGCACAATCTGTGTGCAATTCAGAGTTCAACTAAGAGCGTGGTGATTAGCGTTTAAGAAGAGCCATGAGAACAAATCCCTTCCTCCGGTGAACGAAGGCTTCGCCGAAGGAAGGGCATCATCAAACGTCCGTTCTCCGGTCAGGGGAGCTTCATCGGAGAAGCGGCCGAAAGTTACCGGTGTTCTCCGGTCAGGGGAGCCTCACCGGCGCTGAAGGGCGCTGCCCCCAGTTTTCATCCGAGGAACGGATTCCGGGGCATGCCGAGTCGACAAGTCCATAACTGTGCCATCGGAAAATGCACCAAAAAAGAAGGGAGCGCCTCATCAATTCGAGGTGCTCCCTTCTTTTTGTTCGGTTACTTTTTATCGGCGTCCTCTGGATGCAGGTGCACGATTTTGTTGCCGCCCAAAATGTTTTTCACCTCAGTGCGGCGTTTGTTTTTTTGGGCTTCGACCAATTTCTTCGGCGTAATGTCATTTCCTTCCGGATCGTAAACTTTTGAATTCAAAAGGATCTCATCAAAAGAACTGCGGAATGATTGGATGTATGTTTGGCGCAGTTGCTGCTGCTCGATTTTTTCGGTTTCGGTCAGACCTTCCGCTGTTTTGGCTTTACGGGCCAATTCGTTGATTCTGTTCAATAGTTTTTCCATTTATGTTTCTCCTCTCATATCGAAGGAGATATCAGAAGTGTTTGTTGTACCAAGCTTTCGCTGCCACAACTTCTTCATTCGTCAGTGAGTGTCCTGCGTTTCCCCAATAAATGGATACATCACTGCCGGCTCCTTCAAGTGTTGCCTTCAATTCCGTGCTTTCTGCTGGTGCGCAAAGCGGATCGTTTGTGCCCGCACCGATAAAGATCGGAAGGGAATGCAGATCAGGCAATTGACGATTGCGGAACGGCACCATCGGATGATGCAGGATGGCCCCTTTGACCGCATCTTTGAAAGAGTATATCATACTCGCGGCGATATTTGCACCATTTGAGTATCCGATCGCTAGGATGTTTTTCCTGTCGAATCCATATTCTTTGGAGGCATCATCCAGGAACGCAAGCAATTCCTTTGTGCGGTAATCCAGGTCATTTTCGTCGAACACGCCTTCTGCCAAACGGCGGAAATAACGGTTCATGCCGGATTCGGTCACGTTCCCGCGCACGCCCAGCAAAGATGCTTCCGGGTCGATCGCCTCCCCCAAGAAAAAGAGGTCGTGTTCGGTTCCGCCTGTGCCATGCAGCAACAGCAGCAGAGGCCTTTCGGGATTCCCTTGTTTGAAAATATGTTGATGATTCATGAATACCAATCCTCTCTCTTTAAACGTTGCGGACTTCAAAAGGGATGAGCCCTGCCGTGAGTTCAGCGCGTCTGCCTTCGTATTGCGGCGGCAACATCAATTTCTGGCCCATCGTTTCGCGCGGCTCATCGATTGCGAAGCCCGGCGTATCCGAAGCGATTTCGAAAAGGATGCCGCCTTTTTCCCTGAAGTAAAGGGCTTTGAAGTAATTGCGGTCCCGGACGGGTGTGGCATGTTGCCCCAAGGCTGTGACATGTTTCAGCCAATCCAGGTGATCCGTTTCATCTTTTGCCCGCCAGGCGATGTGATGGACGGTCCCGACACCCAAGACGCCGGCGCCGACGGAAGTCATCTTGATGTCGACGGTATTGCCGAGAACCGCTTCGGAACGGAAACGGATCAGATCGCCTTCCTGCCCGCTGCGTTCCAATCCCATCACTTTTTCGACGACAGCTGCGGTGTCTTCAGGCGCCCCCGTCAACAGGACGGCTCCGGCAAAGCCTTTGATGGCATGCTCCGAGGGTACGCCGTTGAAGGAATAAGGATTCCTTTTTCCGTCTGCGCGTTCCACCAATTCCAGGTGCAGACCATGCGGATCATCAAA
>Ga0194136_1001757_pt1 | contig 10726 bp, 11 predicted proteins | sample TARM_MetaG_T3A_1_FD_134023 | JGI IMG/M metagenome (GOLD analysis project Ga0194136, IMG submission 134023) | Freshwater microbial communities from Pennsylvania, USA, analyzing microbe dynamics in response to fracking - TARM_MetaG_T3A_14 (version 2) | ecosystem: Environmental > Aquatic >...
ATGGTAACTTTTCAGATATCCATAATCAGTTTGACACCATGATTAGCAGTGAACCAAAGAGAACGGGCATTTTTTAGGTAGCAGAGATGTCCGTTTTTTTAGAAGATGAGTTTACAGAATATTTTGTTGATGGATAAATTGTTGAGCAGGGGGTTACAAAAAAATGAAAAGAAATATGGAATTAATAAGAAATATATTATTTGAAATTGAGGATAGATTTGAACCAGGTCAAGGTTTTATACACGGATTACCAATAGAAGGTTACGAAATGAAAGTTGTTGGCGACCATTGTGAACTATTATATCAAGCAGGATTAATAAAAGAATATAAACCAAATAGAGGCGGAATAGGAAATATGCTATTAGGCTACAGTATAGGTAATTTGACTAATAGAGGATATGATTACCTTGAATTGATTAGAAATGATGAAACCTGGAATCAAACAGAACAGGAAGTAAATAAGAAGAACCTTCCTAAGACCATTGAGACGTATGGGACGGTTGCAGCTTCAATTGCAGGAGCTTTTATGAGGGAGTTCAATAGATAAATCAGGTGTCTCAGGAACATCACAGTGAGGTATGAGTAGGTAGGTGATTGTGAATGAAGAATCGAAACAAGATTAATAAAGCTTTGTTAGCAGATACCTATGAAGTAAAAATGAATTTAACCGAGGATTGGGACAATCATTTGAATGATAGAATGATAAATATGGGGTACAGACCGAAAGAAGATGGCTACAATTCACTTGATTATCATAAGGCTATGAAAAAGCTAATTCCAGTTCGACCAAGAAAAGTCTATTATTCAAAAGAATTCTCATGCCCTGATGAATGTAAAAGTGCTCTAAACAAGATTGTTTCAGCTATCGAAAGTGGTAAGAACTTACTACCATATATGAGTAAGCTGACAATAAGGCCGTCGAAAAATGATGGATTGTTGAATGATTGGAATATTCATCACTTCCACTTAAATGACAGCTTTGAAAAGAATTCTATCTTCGTAAAAAGGAGTGACTGGCTGTTATTGGCCTTTGTCAGTGATGGTGCAGTGCATTGTATTAATATTTACCCGCATAAAAAACCTTACTTGTGGACACACATTAAAATGGTGAGAATAATTCATAAGAATTAGCCAGAGCTAATTGAAAAAAATAGAATAAGAGAGATCTCAGTGTCGACAGAGAAAATCGATGATAAAAAATATGAACAGATACGAAAAGCAAATGCAGTAACAATGCTTGATTTGGGAGAGAACCAAGTTTATGCAATGATAGGCGGCGGATACTCTTCCGACGGAAGTTCAACGGAGGCAGTGACAACATCTGACTATTGGTATAATTACATAAGAAAAATTGAGCTTTACATACGAGATGATTATCAAAACTTTAAAAAGCAGATGTTGCCATTTGATTCTTTTAGTGTGGAAAAGAAGCTGGAGATAGACTTGCTTACACTAACTGATGAAGAACTGATACTTTTGGAAAAACAACGCAAAGTCATTATAAAGATAAACTATAACAATGGGAATATTAGGATGTGCAAACTGAGCAGCCTATTGGATGAGTTTTTATATGATTCTTTAGAAAGCAGATTTGAGAGTAAACCATTTAAGCTATAATAGAAAGTAGTAGAGACGAAAGGAGGCACACCAAGTGGAAGAAACGGTAAATTCATTTCTAGGATTACCACAATTCATGTGGGAAGGAATATTCAACATCATTATAACCCTGGGTGCCGGTCTGATAATTGCTTTTGTTACCACTTTCTATCTAAAGAAAAAAGATGAAATCACCCGTGTTGCAGGAGTTATACTTGAGAAAAGAGTTAACAGTGAGCAGGAAATCTTAGACTTTCTTGAAGACCTAGCTTTTCATAAAGAGCTGCATAGCGGAAAAGAGAAAGAATGGCTTGCCCTACTAAAAGAATATGAACTTACATTACCGCACGAACCTCATCTACAGTATTCGGATGTTTTTAGTAGCGTTGATAAGTTTCGAGAGTTCTTTAGAGGTTTTGAAAGAATCATAACAACGAACAAGTTATGGATGGGTAAGAAAGTGCGATTCCACCTTGCACTTATGCAAGGATATTTTTCATGGATTAATGCATTACTTGTAGCAATTACAAGAGTTCCGTTACCAGCAGATAAAAAGCTCAGTGAAGAAGATATTGATAAGCTGTCAACTACCCTATTATTACAAGTGGCAATTACACTGGATCACGAAATTAGTGGTCTTCTTGCAGAACTAGAATCATTAATTGTAGATTCGGTATATAAGCTTGATCTTAAACGACCTAGAAAGAGCATGACCCGCAATGGAATGCTTAATGTGGATATGGTAAAGATTTTAAGAGAGTTAGGTAGTAATACATTACTGGGAGTGAATCGCGAAAAATACTCTGCTCTGATGATGACCCAGGTATATGCTTATAAAGGTGTAGATATCGAAGGGGAAAACTTGGATGACATAATGAATGAAGTACTTGGAGGTAATATAGATGTTTAATTATGGATCGGAAGTTCTTAGATTCGACTGTCACTTACATACAAAAGAAGATAAAGAGTTCAAGTATAGCGGAGATGTTAATTGGTATACAGCAAATTACGTTGATAAACTTAAGGAAGAAGATATAAGAGTAGGTGTGATTACCAATCATAACAAGTTTGTTTTAAAAGAGTATAAAGATATCTCAAAACATGCTATTAAGAGTGATATATTTCTACTGCCTGGAGTTGAAGTCTCAATAAAAGAAGGTCAAAATGGTGTCCATGGATTAATCATTTTTAAGCCAGAGGATTGGATTTCAAATGGCCAAGATTACATAAATCAGTTTCTCGATACGGCATTTAGAGGAATTACGGATAATAGGGAACATGAAAATACAAAGTGCAAGTTTGACTTAAATGGGTTATTAGATGAGTTGGAGACTTATGGAAAAGATTATTTTGTCATATTTGCTCATGTAGATCAGTCGTCTGGTTTATTTAAAGAATGTAAAGGTGGTGTAATATCTACATTAAGTAAAAATCCAACATTTAAGAAAAGAATATTGGGATTGCAAAAGTCAGCAAATAATAACAACTATAATAATTCGGTTGAGTGGATAGGTTATCAACTTGCAAAATTAGAGGGATCCGATCCTAAGTCGATTAATGAAATAGGAAAAGGCAGCAAATCTTACATTAAAATTGGGGAGTTTTCATTTGAAGCTTTAAAATATTCGTTATTAGATCACAATAACCGAGTGTTTTGTGAGTGTCCTCAGTATAAGCATGGCCATATTAAATCTATTTCTTTTGAAGGCGGAATTTTTTCGGGAGAATCTATAAATTTCAGCAGGGAACTAAATTGTTTAATAGGGATACGAGGTAGTGGAAAATCTGCATTATTAGAAGCTATAAGGTACTCATTAAATAGAGAAGCATTAGAAGATAAAAACTATAAAGATTCCCTAATAAAGTATGCATTGGGATCTGGTGGTGTTGTAAGCTTAAATCTATGTGATAAACACAATAATGAGTACACTTTAAAGCGCATTTTGGGGGAAAGAGGATTTATACTTGATCAAAATGGGAAAGATGTGCAAATATCAATCAGTTCTTTAATAAATAATCCATTATACTTCGGGCAGAAAGATTTATCTATGACAAAAAATGGATATGAGTTTGAGTTATTGGATAAGTTATTAGGCAATAAAACAAATGATACTTCTAGAAAAATGGAAGAAAATCATAAGGAATTATGTAGAGCGATAAAGAAATTTTATGAGTTGGAGAAATTGCCAGAACGGATAAGTGATCTGGAAGTTCAAAATAATGATGCAGAACGGCTTTTGAAGATTTTTAAAGATAAAGGTATAGAAGAAAAACTTGTTAAAATGACAGAATTCCAAAATGATGATACTCATATCGTTAATGCTATTGATGCTATGGATGAATATTTGGTCGAATATAGTTTGGATAAGGTTCAGGCATTAATCAGCAAAAATAAAGTATTTATACAATATGAATCAAAGTATAATAAAGATTTGTTTGATGAAATATTCGAGTTTGTGAATGAGTTTAACTCAGAATTGGGAAAAGTTCAAATTTCGATGCTGAATCTAGAAACATTACGGAAAAATGTGAAAAACAAGCAAGATAAATTGACAGAAGTAAAAGAAGGTTTGAGAGACGAGTTTGCTGAAATAAAACGAGAAATTCAAAGTGATGACCTGAATGCAGATATATATCTGCAAAAAAAGAATTTAATTGATAATAACAAGAAAGAAATTGAGAAGCTTAAAAAAAAGATGGATGAAAAAGAAACATTGATATCTGAAATGTCAAAACTTTTTAGAGAAAGAAATGATATTTTACTTAGTGAATTTGAAATATATCGTGATGAAATCTCTAAAATAATCCAGATTCAGAATGAGATTGCTATTGATATTGAATTTAAAGGCAATCGCGATTTGTTTGTAGAGGCATTAAAAGATAAACTGAAAGGTAGTGGAATTAGTAAAACGAAGTATACAAGAATAGCTACAGAATTTACAGATTTCTCAGCTATAATCTCAGATTGCCTTTTGAACGGAGGGCAAGGATTACAATCGTTATTAACTGAGACTGAGTACGTTAAAACCATAGATTTGTTAAAAACTGACTACGAAGACCTGCTTATAATTAAGACTCCAAACGAAGTAATGATTAATTACCATGGAAAACCCTTATCCCAACATTCTGCTGGACAGAGAGCATCAGCTTTAGTCTTATTTATACTATCACAACATGAAAATGATATAATCATCATTGATCAGCCTGAAGATGATTTAGACAACCAAGTTATATATAGAGAAATAATAAAATCAATCAAGGAAAAGAAGCCAGGTATGCAGTTCATATTTGCTACTCATAATGCAAATATCCCAGTGTTGGGAGATGCTGAAAATATTATTCAGATGAAAGAGATAGATAGTAAATTCAATATTATCAATGGAACAATTGATAATCCTCAAATTCAAAACAGTATTGTAGATATTATGGAAGGCGGAACGGAGGCATTTAAAAGAAGAAACGGAATTTATGAAATATGGACACGTCAAATATGATGCATCCATAATAATTTAATATGAATGAACAGAGGTGACAACATGATCCAGTTAACAGAATATGTAATCTCTTTATCACATCTTTATGGAATGGTCCATAAGGATAAAGTTGCAGAAATCTACAACAGTCAGAATGAAGATCAGGTAAGTCTAGCTGATGTAGAAGCGATTCTCAACAACCCACCAGAAGACTTATCTGATGCTTTCATCCTCACTCACAAGGATTACTTTGTGATGGAAACCATCATTGATAATAATGAGTTTGACTTGATGCTCAGAAAGAAAGCAGATAAGCCATACTATGTTCCTGCTAAAGAGGAGCTTCTTAACTATGTTGATGAAAGTTACTTTGAGAAATCAAAGCAATATAATAATCTGCTGAGTTATCTGCAGAAGAACTTCTTTAAGCCGGGAGATGAAAAGGCTGAATGGCTGGCTGAGGATATCCAAGGAATGTGTCAGTTTGGCGTGAACATGCAGGTGATATTTGATTCCTTCAACAAAATGAAGATAAGTTTTAAAGACATGAACCAGACTAATGAAGTCATGCAGCTCATTATGGATCTCTCAAATAACATTAGGATATGGGAAAACAACGGCCACACTCCAAATGAAATCTTTGAGAAGTTTGAAAAGCCAAACCTGAGACCACTTCCAGATAAGCCCTTTGACTTTGGGGGATCTAAAGTAATCGATATGAAGTCGAGACAGAAAATCGGCAGGAACGATCCATGCCCGTGTGGGTCTGGAAAGAAATATAAGAAGTGTTGTCTGGGGAAAGATGAAAATTAGTATTCGAGGCGTTTAATCCGGATGCGTAAATGAGAATGATAATAATGTATAGATAAAAAGACCATGATTGGCAGTTTAGCAGCTGCTGGTCATGGTTTTTTTTGTGCAATTTATTTATCTTCTTTAGAAAGTTCCATAATATCACTAAGCTCACAATCGAGCGCTTCGCATATCCGGATAAGAATGTCTGTAGTGACATTTTGACCTTTATCAAGTTTGGCAATAGTAGCAGTACTTATTCCAGTTGCCCGTTTGAGGTCGGATTTTTTCATGTTCTTATCAAGTATTAAATGCCATAATTTGTTATAGCTAATCTTCACACATTTTCCCTCCTTGCCTTTTGTGGGATCATCATTCATAATTGAATACTCCATTTAAAAATCCGTATCGACCGTGATTTTTAACTCCAGTAAACTCGATGATATTGGCCTGAGATATATCGTCAATTGGCAGTTTTTCTTTGTGTTCAGCGATAATGATCTGGAAAAAAGGAGACTCATTTTCATTAGATATTGAAAGAAGATGATTGACAAACCCTACTTTCATTGTGTTGCTACTGGAGGTAAACTCAGATTCGGAAAGTTGAGTTAGAGGGGAATCAGCTGCAAATATTCCAGGAGAGTATTCTCCGTATTTTTCCAGGCATTCAACTAAGGCAAGACTTACTACGGAATTTAGAAGTCCGCAATATCCACCTCCGTTAGATACGGCTTTTTCTCTACCTCCTACTTCTAAATCAAAGGTATTCATATTTATACGAGCAGAACCAGATCCTTCATAATGGATAGCTTCAAGAATGGACCGCAGTGTCTCTTCGAAAGTGTGTAAAGATTCATAATCAAAATACTCATTCATATCGTACTTGATCTGAGTAGGCTCTGTTTCTGTTTCTTTTTCGAATAACTCTTGATTGAAAACTAGCTCTTCCTTTCTAACAACATCCAATTCTTTATTAATTTCCACGACGTATCTATACATATTTAATCTGTTTTTTAACTCTTCAAATTGAGGTTTTAATTCTAAGGACAGGTCACGGTCTATGCTACTTTTCCTGTTTTCAAGTTCTTCTATTGTGGATACTATTGTATATCTTTTTCTGTCCAAATCCTTTTCAGCTTTCTCCAACTCCACTAAGTGGCTACGAATATGTTGTAATTCAGCCTTTGCAGCGTCGGCGTAGGAAGGATCCTCAGACGATTGAATTTCACTATCACAAAATGGGCAGTGGTTTGGTTTAGAGATAGAAGAATGAGCTATCTTGCCATCAACTACAAAAGATAAACGTTCAATATCCGATAAATACTGACTGCGAAGAGCTGAAAAACGGTCCACAAGAGTGTCGCACTCGGATAATCGGCTGTTATTTGTGTAAATGCTATTCATCAAAGCTTTGCTCTGATCTATATTTTTATTGATTTTATGTTGTAGCTCATCGATTTTAGTATTAATCGTGTCAATCTCAGATTTGGCATCGTTGATAGAATAATTAGATAGCAGGCCCATCATTTCAACTGAGTGGTATTTTTTGAGTAGTTCACTTTCTCGATTAGCTAATCTAGCAACAGTGGACTTTATATAATCAATGACAGCTCCACGCTTTGCAGTAATTATTCTTTTATCTTTGAAAACAATACTACTGTCAGCATCCATACCAGTCATTAAAAACAGAACGATTGCCTTTGCGGATGTTTCTGCCATATTAGGCAAAAGTGATGGATTTAAAAGTACTGATGATGTGCGGGTAACATGCTGTTGCTTAATGAAAAACATATGCAACATCCCTCGCCATGTAAGTTCATTTATCCTACCACTCTTGCTGGCTAAGATCTTATGAGATTCGTTTATCCCAATCATTTGAAGCCAAACATTGCTAATATTATATTTTGCTTTATGACCAAGGCTATAAACTCTGTACTCAAAGTTTGGGTCAGTGCCTGATAGAGTTATTTTATTTTCACCTAAATAACGTTCAAAAACCACTGTTCCATTTGGTGTACGGGTGATTAGCTTAAAGTGATTATACCCAAGTTCAGGGTCGAACTGAAAAGGTTTATTTTTTTTGGGTTCAAACCCAAATATGTAATCTAGGCATTCAAAAATCATGGTTTTGCCTGTGTTCGATGGCCCAACAATGAAATTTAATCCGTCACTGAATTCAACAGTCGAAGGTTCTTTTCCTTTGCCAGATACCACCAGCTTTTCTATATAGAATCCTGCCATGGTGTTATCTCTCCTCAAGAGACGCTATTGTGCGTCTGTTTATTATGTTAGTAAGTTCTCTTCCAGATTTTCCTTTAGTTTTTAGCATAACCTGTAAAGCATTATCATAATAGTCATCTGCGTAATCGCTGTGAAGATTTGATAGAAACTCAACACCATTACGGCTTAAGGTATACTTATAGCCATTAGTTGTTTGAGAGACATCAATTAAGCCATCTAATACGAGTCGTTTGAGAGCAGACTGAACTAGTTCGCGACGGTATGCATATTCCCCAAAACGATATTTGTTGATCCCATGTAGGTTAGAATCTGACATGTTAAAATCTCTAGAATACACAGTGATGAAATCTAGTGGAGCAATTGTATCTTCCATAAGAGCATTTTTTTGTGCTGCTTCCAAAAGTACCAGAATTCTTAAGCAGGCTTCAAAAGCCGACCCTAATAGTGTATTCATCGCTTCACCCACTTTAATATATTGTCATTAACCAAGAAATGGCAAACACCCATCTTTATTCTATTGCTTATCCAGTTTGGGGATCGACTCAATGTATACTGCGCTACTTGAATTACCGCCGCTTGCTCCATAACGCTCAACATCTTTTCGTAGCCATCAGGGTATGATTTCCTGGCAGTATTCTTAATTCCAGCCCATGTTTCATCTTTCAGAATAGTAAACTGATTAGCATATTTATCTGATTGTAGTTCTCTAATGCCTTGGCGGATAGAGTCTGCTGCAAAGTAGTCGATTCTTCGATCTTCACGATCCTCTTTATACTCTTGGTATTGAGCTAAGTGGTTTTCACAGAAATCTTTAATTCCTTCTCTATCACCATAAGCTGCGTATAGCTCACTTATATATGTTTGCTCTTCTTTTAATATCTGCTTAGGAGGAGTCTTTTGTACTGGTGTAGGAAGTCTATTAATTGAAGCCTCAAGTTCATCTAAGGCTTCGAATTGATCTTTACTTTTTTTCTTTTTAGTGACAGCTATCGAATCAACAGTATCTATTTTGTTGGTTCCATTGCAAATCGCAAACAGGTAGACTTCAGCTAAATAAGCGGCATCACTCTTACGTTGGCGGTATGATTGCTTCAAGGAATCTCGTTTTCTATTTTTTATATCAGATGAATTTCGTACGAGGTTATCAACGTCATCAAGGACACTTGCGAGTACGTTGTTTGGGATGTTTGGAATTAAATTTGCTTCAAAGTAATCTGCTACGATCACCTTCATGCTATTTCCTTGGGCGATTTCTTTAATTTTTTCGTGTATTTCCCATTTACCGTTTTTAAGCTGAGTGGTCATCGTTGAGTTAATATCAGGTATACCGCTTTCACCTTCATCTATAGCTATGTAAACAACAGCATCAAGAAGTAGTTTATAGAAATTAAATACACCTGACAAATCAGTTGAAATACTATTTTGAACTTCGGCATCGTATTGGAACATTTTCTTTTCCGAGTCGAAGTTTTTTATTTGGGCTTTTTTGTTCATCCTCCCACGCAGTACTTCTGCAAAAGCTCTGATACATAAGGATTCATTGCTCATCACGATGCCTCCATTCTAAAATTCTATAGAAATTTCATTGAAATTTCACACTAATTTAGTTCTCAAGGACTTGATGTATTATCAGATTAACAAATAAATGATACTTAAAAACTTACATTTACTTTATAATTGTAACATTTTCTGTTGTGATAAACAATGATTTGTTTAGGAACGCAAACAAAATCACCTGGCAAATAGATGAGCCTATCAAACTATTAGGTTTTGATGTACCAAGTTCAAATATCAGAAAATTACCAAAGTAGCCAAAAGGCTCCCGTATAAAAAAAACGGTGAGTTTTTAGGCTCTTTGTCATGCCCTTTTCTCGCTGGTGAAAGGGGCAATTTTTATGTCAGAAAAAGAGCACAGAATCCAGGGACAAAAAGTATCAGATGAATTTTACAAAGAGTACTACCAGATGAAACGCCGCCAGAGATACCTAGAAGAAGACGTAAAAGTTGGTCGTATCGATGTGGACATTGAAAACGAGAAAGTGACATTTGTACCAAATAAGGAAGATTCACTTCAACGATTAATGGACCTGGGTGCAGATTATGCTGATGAGCAATTAGTAGAAGATCTAGTTGTTGATAAGGCGATGCTCTTAATTCTGCAAGAAGCGATGAAAGAACTTAATCGCCAAGAAAAAGAACTTATTGATGACCTCTTTTATAAAGAGATGACTGTAAGAGATGTTGCTAAAAAAGAAGCTATCTCACATGTAGCTGTGTTGAAGCGTAGAGACAAAGTTTTAGCAAAGCTTAGAAAGTTTTTTTAAATTTCTGGTTACCAAGAAGGGGTCCCCGTTGGCTAGGAAGTGAAGGGGACTTTCCTCTATCAAATATTACGAGGTGATGAAAAGATGAATGAGTTAATGCGAGTAAATTACACCCAAGATGAACCAACGGTATCCGGTCGTGAACTTCATGAGTTCTTGGAAATTAAGACGAAGTACAAGGACTGGTTTCCAAGGATGAAAGAGTATGGTTTCACTGAAAATCAGGACTTCACATTGGTGGCTCAAAAAAGAGCAACCAATAATCCTAAAAATCCATATACGGAGATTATTGATCATCAG